>Ga0265299_10005446_pt1 | contig 11805 bp, 9 predicted proteins | sample AusTroGonzalo_MG_4_FD_193485 | JGI IMG/M metagenome (GOLD analysis project Ga0265299, IMG submission 193485) | Bovine rumen microbial communities from tropical cattle in Woodstock, Queensland, Australia - Gonzalo_02 | ecosystem: Host-associated > Mammals > Digestive system > Stomach > Rumen ...
ACCGCAAAGGGGCGCGTTTGTGGCGCGGTTGCAAGGATGCGATTGAGCAGGATTTGTCGAATGTGGCCTTTCTGCGCATCACCATCGACCATATCGGCATGTATTTCGCGCCCGGAGAGGTTGATGAGATTTGGGTCACCTTCCCGGACCCGCAGATCAAGAAGGAACGGAAGCGTTTGGTGGGTCCACACTTCGTCAACGATTACTACCGTCAGATTTGGCCTGCCGAAGGCGGCATTCTGCATTTGAAGTCCGACAGCGACTTCTTGTACGAATACCTGCTGGAAACGGCGCAGGAACAGCGTTGGGAGCTGTTGCAGAATGTTCCTGACGTTTACGCGGGCGGGGCTGATCCCCTGCTTACCGACGTACAGACGTTCTACGAGAAGATGTGGCTGGCGGAGGGGAAAACTATTCACTACGTGAAGTTAGCAGTTAGTAGTTAGTAGTTAGTAGTTAGTAGTTAGTAGTTAGTAGTTAGTAGTTAGTAGTTAGCAGTTGTAGGGTATAAACGAAAAGCCCGATAATTATCAATTATCCATTCTCAATTATCAATTTTTTTGTACTTTTGCACTTTCAAATGTCTTCAATAATTTAATTCAAAAACAATATGAAAGAAACCGTTTACAGAGCGAAACATGAGGCCTTGGGCGCCAAAATGGAAGAGTTTGCCGGCTTTTACATGCCGATTCAGTACGACAGCATCACCAACGAGCACCTGCAGGTGCGCAACAAGGTGGGTGTGTTCGACGTGTCCCACATGGGTGAGTTCACCGTGAAGGGCCCGAAGGCTTTGGCTTTGCTGCAGCACATCACCACGAACGATGTGGCCGCGTTGTTCCCGGGCAAGGTGCAGTACAGCTGCTTCCCGAACGGCAAGGGCGGTATCGTGGACGACCTGCTCGTCTATAACCTCCACGACGAGGACTATCTGTTGGTAGTGAATGCCGCCAATATCGACAAAGACTGGGCATGGGTCGTGGAACAGAACAAGAACTTCGGTGCTGAGATTGAGAATATCTCCGACGGTATCTCCCAATTGGCCGTGCAAGGTCCTCTTGCCCTGAAGGCTATGCAGAAGCTGACCAGCGCCAACGTGATCGACATGGAGTATTATACCAACCAGATCATCACCTTCGCCGGTATCGACAACATCCTCTTCTCCACGACCGGTTACACTGGCAGCGGCGGATGCGAGATCTATTTCAAGAATGAAGATGCCATGAAGATTTGGGATGCAGTTTTCCAAGCTGGTGCTGAATTCGACATCAAGCCGATCGGTCTGGGTGCTCGCGACACCTTGCGTCTGGAGATGGGCTTCTGCCTCTACGGTCACGAGATTGACGACACGATTTCCCCGATCGAGGCTGGTCTGGGCTGGATTACCAAGTTCGTGGATGGCAAGGATTTCATCGACCGCAAGTTCATGGAAGATCTGAAGGCCAACGGCGTGACCCGCAGAATTGCCGGTTTCGAGCTGATTGACCGCGGTATTCCGAGAAATGGCTACGAGGTGTGCGATGCCGAGGGCAATGTCATCGGTGAGGTGCGTTCCGGCACATTCGGCCCCTCCGTGAACAAGGGCATCGGTACGGCTCTCATCAAGAAGGAGTTCGCAAAATCCGGCACGGAGATCTTCATCAAGGTGCGTAACCGCCTGTTGAAGGCCGTGACGGTGAAGATGCCGTTCTACAAAGCCGAGTAGGATTGCGTTTTTCGCGGTAATAAAAAAACGTCCGGGCAGGGTTCTGCCCGGACGTTTTATTTTGACGTATGATGTGTGATGTGTGACACGTCACACGTCATATTTCCTTCGGACGTTTTCGGCGAGGAATTGCGCCACTTGGTCGGTGGTGAAGCCCGAGACATTGAGGACGATGTCGTAGTTGCGGGCATCGTAGCGGGAGGCTCCGGCGAAGGCTTTGGTGTAGTTTTCGCGGGCTTTGTCGGCGCGTTCCATGATTTGTCGGGCTCCCTGCTCGTCCACCTGCTGTCGCTCCATGAGGCGTTTTATACGGCACTCGGGATTGGCGATGATGAGCAGGCGCATGGCATCGGGGTTGTCCTTGAATATATGAAACCCGGTGCGGCCGACGATGATGCAGGACTCCTGTGCGGCAAGCTCTTTCAGGATTTTCTCTTCCTCCTGGTAAAGCTGTACCGAATCGACCTCGAATGATTCATAAGCGATGGCGGCGGTGTTGCCGAATTGCTTGTAGAACCGGCAGAAATCGGACCACCAGTTCTTCTTTGTAGCTTTGATCTGCTCGACATCTTCTTTTGTGAGTTGGTATTTGTCCATTATGGAGGCGAGGATTTCCTTGCCATAGACCTTGATACCGAGCAGATTACCCAGTTTTTCGGCGATCTCTTTGCCGCCGGATCCCGCCTCGCGGTTGATGGTGATGACGAAGTTGCGATTTCCCATGTTTATATTATATTATCGTTTGTGACGGCAAAAGTACGATTTTTCGTGATTGGTAGAGACGCAAAATTTTGCGTCTCTACTGAGGAATCATTCACGTGTCCTCGTAAATATGAATTTTGTGTACTTTTGCATCCTGAAAAATCGACCGATATGTGTAACCCGAAATTCATGAAAGAGGCTATCCGTAATCTTCGATTAGTGGAAGGCTTTGAGGGAATAAATGACAGTAAATAGAAATTCAATGCCGTGGTTTTCAGCTCGTTGACATTTTTGTTTCTCTTCCTGCCGTTTGTCGTTCTCCTGCTTACTTTTTGCCGGGCAACGTCATACCAGAATGCGTTGTTGCTGTTGGCAAGTCTTCTTTTCTACGCTTGGGGTGGTGTTAGTTATACCTTGATATTGGTCGGATCCATCCTTCTCAACTACCTGTTCGGCATTCTCTTGGGAAAAGCGAGCCGGCATCGCAAGGCTTTTTTCGCCCTTGCCGTGACGTTGAATCTTTCGACTTTGGTCTTCTTCAAATACGCCAATTTCTTGGTCGATAATTTCAACGTGTTAAGTGGCGTTTTCGGGCTTTCATCGTTCACAATTCGACATATTGTGCTTCCCATAGGCATCTCGTTTTACACCTCCCAAGGTATTTCCTATTTGACGGATGTTTATCGCGGACAGGTGCAGCCCCAGCGGGACCCGATCCGATTAGGTGCCTATATCGCGCTGTTCCCGCAGCTGATAGCGGGTCCCATCATCCGCTACCACGAGATTGAGAAGCAGCTGACGACACGCGATTACACGTGGGAGAATCTCTATGCCGGATTGCAGCGGTTTATGTTCGGGCTTTTCCGCAAAGTGGTCATTGCCAATCAGTTGGCGGTGATTGCGGATGATATCTTCGCCCGTTCGCCAGAGACTTTGACCACGGGTACGGCGTGGATTGGGGCGGCGGTGTATGCCCTGCAGATCTACTACGATTTCGCTGGATATTCGGATATGGCCATCGGGTTGGGTCGCATGTTCGGGTTCACCTTTCCTGAAAACTTCCGGTTTCCCTATTTGGCGGAGTCCGTTCGCGATTTCTGGCGGCGGTGGCACATCACCCTGTCGGCATGGTTCAAGGACTATCTTTACATCCCGCTTGGCGGCAATCGGGTGGGGGAGAGGCGCACATACCTTAACCTCTACATCGTTTTTTTCCTTACAGGACTGTGGCACGGAGCGAGCTGGACGTTTGTGGTGTGGGGACTGTTGCACGGTACGTTCATGGTTGTCGAGCGGTTGGGGTTCGGAAAGATATTGTCGCGTTCATGGCAACCGTTACGGATGCTCTACACGTTGTTGGTGGTCATCGTGGCGTGGGTCTTCTTCCGTTCCGACAGCCTCGGGTACGCCCTTCATTATGTGGGCCGGATGTTCCATTTGACGGGTTCGGCACCGGCGAATGTGTTCATGATGCGCTACGTGCAGCTTCCCTATATCCTCGTTGCGGTTTTGGCGGTACTCGGCAGCACGCGTCTCTTCCAAGTGTTGAATGAGGGATGGAAGCAACGGGCTGAAAATCATCCAATTGCATGGCATTTGCGTAAACTTTCGATCCTGTTGGGCATGGTAATCACGTTGGGAATTGTCACCTGCTTTTTGGTCACAGGCGGTTATAATCCATTCATCTATTTCCGGTTCTGACATGAAAAACGCTCGCCATTCATACGCTGTTGTCACGGTCATCGTCATGCTTGGGATGCTTTTGCTCCCGGTAGTCCAGATGTTCTTCCACTTCCTGCCGGAGAAGGAGGTGACGGGGGAGAATCGTGCCATGGCCGAGTTTCCGATGCTGAAATTGTCGAACATGGACGCATTTCCGGGACAATTTGACTGTTTTTTCAGCGACCATTTTCCCTTCCGGGGGGATGTTCTGGATATATCCTTCCAATATAATCTGCTCCGTCACCAGTCGCCCATTCCCGAGGTTGTGATTGGCAAGCGCGATTTTCTGTTTTCCGGGAAGGGTGAAAAGGATTTGTATGAGGGAAAGCTGGCGTTTTCCGAGCTCGAGCAGCAGCTGGCGGTGGAGGAACTGGCATGTCGGGCGAAGCGGTTAGACAGCATGGGAATCCGTTTTTATGTGGTGGTGGCGCCTACGGCCATGGAAGTTTACCCGGAGTATCTGCCGGATTACATGCAGCGGGCGGACAGGACCGTCACGGAGCAGTTTTGCGCGATGATGCGGGAGCGCGCGCCGGAGATCCGTTTTGTGTATCTGAAGGAGCAAATGCTTCAAAACAAAAGGAATGGCCGGTTGTATTACAAAAATGACAACCATTGGAATCCCGTTGGGGGATATTATGCGGCTGAGGAGATATTGCGCATGATGCGAGAGGATTACCCTCCGTTGCCGGAAAGTCTTGAGGGGCAGTTCGTCAAACGTCCTTATGTGAAAACGTCCGGCAATTTGGGGGACATGATCGCGGTGAGCGACCGTTTCCGGTATTTTGCCGCGGACACCGATTATCGGGTCTCCTACGTGGATTCCACACGTTTTCAACATGAAGAGGTTTCGGATCGGAGGTACGAGCCGATCCCGGGTTTCGCCTATCCGTGGGAGTATGAAATGCGTTACCGGACAAATCGGGAGAAACCGAAACTGTTGGTCATCCGAGATTCCTACGCCGGTGCGGTCATGCCGTACCTCAGCCCCTATTTCAGCGAATCGGTTTTCATTTTCGATGCCTGGCGCTACGGCCCCAACTGGGACATCGTGGAGCAAGAGCACCCCGATATCGTCCTCCTCATGATATACGAGCCCCACATCCATAATATTGTCCAATATTCTCTATCCCAATAACCTTTAACCCGTAGGGGCGAATCATTATTCGCCCCTACAACGCCCCATTCAACCTTTTAACCATTAACCATTAACCTTCTAACCCACTAACCCACTAACCGATAAACCTTTTAACCCATGTCATACGGTAAACTATACTTAATCCCCACTCCCATTGCGGAGGGCGCGTTCGAAACCTTTTTCCCGTCGGTGAACGCGGACGCGATCAATGAAACGGACTATTACATCGTTGAGGCCTTGCGCACGGCGCGGCGTTTCCTGCGCTATGCGGGCATCAAGAAGCGCATCGACGAGCTGACCTTTTTCGAGTTGAACGAGCACACGCAGGGTGTGGAGATCAACGACTTCCTGCAGCCCTGTTTGGAGGGCAAAAATGTGGGGGTGATGTCGGAGGCGGGTGTGCCGTGTGTGGCCGATCCCGGGCACAAGGCGGTGGAGAAGGCGCATCAGTTGGGCATCGAGGTGGTGCCTTTGATCGGTCCAAGTTCGCTGATTTTGGCGTTGATGGGCAGCGGCATGAACGGGCAGAGTTTCGTGTTTCATGGTTATCTGCCGTCGGAGCAGTTTGACCGGGAGAAGCGGTTGAAGGAGATCGAGGCGGTGGCGGTGAAGACGGGTCAGACGCAGATGTTCATCGAGACGCCCTATCGAAACAACCGGATGACGGCTTCGATCTGCAACGTGTTGCAGCCGGCCACGCGGGTGTGCATAGCGGCGAATCTGACGGCCGAAAATGCGTTGTTGAAGACGCAATCGGTGTCGAAATGGAGGAAATATTTCGAGAAGGAGTCGAATCAGTTGGGCAAAATTCCTTGTATCTATCTGATTAGCAGGTAGAAAAATTTTTATAGTGAAGAAGCTGGGGATAACGAAAAAAGTGTATTTTTGCGCCGTCATTTTGAGATGACACGTTCATTGGGATGGCATTATGCCGAAGTGGTGGAATGGTAGACACGAGGGACTTAAAATCCCTTGCTTATTGCAAGCGTGTGGGTTCAAGTCCCACCTTCGGTACCGTATGCGGAAGTAGCTCAGTTGGTAGAGCACAACCTTGCCAAGGTTGGGGTCGCGAGTTCGAGTCTCGTTTTCCGCTCAAGAGTAGAGACGTCACACAGTGACGTCTCTACGTGTTTTAAACCGTTTGTTTTTTTAATGTTTTTTTCGTTTGTTTTTCTGAAAAATGTATTTTTGCGCCTTTAAAATCTGAAAGAATATGAAAACGCGTATCGCAATTATTGGTTACGGCAACATCGGGAAGGCCGTGGAACAGGCTGTTCTGGCTTCAGAAGACATGCAGCTGGTTGGCATTTACCATCATAACGACAATTTGGATAACATTGACGCGGATGTGGCGGCGTTGTGCACGCCCACGCGCGAGGTGCCGGAGTTTGCAGAGAAATTGCTCCGTCGCGGCATCTCCACCGTGGACAGTTTCGACATTCACGGACAGATTTACGACCTGCGCGCACGGCTGACTCCTGTCGCACAGGAGCACAAAGCCGTGAGCATCATCGCGGCAGGCTGGGATCCCGGCTCCGATTCCGTGGTGCGCGCCCTGCTGACGGCCATCGCCCCGAAAGGCATCACCTACACCAATTTCGGTCCCGGTCGCAGCATGGGGCATACGGTAGCGGCCAAGGCTATCCCAGGTGTCAAAAACGCCCTCTCCATGACCATTCCGCTCGGCACGGGCATCCATCGCCGCATGGTCTATATCGAACTGGAGGATGGCGCTGATTTCGCCACGGTGGAGAAACTGCTCCTCGCAGACGACTATTTTGCCCACGACGAGACCCACGTGATTCCCGTCCCCTCAGTGGATGCGCTCAACAATGTGGCGCACGGCGTCCACTTGGTGCGCGACGGTGTGAGTGGAGACACCCATAACCAGCGTTTCGAGTTCAACATGACCATCAACAATCCCGCGCTTACCGGTCAAGTGCTGGTTTCTTGCGCCCGCGCCGCCATGCACATAAAGAAAGAATCCCGATACGGGGCGTTTACCCTTATCGAGATTCCTCCCATTTTCCTGTTGCCGGGCAACACGGAAAACAATATCCGAAATCTGGTGTAGGTCTATCGTGAAAGAGCCTTCTCGAGATCCTTGGTCACGTTGCCGATGACGATAGAGGCCTTTTGCAGACTCTCCTCATAGTCGTGGATGACTTTTTCGGCATCCCGGATGATGGATCTTTGGTCTTTCTTGGAAATGGAAGGATTTTCCTTCGCATCTTTGATGTTGGCGAATGCTTGTACATAACTGATGTACATGTCGTCCATGTTGGTGGTTTTTGCGTTGGTGCCGTAGCCTGAATAGGTCTCGGTCAGCGTGGGTCTGTACAACGTGTAGGTGACCTTTCCGTCTTGCACGTTGAATTTGATGACGAAATTGACGTATTCGTTGTAGGTGCCGGCGAAGGGATTGTACGCTGATCCGGATTTCACCGCGCCATTGACCAGCAGTTCACCTTTTGCTTCGTCTTTGGAGAAAACGGCATCGCTGGCGTGGAATGTGGTCACCGCCCAGGTGCTGGCGTCCTCAATCAACTCCGCTTTGGTCAGCTCGGTTTCAAACTCTTTAGTGTAACAAATTCTTCCCTTGTTATCGGTAGGGAAAGTCACTTTCTGAGCGAAGGCACCGCCGATGGCCAGTGCAATAACACTAAGGGTTACAAATAATTTTTTCATAATGATGTTGTTTAATAAATGAATTTCGTTTAATTATATGCTATTCAATGCTTTATCGTTTTGCTCTTACCGTTGATTCTTCGTTGAGGATAGCGCAATCATTTATGCGGCTGCAAAAGTACATTATTTTTCTTCTCTAAATCGTTTTTTTTGAAATTTTAACAGATTGCATGATTAGACTATGAAGCACGCAGACGGTTTAACATAGGACTTGGAATCTTCTCTTTGGATTTCGATTTAAAAGCGAGAATCTGTAACCTGCTGTTCTGTTTGGTTTTAGGATCTTTATACGAAATTTTGTATCTTTGCCGTTTCAAATCTGCAATGTCTTTGTTATGCCGCTCCGCATCTTCATAGTGTTGCTGTTGTCCTGTCTGGGCTGCACTGGTTTGTCCGCCCAGACGTTCTCGCTGGTTTATCTTTGCGATTTCAGCGATTCGTGCTGTATTCTGGTTTTGGAGACGGACTCCACCTCGGACGCGTGGTCGCTTCCCTATCCCGTCTATCAGTTCCGCACTGGCGATGTGGATGGCGATGGAGTGGAAGAAGCGTTGGTAGGTGTGGTGAAGTCCACAAGATTTTATCCCGAGAAGGGAAATCGCTTATTTGTATTCAAGAATCGCGACGGAAGAGTCCGTCCGCTGTGGTTGGGGTCGCGATTAGGCGAGGAGCTGGTGGATTTCTGCGTGGCGGACGGCAAACTTATCAGCATAGAGAGATGCAGGAACGGGCAATACAACCTTGACGAATGGGAATGGTCAAGGTTCGGGCCCCGCTTTTCGCGATATATCATGACCAATGCAACCGCAGAAGAAGTACAACAAACTTTCAATCAATATGAAAAGAATACTGGCCACAGTTCTACTGTCGATGCTCATCCTCATGGGATGGAGCCAACAAAATGAAAAGAAGCACTACATCCTTCCCGGCAACGGAAAGATAGACGTGGAGATGCTGAACAAGAAGATAGACCTGAACATGGATATCTCCAAGCTCAGCGTCAACGAGTTACGGGTGTTGCGCAACGCGTTCTACGCTCGACAGGGATATGCTTTCACGATGTCCGATTTGCGGTCGGTGTTTTATCAGACCACGTGGTATTGGGACACCATGATGGGCAGATGGGAGCTTGAAATGGAGGCTGGCTACAAAGGGGAAAAAATGCCAGAGTATCAGTTCACCAAAGAAGAAGAGGCCTTCATGGCAAAACTCAAGGCCAGGGAAGAGGAGCTAAAGAAGCAAAACTTTGTCGATGGTAAACCGGTGATTGACAATCTGATAAATCGTTTCCAGATTGAGAATCCCGACCCGAAGCTCCTGAATATGCTTTCGAAACAGGGCTTCGCCATCGTGCCTGACACCTACGACCAGCTGTTCCAGGTCTATGAGAACAACGACTATCACGACTTCCCCAGTTTCGTCACCACCGACCTGTATCTGCAGCTTTATCACATGTACTTCGATTGCATGTTGCGCAGGGCCGAGGAAGGCAAACTGTTTGAAGCCCTGCATGAATTCTGTCGCAAGGGATATCGCGAGTGCACACGCGCCATCACCAATCCCGTCAACAAGCAGGAGAAGGAGCTAGCCGAATTCAGCCAGGCCTATTTCGCCATCGCGCTGCGTCTGCTCGATCCCAAGGAGGCTTGCGCCGTCGCACCGCAATACCAAAAAATGGTGGACGATGAGGTGGAGAAATGCACCTCCGCGAGCACCGCTTTTTCGCCTTTCATGGAATATACGATGGTGATGTTCCCCTACGCCCTGTTCCAACCTCGCGGGCATTACACCCGCACGGAACGGCTGCAGCGTTATTTCCGCAGCATGATGTGGGTGCAGACGGCCGCCTTCGATACCGACAAACCCAATATGATGCGCAGGGCCGCCTTCTTGGCCAAGACCATCTGCGGAAATCCGGAACTGAATGCCGCCTTCAAGGACATCTTCGATCCGATGACCTTTATCATGGGCCAACCTGACAACATCACCATGATGCAGGTGTATGAGATCCTGAAGCGCTACGACTATGCCAAGCTGATTGGGAATGACAAAGAGTTGCAGAAATTTGTCGCGGAGGTGGATGTCCTGGCGGAGCAGCAGACGCGCCTCCGTCCGAAATTCGAATATTCGGGCCATAACAAGGTCAACCTGATGCCCCAACGTTACCAACCCGATGCTGAGGTGCTGCAGGAGATGTTCGATTGGAAAAGCAAAGAGCCTCAGCGTTTCTGTCCCAAGGGTATAGATTTCTTCGCTGCAGGAGGCAGTCCCCTCGCCCTCCAGTTGGACAAGGAGGGGGAAACCTGGAATGAGTTCGACGCAAACATGAGCCGCATGCAAAAACGGATGGGCGAAATCGATTGGAAGGAGAACATTGCTGTGCAATGGCAGCGGGTGCTCCTCGAACTGTCCAAAGGTCGCCATCCATCGAATGCCCCTTATTTCATGAACGGTACAGTGTGGGGGAAGAAAGACCTGAATGCGGCTTTGGCTTCCTACGCCGAACTGAAACACGACGCCATCTTATATGCCAAACAGCCCTTTGCTGCCGAATGTGGAGATGGCGGGCCGGAAGACCCCATTGTGAGAGCATACGTGGAGCCTAACATTGAATTTTGGACGGCGGTAATAGACTTGCTGAATGCCACGAAGGAGGCTTTCGGTGCTTTCGGAATTATGACCGATGAGATGCTCGCCCTGACCGACGATATGGCGGAAGAGGCGCAGTTCTTCCTGAATTGCAGTAAAAAGGAGCTTGCCGGCAAAACGCTGAGCGAGCAGGAATATCGTCAGCTTGAAATCGTAGGTGCCGTGTTCGAGAATATGACGCTGAGTATGATGCGCAACGAGGACCAGTATTTTGAATGGGAAGATATAGAGAGTGCCGACCGCAAAATGGCGGTGGTCGTCGATCTTTTCACAGCTAACGGCGATAATGTCCCTATGGAGAAAAAAGCTGTGCTCTATAATGCGGTTGGTCCCGCCGATGTCATCTACGTCATCGTGGAGATTGACGGATACCTCTACCTCACACGCGGCGCCGTTTTCTCCTATCGCGAGTTCCACGATGCCTACACTGCTCCCCGCCACACCGACGAAGAGTGGCAGAAGATGCTGGAAACCAAGCCCCGTCTTGGCGTCCCCAAATGGATGGAGGAAATCATCGCTCCTGTTAAGGTGCAGAAGGATGATGATTTGATTTATTATAGTACGGGGTGCTGATGGTTGAGAGTTTAGGGTTTAAGGTTTAAGGTTTAGGGGTTAGGAGGTTAAAAGGTTAGAAGGTTAATGTTGCGGTATAATGTTTTTTTGAGGGTTGTGATGGTGGTGCTGATGCTGATGTCCTTTCAGGGAGGTCAGGCGCAACGGGGCTATCCGTCGAGTGGGGACACATTGACGATTGCCTTTACGGGTGACATTCTCCTTGACAGGGGTGAGCGGCAGCAGATAGAGAGCCACGGCATTGAAAGCCTATTTGACAAAAGGGCGGATTCCGTGTTCCGCTGTTCCGACATTGTGGTGGGGAATTTAGAGTGCCCGGCCACCGCGTTGCGTACGCCGATGATGAAGAAGTTCGTGTTTCGTGCGGAGCCGGAATGGCTGGAGGCCTTGCGCTTGCACGGTTTTACTCATCTCAATTTAGCTAACAACCATTCGGTGGACCAAGGTCGGCGCGGTTTGGTGGACACTTGGCACAATGTGGAGCAATACGGCATGATACCTGTCGGGGTGGGCAACACAATGGCGGAAGCCGCGCAGCCTGTCTTGTTGGCGGAATATCCCCGCAAAGTCTGGCTTCTTGCCTCCCTGCAAATGCCATTGGAGCATTTTCCGTACCTCCCCGAAGCAC
>Ga0265299_10005451_pt1 | contig 11798 bp, 9 predicted proteins | sample AusTroGonzalo_MG_4_FD_193485 | JGI IMG/M metagenome (GOLD analysis project Ga0265299, IMG submission 193485) | Bovine rumen microbial communities from tropical cattle in Woodstock, Queensland, Australia - Gonzalo_02 | ecosystem: Host-associated > Mammals > Digestive system > Stomach > Rumen ...
TGAGCATCTTCAACGCCTCCCATCCGGACAAATGGCCCAAGCCCGAAGTCGTCTGGGATCTGACCAAGCCCATGACCGAGTGGAAGGGTGTCACCCTCACGGACGGCCGCGTCACCTCCCTGAAATTCGGTTCCGCCACCACCGGTGTCCTCACCGAGGCCTGGACCATGCCTGCCGACCTGTGCGACCTGGAGGAACTGACCGAGTTCCGGGTGGTCAAGTGCGCCCTCAATGGGGAAATCTTTCCGTATGTGTACAAGCTCTCCAAGCTGAAGATCCTGTATCTGACCAACAATAAGGTCACCGGTTCGCTCTCCTCGGAGATCGGGAACCTGACCGGCCTGACCGACATCTACATCGACCAGAACGAAGACATTACCGGGACCCTCCCGGCCGCTCTCGGCAACCTCAAGAGCCTCAAGAACCTGAACATCGCCAAGACGGCGATCGGCGGAACCATTCCGGAGGAGTTGGGCGGCTGCGAATCCATGGCCAACTTTATGGCCTACAGCACCAACCTGGCATCCCCGGTGCCGGACATCTTCAGCAAATTCCCGAACCTGACCGTGGTCCAGCTGTACAACAACCCGAACATGACCGGCCCGCTTCCCGAGACCTTCGGCAAACTGAATGTCACCTCCAAGAACTTGAGCCTGCATCTGTACGGCTGCAACTTTGAGGGGAACATCCCCGAATCCTACGCCAACCTGCCCGCCGTGTGCAAGCAGTTCCGGGTCCAGGACAACAAGCTCAAGGGCGTCGTGCCCGCCGCCGTGCAGGCCCATGCCAACTGGAGCACCTGGAAGCCCGAGACCTACATCTTCCCGCAGCAGGAAGGCTTCGGCCTCTCGGACAAGAACGGCAGCGGCGGCCAGGATCTGGGCGGCTCCGTTGATACCGACCCTTGGAATTAACCTCTTAAAACAGAAAGCGATATGAAAAAGACAGCATACCTTGCCTTTGCAGCCCTGGCCCTTCTGGCCTGCCAGAGAGAGGTTGAGATTCCCCAGGAAGAGACCATCCCGACCTATACCGTAACCCTCACCGCCGGCATCGCCGCGGATGAAACCAAAACCGCTTATGATGCCGAAGGGAAGTTCTCCTGGGTGGCCGGTGACCAGATCGGTGTCCTCGTGACCAACGGCACGTCCAAGCGCCAGGTGGCCTTTACGACGGCGGAAGCCGGCGCGGTCGCCCAGTTCACCGGCGAAGTGCCGGAAGGCTTCACGGTCGCCGACGTGGCCGGATATGCGCTGGCTTTCGACACGGAGAAAAATGCCTGGACCTTCCCGGGCGAAGTGACCGTCAATCCGGAGAGCCCCCTGTCCGGCATTCCGCTGTTCGGCTTCAAGGATGTCAATGACTTCTTCCAGTTCAAGACCGCCAGCGGCATCCTGAAGTTCACGGTGGAGAATATGCCCGCCCAGACCCGTTTCGTCTCCGTGGAGACCTTCGGCGAGGGCGCCCCGACCCTCTGCGGCACCCTGGAAACCGTCCCGGAGACCGGCGTCGTGGCCATGAACTCCTTTGCCGATGCCGGCAACGCGCTGGTGTACGCCTTCACCCCGGCCCAGGCCAATGAGACCTACTCCTGCTACTTCTTCGTCCCTGCGGGCACCCTCCCCGCCGAGAAGGCCAAGTTCTGCCTCCTGGACGAGTCCAAGTCCGTGATCCAGGAATTCCCCTTCAAGAAGGACGTCGCCGTCGCGGCCAACACCGTCACCAACATCGCCCCGATCAAGCTGGAACCGGTCTTCAACCTCCGACAGATGGATTCCCTGGCGCTGGTGAACATCTTCAATGCCTCCCATCCGGAGAAGTGGCCCAAGCCCGAAGTCGCCTGGGATCTCACCAAGCCAATGAACGAGTGGAAGGGTGTCGTCCTCACCGACGGCCGCGTCACCTCCCTGAAATTCGGCTCCGCCACCACGGGTGTCCTCACGGAGGAATGGTCGATGCCGGCCGACCTGTGCGACCTGACTGCGTTGACGGAACTGCGCGTGGTCAAGTGCGCCCTTGCCGGGGATATCCTGCCGTACGTGTACAAACTCCCCAACCTGAAGATCCTGTATCTGACGAACAACAAGGTCACCAGCACGCTCACGGATGAAATCGGGAACCTGACCGGACTTACCGACCTCTACATTGACCAGAACGAAACGATTACCGGAACCCTCCCGGCGACACTGGGCCAGCTGAAAAACCTGGTGAACATCAACATTTCCAAGACCGGCATCTCCGGTGCCATTCCTGCCGAGATGGCGAACTGCTCCGCCCTCAAGAACTTTATGGCGTTCAGTGCAGGCCTCTCCTCTTTCGAGGATAACTGGGATCAGTGGCCGGCCCTGGAAATCATTATGCTGTACGGGAATCCCGGACTGGAAGGTCCCCTGCCGGAATCCATCAGCCGCTGCAAGGCCATCAAGACCATCCGCTTTGACGACTGCAACTTCACGGGCAACATTCCCGCTTCCTATGCCAATATCCCCGTCAAGCAGGGTTCCAACACCACCCAGCTGTGGCTGAAGGGCAACAAGCTTTCCGGTGTGGTTCCTGCGGCTGTCCAGGCCCACGAGAACTGGCAGGCCACCAAGGCCTGGAAGTATGAGACCAACATCCTCCCTCAGCAGGAAGGCTACGGCCTGCTCCTGGAAGCTCCCCTCTCCCGCCAGACCGACTCGCTGGCGCTGGTGGCGATTTTCAACGCCGCTGACGGCGCCAACTGGAAGGCTTCCCGGAAGTGGGACCTCGAAAAGCCGATGCCCGACTGGCCCGGTGTCAAACTGAACGAGGGCGGCCGCGTGATCGAGATGAGCATCACCAACGGTACGGTTTCCACCGTGGAGTGGGAGATTCCGGCCGAACTGGCCCAGCTCACGGAACTCCAGACCTTGCAGATTGTGGGCAGCAAACTGAAGGGCGAGATTCCGGAATTCCTTTACAACATGATCAACCTGAGTAAGATCCGGCTGAACACGAACAACCTCACCGGCGCCCTGTCCGAGAAGTTGGGACAGCTCACCGAACTCACGGAACTGTACATCAACGGCAACAAGGAGTTTGGCGGCACCATCCCGCAGAGCATCGGCCAGCTCACCAAGCTGGAAAGCATCAACATCGCCCAGACGGCCATCGGCGGCGAGATTCCCCAGTCCCTGAGCCAGTGCACGGCCCTGAAGAACTTCATGGCTTACAGCAACAAGCTGAGCGGCGAGATTCCGGATTTCTGGGAGCAGCTCCCGAACGTCGGTGTCCTCCAGCTGTACGGCAACCCGGACATTACCGGTCCGATTCCCGCCAGCATCGGCACCCTCAAGAAAGCCACGGGCATCCAGCTCAAGGAGTGCAACCTCACCGGCAACATCCCGGCCTCCTTCGGCGGCCTGGAGAAGTGCGGCAACCTGCAGCTCAACGACAACAAACTGTCCGGCGTCGTTCCCGCCGAGGTCCAGGCCCATCCCAAGTGGCTGGTCGACTCCGGCTGGAAGTATGAGATCAACATCCTGCCCCAGCAGGAAGGTTATGGCCTGACGCTGGAATAGTGTTTTCGGGGGTTAGCACGCTTCGTTTTCTATCGTACTGATTATCAGCTCGTTGCAAAAGGAAGCGTGATAACCCCACCTGATTTTGGAAGGGGTCAGCACGTGTGTGTGCTGACCCCTTCCGCCAGCCCTGCCAGACCCGCTAAAGCAGCAGGAGCAGCGCCAGCAGGTAAAGGACAAAGCCCTGGGCGCGGATGCGGCGGCCGACGATGAAATCGGTGGAGACGCTGACCGGTTCCCCGTTCAGGATGGAATCGAGCCGCTCGCCGGTGGGGACGTCCCCGGAGCTCCATTTGGAGATCAGTTCCCCGTCATTGAAATAGGAAGCTCCCCCGTTGTCACGGTTCAGCGTGATCAGGGGCTTGTAATCGGCAAAATAGGCGCCCTGGGGGACATCTTCGCCGGGCACGGTGAGGATGAGCGGCTTGGCGCCGGCATCCTCGGCCTCCTGCGCCTGGCGGCGGATACGGTTCCAGTTGACCGTCGCGGGATCATAGACGGAAAAGACTACCACCGTCCCTTCCACCGCAAGTTCGTCCTGATAGGTGCCCTCCGCATCGCGGAAGGAGAGGATGGGCTTGTCGCTGCGCTTGTACATTCCGCTGCGGGTGAGGGTGTCCACACCGACGAAGGTCCACGTGGAATCCGGCAGGCCGTCCAGGGTGAAGGACCCGCGCTGCCCGTCCCGTTCGTAGATGAAGGTCGGAACCTTCCCGTCCATCGCCTGGTAATCATTGTCCAGGGAGGCGAAGAGTTCCACGCCGGGGGCGAACTCCGTGAAATCGATCATCGGCAGGTGCTGCGCGTTGTACCAGAGAGCGAAGACGAGCGAAGGGACCGCCAGCCAGAAGGCGGCATACTTTCCCTTCCGGGGTACGCCGAAGTTCTGGAACGGCAGGAAAGCGATGAGCGCCAGACCCAGGAGAACCAGGTTCTTGATGAGGGTCTGCCCATGGGTCAGATGGATGGCCTCGCCGAAGCAGCCGCAGTCCATCTCCGGATTCGCCAGCCAGAGGATGACGGTGATGGCGGTGAAGAAAGCGACCATCAGGGAGGTCACGATCGCCACCGTCTTGCGGTAAACGCCGGTGATGAGCGCCGCACCGACCACGGATTCCAGCAGGGGCAGGCCCATGCCGACGCCCTTCGCGGCTCCCTGGAGCATGTCCAGCCGGAAGAATTTGAAATACTCGCTCACAATCAGGCCGGTCCCCACCGGGTCCAGCAGTTTCAGCAGGCCGGACGCGAGAAAGGTCAGGCCGATGAGGAAGGCGGCTAACCGCCGGTAACCGTGATGTGCCTGTTTCATACGAGATAGGGGTCTGTGGCCGCACGGACCTTTTCGAAAATGTCATCCGGGGGAAGCATCCGGCCTTCCGCATCCCCGCAGTCAATCCGCAGGAAGCGAGGATCACGCGCGGACTCGGCCCGGTATAGGTCTCGGACCGCTTCCTGGAAGCGGATATCGGCCTCGTGGATGTCCCGGGAACCTTCCAGATACCCGCGGTCATCCCCCTCCCGATGCTCGGAGAGGCTCTTTTCGACAAAGCCGATGGGGACGTCCAGAAACAGGTTCAGGTCCGGCCGGGGAAGGTTGAAATCCCCGTATTCCGTGTCGAAAATCCAGTTGCGGAGACGGTCGCGCTCCGGTCCGGCGGGAAGTTTTGCGCACTGGTAGGCGATGTTGGAATACACATAGCGGTCCAGCAGGACCACCTTGCCTTCCGCCAGGGCTTCCCGCATCTCGGGGGCGGCCCCGTGCCGGTCTTCGGCGAACAGGAGGGCCACCAGCTGCGGATGGACAGCCTCGATGCTCCCGAACTCGCCCCGGAGGAAACGGCTGATCAGATCGCCGTACACCGGCGCGTCATACCGCGGGAAGTGGATGTATTCCAGCTGTCCGCAACGCTGCGTGAGATATTCCTTCAGTTTCCGTACCTGGGTGGACTTCCCCGCCCCGTCCAGGCCTTCGAGCACGATGAGCATGTTTTTTCTTTTAATCTTGCAAATATAACTATTTTTGCATTATGAAACCGAAAATCCAGCTTCTCGGCATCGTCAACCTGACGGACGATTCGTACTACGCCCCGAGCCGGGCCGCTTCCTGCGAGGCCTTCCTGGAACGGGTGCGGCAGATGGTCGCGGAGGGCGCGGACTGGGTCGATATCGGCGCCTGCTCCACCCGCCCGGGCTCACAGCCCGTGGGTGCGGAGGAGGAATGGCGACGGCTGAAACCGGCCCTGGAGGCGCTCCGGAAGGAGTTCCCGGAGGTGGGCGTCTCCATCGACACCTACTGGGCATCCGTGATAGAACGGGTCTTTGACACCATCGGCCCCTTTTTGGTCAATGACATCTCGGCAGGGGCTTATGACCCGGCCATGCTGCCGCTCGTTGGGCGGCTGGGACTGCCCTACATCGCGATGCACCTGCGCGGGATACCGGAGAACATGCAGACGCTCACGTACTACCCCGACGGGGTGACAGCGGAGGTGCGGCGCTACTTCCGGGACTTCGGAGTGAAGGCCGCGGAAGCGGGCATTTCGGACTGGATCCTGGACCCGGGCTTCGGGTTCGCCAAGACGGTGGACCAGAACTGGACGCTCCTGCAGGAGATGGAGCAACTATCGGCCCTCGGGCGCCCCATCCTGGTCGGCGTTTCCCGCAAAAGTATGATTTACAGGCGCTTCGGCATCACGCCCGAAGAGGCGCTCCCCGCCACGCAAGTCGCCCACTACATGGCCCTCGAACGCGGCGCCACCTGGCTCCGCGTCCACGACGTCGCCGAGGCGCGCCGGACAGTGGCTATTTTCGAAGAGATGGCCGATCAGGTCGGCCATGACGGCAAAAAACCGTCATTCCCGGCTTGACCGGGAATCTACCTATTCGATGATGTAAACGTCTTCGCCGGGCGCGGCGAAGTGATAGGTTTCCCGGGCGAATTTTTCCAGGGAGTCGCGGCTTTCGGTCAGGGCGCGGATCTCTGCGTCCATGGCGTCGATTTCGGTGCGGTACTGCTCCAGCTGCCGCTCCTGGCGGTCGATCTCCAGACTGGCGCGGACCCAGTTGAGGACGCTGCTGTGCGACAGGAACAACAGCCAGACTGCCACCAGCGCCGTCACGATCAGCACGAACGGGAGGAAGTAGTTGTGGTCGCTGCGGGTCAGGAGGCTGCCCTTGTCTTTCTTGTCTGCCATAATCCGGGAGAATGATTTCCGAGTTTTCCGCGAAATTAGTAAATTTGTCCGATAAACACGAAAACATTTTGATTTTTCAATCTATGAAACCTACCCTTCTCGTCCTTGCCGCCGGCATGGGCAGCCGCTACGGCGGACTCAAGCAGATGGACGGCCTCGGCCCCCACGGGGAAACCATCATCGACTATTCCATCCACGACGCCGTGGAAGCCGGTTTCGGCAAGGTCGTCTACATTGTCCGTGAATCCTTCAAGGCCGATATGGAGAAGGCCGTCCAGGCCAAGTACGCCGGTGTCAAGACCGTCGACGGGGAGCCCCTCGAGTTCGTCTTCGTCACCCAGGAGCTGGACAAGATCCCGGCCCGGTTCCCCCTGAACCCCGAGCGCGTGAAGCCCTGGGGCACCGCCCACGCCGTCCTGATGGCCAAGGACGTCATCCACGAACCCTTCGCCGTCATCAACGGCGACGACTTCTACGGCAAGGAATCCTTCCGCATCCTCGGCGACTGGTGCCGGGCCCACGAGAACACCTCCGGGCAGTACTGCATCGTCGGCTTCGAACTGGACAACACCCTCTCCGAGAACGGCACCGTCTCCCGCGGCATCTGCTCCTACGACGCATCCGGTAACCTCACCGACATCGCCGAGCACCTGGAGATCGGGAAAGAGGCCGATGGCGTCGTGTACGGAAACAACTCTGTCAATGGTGAGAAGCACGTCGCCCTGCAGGCCAAGGCCCTGTGCTCCATGAACATGTGGGGCTTCACCCCGGATTACTTCGCCCTGAGCGGGGCCATCTTCGAGAAGTTCCTGGAAGTCAATGCCAACGAGCCCAAGAAGGAGTACTACATCCCCTACGCCGTGGACTGCATCATCAAGTCCGGCCAGGGCGCCTGCGAGGTGCTCTCCACCCCGTCCCACTGGTTCGGCGTGACCTTCAAGGAGGACCGTCCGGGCGTCGTCGCCAAGTTCGCCTCCCTGGTGGAGGAAGGTGTCTATCCCAGCCCGCTCTATTGATATGGCCATCTCTGCACGCCGGGTCAAGAATTATGACCTGTACTCCGGGCATGCGTGGTATGTGCCGGGAATCAAGGGAATGTTCGGCTTCATCGGCTGGTTCCTCCTGGGCGCCCTGCTGGGGGCCATGGTGGAAGGCCTCCTCGCCCTGTTCATGTCCCCGGAGGCCATCCTGAATTATGGGATGATCGTCGTCTACCCCGTCCAGTTCCTCCCCGCCATGGTCTATGCGGCCAGCCAGAGCCGCAAGAACATGATCTTCGATCCGGGCTATCAGCTGAACAACAGCCACTTCGCCCCCTATAATTTCGGATTGGCCATCCTCATCACCATCGTGATGACGGTCGCCTCGATGTTCGCCTTCGACCTGCCCAACTACTGGAACATGCAGCTGACGAACCAGTCCTCCGTCCTGGCCAAGTTCTATGACCTGCTGATGGAAGCGATGAAGCAGCTGACCAGCGGGCCGCTCTGGTCCTCCTTCCTGGTAGTGGCCATCTTTGCGCCCATCTTCGAGGAGTGGCTGTGCCGGGGCATGGTCCTCCGCGGCCTGCTCACGAAGATGAAGCCGGTCTGGGCCATCGTCATTTCCGCCGCCTTCTTCGCCGTCATCCACGCCAATCCCTGGCAGGCGCTCAATGCCTTCCTGATCGGCCTCGTGATGGGTTATGTCTATTTCAAGACCGGCTCCCTGATCCTGACGATGATCATCCACTTCATCAACAACGGCACCTCCGTCGTCCTCTCCAACATCGAGAGCCTGAAGGACTATGATTACTGGATTGACATCCTGGGCAAGCAGGACTACACGATCGTGTTCCTGGTGAGCTGCGTCATCCTCGCCGCCTGCCTCTACTTCTTCTCCCGCATCAAGCTCGAGAATCCCTGGGGCAACATCGACCGCATCCCCGCGGCCGACGAGCTGGCCGCTACGGAACAACCGGCCGCTACCGAAGAATAGCTTCACAAACCCTTTCCGCTTCGGAGAGGGTTTCTTTTTTGCCCACATCAACCATCCGGAAGTCGTTCGGGACGACTCCGTAGATGGGATACTCCGCGCAGGCCTTCAGGTAGAAGTCCACGATGGAGAAACGGTCACCGAAACCGAACTGCCCGAAGGCGGGGAAGATCTCGGGGGAAATCAGGTGGATGCCGGCGAACGCCAGTTTGCGGCATTTTGCCGGGTCAATGTCGGGGAACGGACTCCGCACCTCCCCGGTCGCAAGATTCGTCCAACCCCTCAGACGGTTGTCCTCATCGAACAGGAAATACCGCTGCGTCTTCCGCTCGCTCACCACGAGCGTCGCCAGTGCCTCCGGCCTGTGCTGCTCCCGTAACCACCTGAGGTCCAGGTTGCTGATAATGTCCACGTTGTGGACGAGGAAGGGCTCCTGCGATGGACAGATTTCTCCACTCGCTTCGCTCGGTCGAAATGACAAAGGCCCTCCGCCCAATCGACTTGCCGCCCCCCCTTCGCCCGATTGACATGGCTCCCCTTCTTCGTCTTGTCGACGTAATTCAAGACTAGACATTCCGAGCGTAGCCGAAGGCGCTGTGACTCCTGTCATTCCGAGCTGAGAGGAAGACGAAGCACCCTTTGTCATTTCGAGCGGAGATGAAGACGGAGTACCCTTTGTCATTTCGAGCGGAGCCGAAGGCGGAGTCGAGAAATCTGTCAAAAGGCCCTGCGCAAAGCGAATGCCCCCGCCGGTCTCTCGGAGAAAGTCGCGCTCGTCGGAGACGGCGATGCGGACGCCGAAGTCATGGGACCGGAGGAAGTCGATGATCTGGTCCGGGAAGTGGTGGACGTTCACGACGATGTCATCGTAGCCGCTGGCCACGAGCTTCGTAAGCACGTGGTACAGAAGCGGCTGGCCGCAGACGGGCACGAGGGCCTTGGGCATCGTGTCGGTGAGGGGTTTCAGGCGGGTGCCGAGCCCCGCGGCAAAGATCATCGCTTTCATTGGGCCGTAGAATGCAACTTGCTTATAATCAAACGATTAAGCATATTTTACTAGTCAAATCATCCCAGACAATATCCATTAACTTCTTCATTATCAATCACATCCATTCGACGGCTCGGCCGGTAACCAGGACTCAATCCCGCGCTCGCGATGGATCAGGTGTACACGGACGGGGTATTTTGCCACAAGATGCTCCGCGAGGTGCTGCGCGCTGTAGGCGGAGCGGTGCTGGCCGCCGGTGCAGCCGAAGCTCACCTGCAGATGCGTGAAACCGCGGGAGATGAAGCGCTCCACATGAGCATCGACCAGCGCATAGACGTGGTCCAGGAAGCGGAGGATTTCCCCGTCCTCCTCCAGGAAATCGATCACGGGCTGGTCCAGGCCGGTCAACTGCTTGAACCGCTCGTACTTACCGGGGTTATGCACGCTCCGGCAATCGAACACATACCCGCCCCCGTTGCCGGAAGTATCCTCCGGAATGCCTTTCTTGTAGGAGAAGCTATAGACCGTTACGGTTAACGTAGCCCCGGAGGACGGGGTGTTCTTTCCCAAACCTGTGGCCACCCTCGGCCACATTAGAGGGAGGGGCCCACCGCTTGCGGTGGGAGGGACGGAGCCATCTTTGATGGCGGAGGGTTTGGGGAAGAACACCCCCTCCTCCGGGACGCCCTCGCAAAGTGAGGCCAAGACCTCGCTCAAGTACGGATACTCCTTGAACGGCAACAGGGACTTCACAATGTCCAGCGCCGGGGGGATGCTGTCAATGAAGGACTTATTGCCTTCCCAGAGGCCACGGTATCCGTAGCAGCCGAGAACCTGGAGCATGCGGAAGAGGATGAAGAGGCGCAGGCGCTCGCGGAAATGCGTTTCATCCACCGGCCCATAGGCACGCAATGCCTCCAGATAGACCTGCAGCAATTCCTCACGCAATGCCTCCGGATAGCGGGCACGGGCCTGCCAGAGGAAGGAGGAGACGTCGTAATAGACCGGGCCCCGGCGACCACCCTGGAAGTCGATGAAGTAGGGCTCGCCGTCCACCAGCATCACGTTCCGCGCATTGAAATCGCGGTAGAGGAAGGTGTCGGAGGGCTCGGACAGGAGGTCGGCCCGGAAGCGGTCGAAGTCATCCTGGAGCAGGACTTCGTTGAACTCCAAACCGCTGAGTTTCAGGAAGTCGTATTTGAAATAGTTCAGGTCGAAGTCCACCATCCGCCCATCGAAGGACGGCTGCGGATAGCATACCGAGAAGTCGAGTCCCCTGGCGCCCTCCACCTGGATCTTCGGCAGGGCCGCGAGGGTTTTCCGCAGCAGCGCCACCTCGTCGGGCCCATACTGACCGGATGCCCGTCCGGCAGATAAAGCATCGTACAGGACTGCCGACCCCAGGTCCTCCTGCAGGTAGCAGAGTCCATCCACCGCCAGCACCGCCGGCACGCGGATACCCTTCGCCGCAAAATGACGGTCAATGGTCAGGAAAGCCCGGTTCTCATCGGCATCCGTCCCTTCCACGCCGATGACGGAACGCCCGTCCGGCCCCGTCAGGCGGTAATACCGCCGGTGCGACGCCGATCCGGTGAGCGCCACCCTGGACACGGGCGCCGACCCGGTATATTGTTCAAACAATGAATCCAGTGACATAGTTTACAAAATTACGCATTCCCGCGGGAAAACACAAAAAGGAACAGGGTCCCCGTTTTTTCGTATCTTTGCAGAACCATGGACAAAACCCTCCTCACCCTCCTCCTGACCGTATGCCTGACCCTGGGCTGCCAGGCGCAGCCGCAGAAGACGGTTGTCTTCGAACCTGTCCGGTACGAGGACGGGACTGCCGTCAATGAGGCCGAAGCGGGGCTCGCCCCGCTCTTGGAGGCCGATTCACTCCGGACGGAAACCGTCATCGACGGTACGGATACTCTTCTGATTTACAAGCATGTAAGCGCTTTCATCAAGCTATCCCTGGAGGGACTGCCGCGGGTCGGACACATCGACAAGATCGACCTGGTCCCGACATACGGGGAATCCGGGGCGCCGCTCCTGACCCTGGGGGAAGACATGGACATTCCCCTTTCCGGGAAACTCGAC
>Ga0265299_10005452_pt1 | contig 11798 bp, 8 predicted proteins | sample AusTroGonzalo_MG_4_FD_193485 | JGI IMG/M metagenome (GOLD analysis project Ga0265299, IMG submission 193485) | Bovine rumen microbial communities from tropical cattle in Woodstock, Queensland, Australia - Gonzalo_02 | ecosystem: Host-associated > Mammals > Digestive system > Stomach > Rumen ...
TCACACCATTGTTAATCAACCCCATGGATGAAAAATCGCTGACATCGATGGCTGACTTACCTTTTTCATCCGCCTTCACCAATACTTTGGCTGTACGGGTATAGACTGGAGTAGTTCTATAGAGATATAAAGTCGCCACAGCCAACGCCACCACCGCTGAAATGAGGAACCAATACCAATTGGCCAAAAACATATAAAATATAACCTTGATATCTATGGGTTTTTCTTCTTGCGATTCAGTGTTATTTACCGATTTTATTGTATTCTCTTGCATGACTATTGTTTGTTTTTGATGGATTGAATTATTGAATGTCAAACAATTAAAACAGTAGGATTATCAATTTTTTTTATTTAGCCCTGGTTATCAATACAGAAATAGTTGTGGCCACGGAAGCGAGCAAAGAAACAACGGAAATCCAGAATGAGGCAGATTGCACCGTATTGGCATTGACCGTTGACTGGTTGGCCCGCTTTTTATTGGGTTCCACATAGATGTAGTCATTTTGATGGATGTAATAAGCAGGGGATTTCTGTACAGCATCAAACGAGCGCATGTCAACATTGTAGGCCGTCATGTTACCCGAGGCATCGGGACGCAACACCAACACGTTGTCGCGCTTACCGTCAATGTTCAAGTCGCCCGCCATCGACAAAGCATCCAACAACGTGATATGGTCACGGGTAATCTTATAAGAGCCAGGGGTCCTCACTTCACCCATTACCGCGAATTGAAGATTGACAAATTCCACGGTCACCACGGGGTCATTGACCAAGTTGCGGTTGATAAGCTCCGACTTGATATATTCCCCCAATTCATCGCGAGTCTTGCCCGCAGCTTGCACCATGCCCAATATCGGAAAATCAATGGTGCCATCAGCCTTGATGATGTATCCAGAGCTACCCTGATTGGTGTTACCAATATAATCGGATGACTGACCCAAAATACGAGCTGTGTATGGCAGGTTGAAAAGCGTGGTCAATTCTGGCACCTTGGTATTGACAATGATGGAAATCTTATCTTCGGGTCGCAAGCGGATTTCTGGAGTAGGCTGTTCTGTCTTGCCTGAAGCGGTCTGATGCTCTTGGATATCCTGGAAATAGGTAATCCGCTTCGACACGTCGCATGAGGTCATCAAAAACACGAAAGCGAAAAGAAAAAGGACGCTTCTTCTCATCATTCTAACTTGTTGGTTTTCTTTGTAAATATTCATAATACAAACCGTTTAATTTCACAATAATACCGCGAACATTCGACAATATTCGCGGTTCAAAAGTACAACTTTATTTTTGAACTACAACGTTTTTTTTTATTTCGAGCATAAATCAATTTATAACTAACTAATATAAAACATCTTACGATGACAAAAAAGAAAACAACGGACTCGACAAAAAAGTCGAATCCGTTGCTGTTGAGAGTAAAAACTGGCATTACCGTTCTGCCCGCATAGGATTGTTCAAAAAATCATCGTAAGCCAAACGGATGCCATCCTCCAGTTCTGTCTTATACCTCCAACCTAAAGCCGTCGCCTTACTGACATCCAGCAACTTGCGCGGGGTACCGTTGGGACACGAGGTATCCCATTTGATTTCGCCCTCGTAACCCACTACTTTAGCCACTAATTCCGTCAGTTCTTTGATGGTCAATTCCTTGCCTGTACCTGCATTGACCGTTTCATTGCCCGAATAGTGGTTCATCAGGAAGACACAAAGGTTGGCCAAATCGTCCACATAGAGGAACTCACGCAGCGGCGAACCATCGCCCCAACAAGTCACTTCCTTCAGTCCGTTGATTTTAGCTTCATGGAAACGGCGAATCAAAGCAGGCAACACGTGACTGTGCTCGGGATGGTAATTGTCGTTGGGGCCGTAGAGGTTGGTCGGCATCACAGAGATATAGTCCGTGCCGTACTGTCGGTTGAGGAACTCACAGTATTTCAGTCCACTGATTTTGGCCAAGGCGTAAGCCTCATTGGTCTTTTCAAGCTCACCTGTCAACAGGCAACTCTCTTTCATTGGTTGGGGAGCCATACGGGGATAGATGCACGACGAGCCGAGGAATTCCAGCTTCTTGCAGCCGTTTTTCCATGCCGCATGGATGACGTTCATCTCGAGGATCATGTTGTCGTACATGAAGTCGGCCAAAGCTGATTGGTTGGCGACAATGCCGCCCACCTTCGCTGCTGCAAGGAAGACGTATTCAGGTTTCTCCGCCTCGAAGAAGGCTTCCACTTGGTCTTGACGGGTCAAGTCCAGTTCTTTGTGGGTTCTGGTGATGATGTTGTTGTAGCCTTGACGTTCAAGCTCTCTAACAATAGCCGATCCCACCATCCCTCGGTGACCCGCTACGTATATTTTGCTGTCTTTGTTCATTTCTTACTGATTATTTTCTTTTTCGCCTTCGGCGTTTTTTGTTTCACACAGATTTCACGGATCTCACAGATTTTTGCCTGCGGCAACTGCTCGCCGCGGCGAGCAATATCTGTGTAATCTGTGCTATCTGTGTAACAATTAATTCATATTATTTATCTGTGACATCTAATTGACTATACGCTTTATGCTTTCGCGTAAATTGCTTGTATTAAAGTTAACTAACAGACCAACGTGTATATCAATCAGCCTAAGATATGTAAGCAACTGTTTTGCAAATACTGGTTTCATCTCTTCGACAGACTTCAATTCAACAATTACCTGATTATTAACAAGCAAATCCAATCGAAGAGGAGTTTTGAGCTCATTGCCCTTGTAGATGACGGGAACCTCAACCTGTCTTGCCACCTCTAATCCACGCTCATTAAGTTCAAAAGCCAACGCTTCTTCATACACTGATTCCAACAAACCTGGCCCAAGTTCGTTGTAAACATCAAATATGGCTCCTCTAATCTCGTATGTCAATTCGTTGTCTGTCATTTTTCCTTTTTTGCACACAGATTGGCATGCTTTTGTTTCACACAGATTTCACGGATTTCACAGATAACTATTTCGTGCGGTAGCTACTCGCCGCAGCGAGCAAAATCCGTGTAATCTGTGCTATCTGTGTGACATAAATTATTTTCCGTGTGACCTAATCCTCCATGTGAGCTTTCAGATACAGTTTCTTCACAAAGCGCATATCATGATCAACCATGATTTTGACCAAATCCTCAAATGAAGTCTTGCGGGGATTCCAGCCGAGAAGTGTTTTGGCTTTGGTCGGGTCGCCGAGCAACTGGTCCACCTCGGCGGGGCGGAAGAAACGTGGGTCCACTTCAACCAAGCTCTTTCCCGTAGTCACATCGATACCTCTTTCATTGACGCCTTCGCCTTCCCAACGCAATTCAATCCCCACATGCTTGAAAGCCAACGTACAGAACTCGCGCACCGTGTGATATTCACCCGTGGCGATGACAAAATCCTCAGGTTTTTCCTGTTGCAGAATAAGCCACATGCACTCCACATAGTCCTTGGCATAACCCCAGTCGCGAAGGGAATTAAGATTGCCGAGATAGAGCTTATCCTGATAGCCCTGCTTGATGCGAGCCGCAGCCAAAGTGATTTTTCTTGTCACGAAGGTCTCCCCTCGCCTTTCGCTCTCATGGTTGAAAAGGATACCATTGACAGCAAACATGCCATAGCTCTCGCGGTAGTTCTTCACAATCCAGAAGCCGTATTGCTTGGCTACACCGTAGGGCGAACGCGGATAAAAGGGTGTTGTTTCTTTTTGAGGTACTTCCTGCACAAGTCCAAACAACTCGGAAGTAGAGGCTTGGTAAATCTTGCATTTTTTCTCCAAACCTAGGATACGTACGGCCTCCAGCAGACGCAGCGTGCCGACGGCGTCGGCTTCGGCAGTATATTCGGGGCAGTCGAATGACACCTTCACGTGGCTTTGGGCAGCCAAATTATAAATTTCGTCAGGCTGCACCTTTTGAATGATGCGCACCAACGACGACGAGTCCGTCATGTCGCCATAATGCAGGGTGAGCAGACGTTTGTTCTTCATGTCGCGCACCCATTCGTCGAGATAGAGGTGCTCAATACGACCCGTGTTGAACGACGAGGAGCGGCGGATGATGCCGTGTACGTCGTAGCCTTTTTCCAAAAGAAACTCGGCAAGGAAAGAGCCATCCTGGCCCGTGATGCCGGTGAGTAATGCGGTTTTGGGCATAATTGTCTTATTTGATTTTCGTTGCAAAAATAGGAAAAAATTAAACAAAAGAAAAAAGCGGATTAAATTGTAGTGAACCTCGAAGGTTTTTATCCACTTCCGGGGTTCTTGCCTCATTGCCGAGATTTTCTGTCCTTTCCTCTTGACAGGAAAGGACCAAAGGGTCAAGGCCGACATCAATGCCCACCCGCGGTCAGCCTAAGGGCCTGAGCCTCAGGTCGCGGGGTGCCTTCTGCGAAGGCAAACGACAAGCGCCGCTCTGTGAGGCTCAAGCCCTTAGTCTGCCCCTTGCAAGCGCAGCCCGGATGTCGGCCATGGCCCACGCACCCTACCCAGTGAAGAATAGGCGTTCCCAGTACCAGACCACACCCCTACGCCCCCTAGGCGTCATCGCGGGCTTGAACCGCGATCTCCTGCACCCTTGGACTACGCCCATTGTCCAAAAGGCTTCAGCGACCATGTTATTCCTACGCTGGCTGTGCGCTGGCTGGGGATCTATGGCTGCTGATGCCGACCAAAGTGCCTAAAGCCCAAACAAAAAAGCGGACCCGATTGAAGTTGGATCCGCTAGCTTAAATGATTACTTGTCTATCACTTCCTCACCAACGACCCGTCAATAACATCAAATTTAAACTGTCGCGTTTTTCTGAAGGAACCGTCTTGTTTGATTTTGGTCCAAACCAAAATATTCGGATGTTTTTTGTCATCAGTAACAACAATATGAGTGATAAACGTAACAAAAGGTTCCCGGCTTATTTCCATCAATGCCTCTTCCACATAAGGCCGATATTTGTAACCAACCCCCTCTGTGCTCCTGTCATATTCAAGCAACGCTTCCACATCGTATTCAACCTTATTGGGACAATACTTTTCGGCATCAGGATACCCATCTGTCAGCCTCTCCAAAAACAGATTGTATGAATCGTCTTTCAACCTAATTTGGTAATATGTCAAATCTCTTCCAGAGAAAGTTTTCATCACATAATCCATGTCATCGGGATTCATTTTACAGCCAAATACAAACCCTTTGATTGCCCGATAATCAATCTTTAGACATTTTCCTCCTATATCAAACACCAATCTATGTTCAGCCTCGTGTTTCCAGGCGTTTGACTTGTTACCAACCAAACAGGACAACACTTTATTAATATCCAACTCTATTATTGATATATCAAACTGAGGCAACCGGGATGAATACTTGACTTCCAATTCATGCATTCCGCTGTATTTTCCGTTTTCAAAAGACTTGACAAGAACTTCTGTGTCAAAAATAATAGCATATCCGTTATGCCCATTTGCATAATATGCCCACATCAATTCATTTGCAATCTCTTTACTCAATGAATAAATGCCAGAATTACGTATCGAGTCAAATAATCCTTGAATGCTCTCGTCAAAACTCCCTATTGCTTCTTTTGAAACAAATCGTTCAAACAGATCAAGTTGCATCTTATAAACCCTATTATCGACAAAAGCCTCCGAAGGGTCATTTAACTGTTCTATGGTTGGAACATAAATCTTGTCTTGAGACAACAATTCAATATCTCTTTCGAAAATATCTTTACCATTGCTATCTTTAGGGCCTCTCCCCGAACGGTATTTATAAGCAATCATGATTTCACTTTGTTTGACTTTACCAATTGCATGTCATTTTCTACAAGAAACATCACCGTATCTCCATCGCGCAGTGCTCTTTGATAAATGTCGCCAATTTCTCATGTGGCTTAATAAACTCGTCAAAAGCATCTTGTGCGTAACCAGCCAGCCAATACTCACTGCCTTCTGGAGGCGTCATGTTCATATCCAAATAATCAATATGGTCGCTCGCCATCATATAATGACCATTCAAATAAAAGATAAACGACATATGAATTAGCATGATTTGATCTAAAACAATTGATGCGTTTTTTAATTGTCGTTCTCTGTCATCGATATGCACACTTGGACAATTCCATAGTATACTAGAATAACGATTGGCATGTACACTGTCGTCCAGCAGTTCTCGATTCTTTTTCAAATAGGTCTCCCACCCGAAAAAAGGATACAGGTCTTTGGTGGATGGTGAGTTTTTCAAAACATTTAATATCTTCTCTGTTTTAGGAATACGATGCTTCCCCTTCAACCATTCGTTTACATCCTTCACTACAAAACTCTTCATCCAGTCGTATTTTTCCTTCCTTACCACATCGAAGTATATCTCAACCAGAACGGTATCAAATATCTTTCGTATTAATACAAAGGCATCGTTGATATGCCCCGCTTTTAACAACATTCTAATTGAATCAAGCGTTGAATAGAGTGATAGATATACGTACGATGCATAATTGCCCGCTCCCAATGTGCCCTCTGGAATAAAATGGAAGCAGGTATCAAACAAACCGTCATAGTATTCTTTCATACGCTCGATGAGCTCGAACACGGGATGATTTTGATAGGAATCTCTATTTATTTCACTATTGACAAATCCCATACCATCTTACAAATCACAACAAACTTGAATACAAATCATAATAATCACTTGACTTTCCTGTCCCGACAGAGAAGCTTTCGCCTGGATCCCAATCGTCATAATCAGGCTCAGGCTCTTCAAATTTACACTTCGCCTCTTCAATTGCCTTATCCCAAACATCAACATTTATTCCAAAGTAATATTTCGCCAATTCGTGAACATCTTCCTTTATTAACTCACACTCCTCATCATCACCCGCCTCTTCAAGTTCTTGGTTCAGTTTTTTTTCCAATGTGCCAAGAAATTCGTCATCTTCCAAAAGCTGCTGGCCACGTTCCGATCTTTCCATCAAGGAAGCAGTATTAACATAGTCATAACTACTTTCCAACTCTGGAAGTATAACATCCACCATCGCATTCAAATCAAGATCATACAAATCCTCATCAATCTTGTCCAACAGCGACATTCTTTCTTCAAGCAAATAATCAGTATCCACAAACATTTCTTGCGTAACCACTCCTTTCAAAAGCTCAGGCCTGTTTCTAAACAGCACAGGGAAGAGCCTCAACATCTCATTTAGATATTTCAATTGATTGAAATGATTTTTATACCAATGCCAGTCGTTCCCATCCAATTTTGAACTTTTCGGTGAATCAATCTGCCTTTTGAAAGCCGAAACAACACTTTCTGCCAGTTCATCACTCACATGAATCCTTCCGTATTCAGGCTTATCCAAACCTTTATCTGTGAAAGTCCCAGTAATCTGATTGGCGAACAATGCATTTCTTATCAATTTTCCTTGAACGGACTCCTTCTGTCGTATGTAGTCTATCAGAAAATCATAAACAGATGGATTATGGAAACCAACTATTTCATTTCCATGATTTTGTGAAGTGATGATAAAAGTCCCCAGCAAATCTTTGATAACATCATTCCATTCCTCATCAAGTGCATCGGCTTGGCCCGCACCTGTCACGCCATTCAAATAAAACTTAACTGCATCAAACCAGTCTGACGTAAAAACCAAACTTGCACCCATTGTGGCCCTAACCAACAAAGCCTGCTGTTCTATGGCTTTCATTTTAGAAAAAGCAAATTCCCAAACTGAATATGGCCTATCAAAGAAATCCAAGAATCGTTTCATGAACCCTTCGGGAGTCTCTTTTAAATATAGTTTCTCCTTTAGGAACGCCTCGATGATACGCGGATTGAAATTGTCGTGTCTGATAAGTCTCAAATATCTCTTACCATCCAGTAGAGCTTTAATATACTCTATAGGCAAATCCGCATCGGCCAAATGGTTGTAAAGAATTGTTGCTCGTATTTCTTCTGAGTAGTTTGACAAATCAAGTGTGCATTTTGCCAATTCTATATTGTTGAGCGAAAATTTCTCGAACTGACGTTTGGCAGCTGCAAGTATATACTCACGGGTTGACAAAATGAACAGTTTGTCAGGCTCTCTTTTGACTTTCTCGATGAATGACAGTATTTTACTCTCAAACCCTGCTTCCTTTATATCCAAATAACTGCTACCCAGAAAGTCATCATAGAAAAATATTTGCTTCTTTCCTTGCGTCAGTTTCTGAGCGGCATCATCCATGGAGTTGATCTTGACTAATTCCTCATAACCATTTGACAGGATATTGTACATCAGTATTCTTGCAAGAGTAGTCTTCCCTATCCCAGGAATACCAGATATGATTACATATCGATTGTCACGTAGTATTTTTGAGGCGCGGTCGAAACTGTCGTTCATCACATACAACGACACATCTCTTCGTGTCTCCTCTAGTTCTAAGGCCGACCAGTTTTCTATTTTTTTGTTCAGTATCGATTCAAGCACCGTTGTGCTGGCCAACCACAATTTATAGTACTGCTTCTCAACAGCAGGATATTGGCCTATGAGATTGTTTAGTTCATCTCTTCCAAGTATATCCTCCGTAGCCTTTATATACGGCTTGAACAGTTGTTGTATTTCCGTTTTATTTGCTGGCGTAAGGCCAACGGTTGTCGACAGGATGTAACGTTCCGGTTTTAGCAAGGCCACCTTCTTTGCCTCACCGCTCAAAACGCTTTTTAGTTTTGCGTAGTTTTTATATCGTTTGGCTTGAACAATGACTTTACCCTTACCTTCTGGCGAAGCAAAGCGTAAATCCACCCCACCGTCACGTCCTATTGTAAAACTTTCAATAAAGACCCCCTCCTTTTGCTGGAGAAGGTCTCTCGTTAAGTTTTCAAATTCGTTGGGTTGAAGCACCAATAAGTCGTAGTTTGACATAGTTTATAGCAGCTTTGCGTCTTTTGCCGTATCCAATTTTAGTTTCTTTCGAATGTCGGTGAATATTATTTCATCATCTTTCACCCCAAGGACCTCAGTAAACAATTCTTCCCTGTTCACAGTCAATGGTAGGCTGGCTTCGATAGCCTTTGGATACGAAGCTCGATGCTTTTCAATTAGCTTCCACATTTGATAATTGTTCCGTTTCTCATCGTCCGAATTGTAAAACTCCCTAATACGATAGCATTCATCATACTTATCCGACAAATCTTTGTCAGCGACATTACGCGATTTGAATTCAACCTCCAATGTATCAGGATCCCCTTCTTCTATTTTCTTTCGGTCTATCTGAAATTCAAATGGATCATTTAGCGTCCCCGTTTTCTTATACAACTGAAAACCTTTGTTTTCATCAGCCAGTTTGTGACCATTACAATTGGTACAACTTGGATATAAATTAAAAAAGGTAATGCACAAAAACGGATAGTCGCTCTTGGGTTTACAATGGTCAAACGGGTAATAAACCTCTTTCCGATTCTCTGAATATGTTGCCTTGGCAATATTGCAATAAACACATGTGTTTATACCGATTTTTTTCATGTAAGGCCCCAAATACAACCTTGAATCGTCATAATGCATTCGAGCAACAATCAGCTTATAGAATTCCTTTTCTGATACATTTAGTCCAACTCTGTCGGCTTTTTTGGATGGCAGAGGATCCCTTCTATATTTTATCTTTAACGACAAAGGACTATCCTTAATTATTCCATCATACCTGGTTTTGTATTTATCGAATTCTGTTGGAAGCAGGTTTTTGAGTTTTTTGTAATCTTTAATGATTTCTTTGAGGTAGTTGATATATCTCTCTTTATTGGCTAAACCATTATTAACTTCCTTCAAATCTGTTATAAGATCTCTTAAACCTTTTACCGGCTGCACAAAAGCATCACTTTTGTCTGCAAACAAGCTGTTTGCATATTCCCTCGCCATTGCCTTTATTTCGGGTGTAATCAGGATCTGTCTCATATTTCTCTATATGCCAAAATGCCTTTTCACTTGCTTTTTCAGATACTCATCACCAATATTCTCTATGAAGGATCGCTCTTCGGGCAATAACTCTTCCCAAGTCACTTTCTTTTCCAAAAGCCCATTAATCTTAGTGCGAGCCCATTCTCCAATGAAGCCGTTTTTTAAAAAGAAACTCTGATACAGAATATCACTTATATTAGCAGCTAACGGTCTGATAAATTGTTCCCTGTTTTGCGCTTCACCTTTATCCAAATATAAGATGTTCTCTCTTGGCATATCCGACAAGATAAATGGCGAATGAGTAGCAATAATGATATTGAATGCGCAATGACGATTTAGCCAAAGACTTTTGATCATATAAAGTAGTCGCGATAGGAACAAACGTTGGTATTCAGGATGAAAACAAATCTCAGCCTCATCTAGAATCAAATTGATATGTCTGTAGGCCACCCGTTTCTTAGGTATAGAAAGCAGATTCCTGATGTGATACACGTATGTGCTGAAAGTGTACAGCAACTGCCGCTCTCCTGAACTGAATTTTGATATTTCTATGGGTTTGCCTTCTGGATCTGGGTTCTTAATGGTCAGTGTTGGGATAAAAAAAGACGGAGGCAACACGTACATAATGTTGTGCAGTTCGCTTCCACCAATTACAGCAGAAGTTCCAACAAGTTGCATATAATAGTCTATGCCGAACGATTCTTTCTCCAAAACATCATAACCATATTTGCATATAACGTCCAACATATTGCGAGCCTGCACTACCTTAATGGTGATATGTGATTTGTCTTTCTTAATCTGGCCGATCAGATTCTCCAACGAGTTCTTCTCTTGAACAGATAAATCCGCTTTCATAAACGACTTAATATTCCACTCCTCATACTCATTATAACTTGGGTACTTTGAAGCTATTGAAAGTATCTTATAGACAAGATACAATGCACCCGCACGGGCTATATCATTATCAAGCCTCAGATTGCCATAACCAAACGCATTCAAAATTACAGCAGGTGTAGAATTGGGATTTTTTCTAACATATTCTTCAACATTCCATGCCACTTTTTTCAGGTTAATAACACTGTCATCATTTATTTCAAACTTGTCATAGACAGTTTGGATAGAAAAAGTGTATGTAATGTCATTCAGTTGATAATCATCGAAGAAGCCTTTCCTATTCCTATAAAACAACAACAGAGCAGAAAGCCTGTATACTGTCAGCCTATACTCTGTTGTCATATCTATATTTCCTTCATTATTTCTAAAAGGATTCAGTACGATAGGAGTCAAATAACCATCATTTTTGTGGTACAGGTGACTTATCCAAACCGTCCCTTCTTTCTCAGGGGCATATATACCTCCGGCATCTGGAGCCAAGGAGGTTTCATCGGCATAGTCCGAACTAATAAGTGACTGTAGAGAATAGTTGGTTACAATGGTATAATGAAGTTTATCGGCTATTTCGGCCATTTCTTTCACTAAAAGCTTATTTTCCCGGCTTTGGCGATAGCTGTGCGTATTGGCACTAAAAAACCTTTCTTTGTGATCATCCGTCAAGAACAGAACATCTTCCCCACGGCATGATATGCAGTACAAGTGGTTGTCCTGAACATAATATAAATCACTATATACGCCTTCCACAAATAGCAGTTTCCATGCAGCATTGCGCTTCATCCCCCGTTCCACAAGAGCACTAAAGTTATTGATGATTCGATATATCAATTCTAATAGAGAGGATTTACCACTACCGTTGGGACCTACTATTGCCTGTACGTTTATGTTTTTACCAAAATACCATGAATTATCTTTGTAATAAGGATTTAGCTCTATTTTGCCACCTGAGTTTATTATCACTCTATCGTTAAGCAGATAGTAATCTATAATGTGCCCCAAAAATGAGA
>Ga0265299_10005454_pt1 | contig 11797 bp, 6 predicted proteins | sample AusTroGonzalo_MG_4_FD_193485 | JGI IMG/M metagenome (GOLD analysis project Ga0265299, IMG submission 193485) | Bovine rumen microbial communities from tropical cattle in Woodstock, Queensland, Australia - Gonzalo_02 | ecosystem: Host-associated > Mammals > Digestive system > Stomach > Rumen ...
CGTGGTATTTGCACCACTTAATAAGGATGGGTGTATAGATGTAGAGCGATTTTACGAATTAATGACTCCGGATGTTAGTTTTGTATCAATCATGCATGTTAGTAATGAAACGGGTAATATTAACGCGATTTCTGAGCTGTGCCATTTTGCGAAAAGTATCAATCCTAAAGTATTGTTTCATGTGGATGGCGTGCAGGCTTTTATGAAGATTGATGTTTCTTTGCAAGTCTTGGGTGTGGATATGTATACAATATCATCTCACAAAGTGCATGGGCCTAAAGGGATCGGTGCACTAATTTGCAAAAAGAATTTAAATTTAAAACCTGAAATATATGGTGGTGGCCAAGAACAAGGTGTGAGGTCTGGTACAGAAAATTATCCTTTAATAGCAGGATTTATCAAAGCAGTTCGACTGACAATGCCACGTATTGAAAACAATCTACAAATTGTAACATGTAAAAATAACGCATTGCTTAATGAACTGAGTCAAAGCGGTGTAAGTTATGAAATTAACGGAGCGGGGGAGAAAAGTCCATATATATTAAGTTTGAGTTTTGTTGGAGTTCGTGGTGAAGTTTTACTGCATATGCTTGAAGAATACGGGATATTAGTCAGTACGGGATCTGCTTGTAGTACGAAAAAGATCGGTAATAGAGTGTTAAAAGCAATGGGTAAGAATCAACAACAGATTGAGGGGAACTTAAGGATTTCATTTGATGTGGCTGATGATATTGATGTTCAATATGTGTCAAAAGCCATAAAAGAGTGTGTGAATAAATATAAGAGGATAGTTTAATGGAAAGAGTGATAATATTAAGGTATGCAGAGATTCATTTAAAGGGCAAAAACAGACCCATGTTTGAACGTGCGTTGATAAATAACATAAAAACATGTTTGGCAGGATTTCAATTTGAACTTATTAAAATGCATGGTCGTGAAGTGATACAGAATTATGATGTAGCGTATGAAGATGAAATTTGCAACAGATTGGGCAAAGTGGCTGGGGTCCATTCTTATTCTATTTGTGATAAGGTGGAAACGAGTGAAGATAGTATTGTCAATGTAGTGAGGAGAATGGCGAAAAAATTATCCGGTACATTTAAGGTTATAACAAATCGTGCAGACAAATCATTTAAGTATACATCTAGTGACTTTTCAGCAAAATTGGGTGAAATAATTTTAAGTGAGAATCCTAAACTTTTGGTAGATTTGAAAAGCCCACAACACTTGATAAATGTTGATATTAGAGAAGAAGGTGTCACATTCATATTTGATAACACAAAGATTGGAATGGGTGGGATGCCGGTTGCTACTGCGGGTGAAGGGTTGTTATTATTATCAGGCGGAATTGATAGCCCTGTAGCAGGCTTTATGGCGTGTAAAAGAGGTGTGAAATTGTCGTGCGTACACTTTGAGAGTCCTCCTTACACAAATCTTGGCGCTCACCAAAAAGTTTTGGATTTGGCTAAAAAACTTACCGCTTACAATGGCGACATTAAAATATATTTTGTATCAACCACAAAAATTCAAGAGATGATTCATTCAAAATGTAATCCGGAATTTGGTATTACATTGCTAAGACGTTTTATGTTAAGAATTGCGGAAAAAATAGCAATTGAAAATGGTTTAAAAATGTTGATAACTGGAGAGTCATTGGGACAAGTTGCTAGCCAAACCATAGAGAGTATGGCGACAATTCAAGAATCTCTAACTACAAATATTCCTATTATAAAACCACTGATATGTTTTGATAAAGAAGAGACAATTAATCTATCCAAGCAAATCGAGACATACGATATTTCAATTGTTCCATATGCGGATTGCTGTACAGTATTTCTTCCAAAGGAGCCCGCGACAAAGCCTAAATTAGAAAAAGTAAAGAGTGAAGAGGCAAGACTTAATGTAGAGGGCTTGATTGATGAAGCTACTAGAGGCATAAAAGTTGAAAATGTAAAACAATGATAAAAAAACGCGAAAAAACGCGTTTTTTTATTTATTTTTCAAATTTTTTATAACATTTTGCACAAAAACGGTAGGATAAGTGCCGCCATTTACACTCGGTTCTAATAGGCCATTTTCTCCATTAGTATTTCCAAACCATGTCGCGATCAAATATTTGTCATTATAAGATATATTGTATGCATCTGTGTTTTTTTTAGCATCTAATGTAGAGGCGACTGTGCCAGTTTTGCTTGCAAGATCAAGTCCTGACAATCGTTTTGCAGTGCCTGTTTTTGCCGTGTCTTTTAGCATATTTGTTATTTCGTTAGCTGTATTTTTTGACATTGCTGTAATTTGCATTTGTTTGCGTTTGTATATTAGTTTGTCGTTACTGTCATATATTTCGTCAACATATTGCAAATCGTCATACATGCCATTTGTGGCAAAACATGAATATGCAGTAGATAGTTGCGTTAGCGTGACACCGTCTGTAAAACCACCAAGTGCGAGGGCATATCCTTGGTCATTCTTACTAAATTGTATACCTAGTTTTGATGCGAAATTTTTACATTTTTCGATGCTTACATATTCCATTAGTTTTACTGCGGGAGCATTAAGAGATTTTTGCATTGCAAAATCTGCGGTAACCCAACCATAATATTTATTATTATAATTGGATGGGCTATAACCATCTATGTTAATTTTGTCATCTAGAATAAGGCTGTTTGAGTTTAGAATCCCTAGCTCTATAGCGGGGGCATAACAGAGAATTGGTTTTATTATAGAACCAGGTTGCCGTTTTATATCTGATATGTCTTTCTCTGATTTTCCTACAAAAGCAACAATTGCCTTATTTTTGTTGTCTGCGACTATAGAAAGTCCGTCATATGATTCGCCGTGTTCATTTTTTTGATAATAGTTGTCTTGGTATAGCATATCTGTTATTATATTTTGAATCTTAGAGTTTTTATATGTTTTGATTTTTATATTACGCTGCAATAAGGATTGTAAATCGCAGTTTAATATTTGTTGGGCTTCTTTTAAAGCCTGCATTTCATAGGAATTGATAGGAATATTAAAACTGGTGTTGTGTTTTATATTAATCACTTCTGATAGTGCACTTTCATATTGAGTGTCATTTATCATTTTTTGATTTTTCATTTCTTGAAGTATTAACTTTGCACGAGTGTCGCAGTTTTCCCAATTCCTTATCGGATCGTACAATGAAGGGGCGTTTATTATGCTTGCTAGAATGGCGCTTTCTTTAATAGTTAGTGAGGGGACTTCTTTTTCAAAATAATATTTCGCGGCAGATGAAATGCCATAGATGTTATTACCGAAGTATATTTTATTTAGGTACGCTTCTAAAATTTGATCTTTAGTCCATATTTGTTCTAGTTTTTGCGCAAGTGCTACTTCTGTAAATTTTCGTTTGAGCGTTTTTTCTGATTCTAGCATTGTGTTTTTTATTAGTTGTTGAGTTATGGTTGATGCACCTTCTGAGTATTTGCCATCTTTTATGTTACGAATTATTGCGCCGCCTATTCTCACTATATCTATTCCGTTATGTTCATAAAATCTTTTATCTTCTATGGCAATGAAAGCGTTTTTAGTATGGGCAGGTATTTTATCAATTGTAACATTAGGATTTAGTGAGTCTTGATAAGATAAATTACCATCATTATCGTAGAAGGAGATGCTTTCGACATTGGTTTCATACTGTAGTTTTTCAAAGTCGATCTCTGTTTCAAATGAAAATTGAACTAAGTTTATTAAAATTCCTATTCCAAAGATGTATATTAGGGCTAGAGTAAAAGAAAAAACACGTGTAATTTTGCTTACATTTAGTTTTTTGTTTATTTGAAGAGGTTTTATTTGTGCGTATTTTTTCATATAAATATTATTTACTTATTAGATAAAATTATTTATTTGATAAAATTATGTTGAAAAATTTGGAAAATTCGTATATAATGCTGGTATGAAATATTTGATAAAGACTTATGGGTGCCAAATGAATGTGCACGAATCGGAAAAATTAGCAGGTGTACTAGAATCCAAAGGCTATCGTGCCACTGATACAGTAGAAGATGCAGATGTTATTATATTTAACACCTGTGCTATTCGTGAAAGTGCTGAACAGAAAATTATTGGTAATATTGGTGCTATGAAAGGTCTTAAAGCAAAATGCAAGGATAAGATTATTGCAGTGTGTGGTTGTATGAGTCAAGAAAAAGGAATGCCCGATAAATTAAAAAGCAAGTTTCCTTTCATTGATATTATTTTTGGTACATTAAATATTGAAGATTTTGCAGATCTATTAGATAAAAAAATAAGCGAGAAAAAATCTATTATACAAATTGCGGATAAATCAGATATAAAGAAACGTGATTCAATGCAAATATACCGGACTAGTGGTGTAAACGCATGGGTGAATATCATGTATGGTTGCAATAATTTTTGTACTTATTGCATTGTTCCATATGTACGCGGTAGAGAAATTAGTCGGGATACTGATACTATTGTAGAAGAAGTTGCTAATTTGGTGGCGCATGGTTATAAGCAAATAACTTTATTAGGACAAAATGTAAATTCATATGGTAATGATATTGATGATCCAAATGTAAATTTTGCAAATCTATTGAGACGTATTGATGGGATAGAAGGTGAGTTTTGGGTTCGTTTCATGTCGTCACATCCAAAGGATATATCAAACGAAGTAATTGATGTAATTGCTTGCAGTCACCATATATGTCATGGGTTACATTTGCCGGTGCAAAGTGGTAGTAATGGCATATTAAAAAATATGAATCGAAATTATACTCGTGAAAAATATTTTAGTATAATCGATTATGCAAGGAAAAAGATGCCTGATATTGAATTTACAACAGATATTATTGTTGGATTTCCGGGTGAAACAGAAAAAGATTTTGAAGATACTATAGACTTGGTGAAAAGAGTAGGTTATCAGAACATATTTGCATTTATGTATAGCAGGAGGTCTGGCACAGTGGCTGATCGTATGCCGGACCAGTTGCCAATTAGTATAAAACGTGAACGCATCAAAACGCTGTTAGATTTAGAGCGAGATATTGCATCTAAAATATCAGAGAAATACATAGGGCGTGTGATGAAAGTGTTGGTAGAAGATGTATCGCCTAAGATGTCGGGTGTGATGATAGGTAGTTTAAATTCTGGTAAAGCTGTTAGTTTCTATGGGGACGAAAGCTTAAAGGGTAAATTTGTATACATTAAGATTACGAGGAGTAAACTTACTACATTATTTGGTGAACTAGTTAATGAATAGGAGAAACATATGGCTTTAACTTCGATGATGACTCAATATTTGAAGAAAAAAGAAGAATACAAGGATTGTATTCTATTTTATCGTCTTGGTGATTTTTATGAAATGTTTTTTGATGATGCAATTTTGGTGTCAAAAGAATTGGAACTTACACTCACTGGTAGAGATTGTGGACTAGAGGAGAGAGCGCCGATGTGTGGCATTCCATTTCATGCTGCAAGCAGTTACATAGATAGGCTTGTTTCTAGAGGTTACAAAGTTGCAATTTGTGAACAATTAGAAGATCCGGCACTTGCTAAGGGGTTGGTAAAACGTGACGTCATACAAGTCATCACTCCAGGCACAATTACCGAAGGTTCAAATTTGGATGGCAAGAAGAATAATTATATCGTAAGTGTCTATGTTGGGAAATATGGTCAAGGAATATGTTATGCAGATATTACAACAGGAGACATGGCTATAATAAATTCTAGTAATCGCAACGATATAAATGAGATAGAGGACAATTTGGTGCGTATTGGCCCTAGTGAAATTATTTGTAATGACGAAACAAGGCGGATCTATACTGATAGTGGTAAGATGATGAGTTCTTTACCAAAGTTCAATACATATAATGAATGGTCATTTGGATTAAACAATGCGGAAAAAATATCTAAGAAACATTTTGGAGTTGCTAACTTGTCTGTATTTGGCATCCAAGATGCAATGGCTGGCATATGTGCCATGGGTGCATTAATAGAATATCTAAATGATACGCAGAAGCGCACACTATCAAATATAAATAAGGTTCGACTAATATCTGGTGATGATTTTATGAATCTTGATGCTTCAACACGTAGACATTTGGAATTAACCGAAAATATGAATACTCATAAGAAGCAAGGTTCCATCCTAAATTTACTAGATTATACAAAGACTAGTATGGGTGCAAGAAAACTGCGCAACTATGTAAGTCAACCATTGACAGATAGTGACCTTATTAATGCTAGATTAGACAGTGTGGAGGAACTCGTAAACAATAATCTTATGCGTGAAAATTTGCAAGCAGCACTGGCGAAAATTTATGATATTGAGAGAATTAGTGGTCGAATAGCGTATGGTTCTATTTTGCCCAAAGAATGTTTATCGCTGGTAAATTCGCTTAAAATGGTGCCATTTGTTAAGCAGAGTTTATTAGGAGTTAATGCAGAATTATTAAAACAAAAGATGCGAGATCTCATTGATTTGAAGGAATTGACTTTACAGATCGATGAGGCGATAGATCCAAATTGTACAATGCAAATGAAAGATGGTGGCTACATTAAGACTGGATATTCAAAGGAACTTGACGAGTTAAGAAATGCGAGCGAGAGTGGTAAAAGATGGGTGGCTGAATATGAGTCTAGAGAGCGTGAAAGAACGGGCATAAAAACTTTGCGTGTGGGCTTTAACAAAGTGTTTGGCTATTATATAGAATTAACAAAAGCGTATTTAAATGATGTGCCAATGGAATACATCAGGAAACAGACGACCGTAAATACTGAAAGATATATTTCGCCAGAATTGAAGGAAATTGAAGAAAAAATACTGGGTAGTGGTGAACGTGCTATTAAACTAGAATCGGAGTTGTATCAGGAACTTAGACAAATGATGTTATCTTACGTGTCTGCTATTCAATCTATAGCAGATAGCATTAGCGTTATTGATTGTCTTTGTTCGTTTGCAACTGCAGCTATAAAGCATAACTATGTAAAGCCAAAAATAAATAATAGTATCGATGAAATAAGTATACTTGAAGGTCGACATCCAGTGGTTGAAAGTTTGATGACTGGTGGAGGGTTTGTGCCTAATGACACACATCTAGATGGTGCAGATAATCGTACCATGGTGATAACAGGACCTAATATGGCGGGTAAGAGTACATATATGCGTCAGGTGGCTGTTATTTGCTTGATGGCACAAATGGGATGTTTTGTGCCAGCGACGGAGGCTAAACTGTCTATTGTTGATAAAATATTTACTCGAATTGGCGCGTCTGATGATTTGTCTGCTGGGCAAAGTACTTTTATGGTCGAAATGATGGAGGTGGCTCATATTTTAAATAATGCCACATCAAAGAGTCTATTAATTCTAGATGAAGTGGGTAGGGGGACATCAACATATGATGGATTATCTATCGCTTGGGCAATAATGGAGTATTTATCTGTTCATCTGAAAGCGAAAACATTGTTTTCAACACACTATCATGAGTTGTGTGAATTGGAAGGTAAATGTGATGGTGTTAAAAACTACAGGGTGATGATAAAAGAATTTAATAATTCTATAATATTTTTACATAAAATTGCTCGTGGTTCTGCAAATAGGAGTTTCGGTATAGAAGTGGCAAGTTTGGCTGGGCTCCCAGCAGATTTGGTAAATAGGGCTAAAGAAATATTGAAAATACAAGAGTCTCGGCATATTACAACAACAACCGATCTTGATAATAAAGATATAAAGTATAATACATCTGCCAATATTTCAGAGGTTATTAATATCTTAAAAGAAATGGATATGAATACTATTTCGCCTATTATGGCATTTGGCACACTGCAAAATTTAGTAGATAAAGTGAAAAAATAGAGGAACGATAGATGTCGAAGATTAATATATTAGATAGTAAAGTTTTTAATAAAATTGCAGCGGGTGAGGTTGTAGAAAGGCCCGCTTCAGTTGTTAAAGAAATAATGGAAAACAGTATAGATGCTGGAGCAACTAGTATACAGATAATTATTGAAAATGGTGGTATTGGGAAAATACAAATTATTGATAATGGCTCAGGAATTGAGAGAGATGATATTAAAAAGGCCTTTTTACCTCATGCAACGAGTAAAATAAAGGATGTTGAAGATCTATTTAATATTGGTACTCTAGGATTTAGGGGAGAGGCTTTAGCGTCTATTTGTTCAGTGTCTAAACTTACAATGATGACCAAGACCAATGGTAGTGAATCTGGTAGTATTATTGAAATCGATGGTGGAGACTTTGGGGAGGTAAAAGATATAGGTGTACCCAATGGAACCAATATTATTGTAGAGAATCTTTTTTATAATGTTCCGGCAAGACTAAAATTTTTAAAAAAGCCAAAACAAGAGGAGCAGGAGATTACGAGTTTGATTTCTAAAATGATTCTGGCTAATCCCGGTTTGAATATTAAATATGTTGCAGATAAACATGAAATATATAATCATAGGTCTGGGACATTAGCAGACGCTATTTATTCTGTTTATGGTAAAGAAGCGAGTATGAATATGCTAGAGGTGGTATCGAACTTTAGTGGATTGAAAATAACAGGATTTACATCTAAACCATCATATTCAAAACCCAATAGAACTTATCAAACTTTAATATTAAATGGACGAATAATAGAAAATAGTATAATCAGTTTGTCAGTAGCAAATGCTTATGGAGAGACTTTGATGAAGAGGCAATATCCATTTTTTGTATTAAATTTGGATGTTGATCCCAAAGATGTAGATGTTAATGTGCACCCTAATAAAAAGGAAGTAAGATTTGAAAATTCCAATAAGATTTTCGGGGCTGTTTTTACTGCAATTAGTGACGCATTGTTGCGTCATCGTGATGTAAAAAATATTGAATCATTTGGTGGAGATTTTGCTGAAACAGTGGAAAATGTGCCAAACAATAAAAATGCAAAATGTTCTATAAATAATGAGAAAAATGCAAAAAAACAGCAAAATTTTAACAATTTTAATAATATTTTTCACAAAAATAGTGTACACATGGCAACTGCAAATGATGTGTTTTATTCTAGAAGTATTAGTGATGATGCAGAGAGTTTGGAACAAAAATCGAATGCTGAAGAACAATTAAATTATGACAACGGTGAAGTCGCAATAGAAAAGACGATTCACACATCGGATGTGAATGGTGAGGATTCTATTACAAAAATAAGAATAATTGAAAATGTGCCACAGACAAATTTTGAAGAAGTTCATGACGGGGAATATTTAAACAATAATGATGGCAAATTAAAATCTGAAAAAAGTTTTGTACAAGATAACTTGTTTGCAAACGAAAATGAGTTTAAGTTGATTGGTACTGTTTTTGATACTTACATCATTGTTCAAAAAGATAATGAAGTGTACTTTATCGACCAGCATGCGGGACACGAAAAATTACTATATGATAAGTTGATGCAGGAAAGCAAAAATAGAGAGACTCAAATTCAGCAATTATTATTACCTGAGATTGTAAAAGTTAATCCGATTGAAAGAAATTATATTGAGGATAATATAGAAAACTTAAAAGAACTTGGGTTTGACATTTCTCTGTTTGGTGATGATTGTTAAAATATCTGCGGTTCCACTGTTATTGTCAGACATAGATATAAAAGATTTTTGGGTAGAACTTCTTAGCGAATTAAAGGATTTTTCAAAAAAACATATAACTGATTTTATAAAGGATCGTTTAGCGTCTTGCGCTTGCAAGCATGCTGTAAAAGCAGGCAATGTGCTTAGCGAAAAAGAGATTAGAATATTGCTATCTAATCTATCTAACGATAAAGTAGCATTGCATTGTCCACATGGAAGACCGATAGTGGTTCGCATAGGCAAAGCAGAGATAGAAAAATGGTTTAAGAGGATTGTGTAAATGAAATTTGTAAATATTGAAGATGCAATGAGTTTTATTTCTCGATGCGAAGATGATGTGTCGTATTTGTACGATCAAATAGATGATACGGTATTGTTTAATCAAATTAAAGTATTACAGGCATTCAAAAAAGCAAGAGTAGCATTAACTGATTTTGCTGGGAGTACTGGTTATGGCTATGATGATCGTGGCAAGAATAAATTAGGAGAGATTGTAGCTGAAGTTTTTGAGGCTGAATCCGCATTTGTTTCTCCTAATTTTACGTGTGGCACCCATGCATTATCATGCACTTTATTTGGGATATTAAGACCGGGGGATTTGATGTTGTCAATTTCTGGTGAGCCTTATGATACTTTGAAAGAAGTGATAAGTGGTAAAGATATAGGTTCGCTTAATGAAATTGGTATAAAATATGCACAAGTAGATTTAAAAAATGGTGAATTTGATATTGATGCCATACGAGAATGTGTTAAAAAATTAAATCCTCGACTTGTGTTTATTCAGCGTTCTCGTGGCTATCAGGATAGAGATGCTTTTAGTATTGAAAAAATCGCGAAAGTGATAGCAGAAATTCGCAAAATAGATAAAATATGTGCAATTATGGTAGATAATTGTTACGGTGAGTTTGTTGAAAAACACGAGCCAACTGCTGTAGGGGCAGATATCGCGGTGGGTTCGTTTATCAAAAATATCGGTGGTGGGATCGCTCCAACTGGTGGTTACGTAGTAGGCAAAAAAGAATTGGTAGATAAAGTTGCTAGACATTTGACTGCGCCAACGCTTGGAAATGAAGTTGGTTCATACAAGAATGGTTATACCGAGTTTTTTGAGGGATTATTTATTGCGCCTCATGTCGTAGGTGGTGTGTTAAAAGGTGTTTTGATGATGAGTAAAACACTTTCACAACTAGATTACAAGACTAATCCTAATCCGAATAGTGTTCCTAAAGACATTATTTGTACGATAGAACTTGGCGATGAAGATAAGTTAATTTCATTTTGTAAGACTATTCAAGAAAATAGCCCCGTAGATAGTTTTTTGTCGCCTGAGCCGTGGGATATGCCTGGTTATACAAGTAAAGTTATTATGGCGGCTGGTACTTTCATTCAAGGGGCTTCTATTGAATTATCTTGTGATGGGCCAGTTAAGCCACCTTATCGATTGTATTTGCAAGGTGGTTTAACATACGAGCATGTTAAGATAGCATTGGCAAATGCGTTGTTAAAATTGTGAAACTATAATAAATTAGTAGACAAATGTACAAAAAAATGCTAAACTATCAAAAAATAAAATCTTAGATAGTGGTAAGTAGATATAAGGAGAAGGTTATGGATCTGTTTAAGAAATGTTATGACTTTACATTAGCTGACGATTACAAGGAAAAGGGTATTTATCCATATTTCCATATGCTAGAATCCAAACAAGATATAGAAGTTGAGATGGAAGGTAAACGTGAGATAATGATTGGTTCCAATAATTATCTTGCATTAACTACACATCCAGAAGTTTGTGAAGCAGCAATAGAAAGTATTAAGCAATTTGGTACTGGTTGTTCTGGTTCTAGATTTTTAAATGGCACTTTGACGGAACATGTAAAATTAGAACAAGAACTGGCAGAGTTCTTGCACAAAGAGGAATGTGTTACTTTTTCTACAGGATTTCAAACTAATCTAGGCATTATTGCAGCACTTGCTGGTAGAAATGATGTAGTTTTATGTGACAAAGAAAATCACGCATCTATATATGATGCTATTAAGTTGTCGTATGCGGAGATGATTAGATATACTCACAATGATATGACAGATCTTGAAGAGAAACTAAAAAATGTGCCAGACAATAAGGGAATACTAATTGTTACAGATGGTGTATTTAGCATGAGTGGTGAAGTATGTAATTTGCCAAAACTTGTGGAATTAAAAGAGAAAT
>Ga0265299_10005456_pt1 | contig 11794 bp, 9 predicted proteins | sample AusTroGonzalo_MG_4_FD_193485 | JGI IMG/M metagenome (GOLD analysis project Ga0265299, IMG submission 193485) | Bovine rumen microbial communities from tropical cattle in Woodstock, Queensland, Australia - Gonzalo_02 | ecosystem: Host-associated > Mammals > Digestive system > Stomach > Rumen ...
TGGCCATGAGGGATTTAGCACCAACAGAAGGCTATGAAGCCATCATCAAGATATACGAACGTGCTGGTCACTGGCAGAAAGCATACGAATACCTGCAATTGGAGAATAAGGCTTCCGACTCTATCAACACCATCATCCTGAGCAATAGCATGCAAGGCATTCAGAGTGAGATGAAGGTCCATGAGGCCGATCGTAAGGCATCGCGCTACTTCATCTTCGGTTTGTTGGCAACTGTCATTCTTCTTGCACTCCTGCTGATGGCAATGACCTATATCTATAACAGTCGTCGTCGCCACATGAAGCAGTTAGAGCGTGCCTACCAGCATGCATTGGAGTCTGACAAGATGAAAGCAGCCTTTATTCAGAATATCAGTCACGAGATTCGTACGCCACTGAACATCATTAATGGTTATGCACAGATATTGTCTTCGTCGGACTACGAACTCTCTGCCAGTGAACGACAGGCTATATCGAATATTGTGATGCGAAACACGGATACCATCACCACACTGGTCAACGAAACGCTGGAACTCTCATCCACGGAGACTGGAGTCGTTGCCGAGAGGAAGGATAAGGTACAGCTGCACCGACTGATAGGTGACGAGATACACACCCTCCAAAAGCTGAGCAATAATACGGTGCAAATGAATTATCACAGTACGCTGGCTTCTGATTATGAACTCATGACCAGTGAAGTACTGCTACGTCGTATTATTGACACGCTGATAGACAATGCCATCAAGAACACCCCTCAAGGCAGCATCACTGTCAGGACCAGTGTTGCCGACGACATTCTGACCATCAGTGTAGAGGATACAGGAACAGGCGTTCCTGAAGGTGAAGAGGAACATATCTTCGAGCGTTTTGTCAAACTCGACGACTTCAAGAAAGGTCTCGGACTTGGTTTGCCGCTTTGTCGCGCCCTGTGCAAGCGATTAGAAGGTAACGTTGTACTCGACAAGAGCTATCCTGGTCCTGGTGCCCGTTTCGTGGTCACACTACCCCTATAATCTCTTCTACTGACTGACAGCCATGCTGGTCGAGCCAGTCGTTGATACCATCGCGCACCTTGATGCTGACGGCAGGATCCAGGAAGTTGGCAGTACCGATTTCGATGGCTGTTGCACCACACATCAGGAACTCAATAGCATCCTTAGCAGTGGAGATACCACCCAAACCAACAACGGGAATCTTCACAGCCTTTGCCACCTGATAGACCATACGCAAAGCAACAGGTTTCACAGCAGGGCCAGAAAGTCCACCTGTACCAATAGACAGTACTTTCTTGCGTTTCTCGATATCAATAGCCATACCCATCAGCGTATTGATTAGCGATACGCTGTCAGCACCCTCAGCCTCAACGGCACGGGCTATCTCAGTGATATCCGTCACATTGGGCGACAGCTTGACAATCAGTGTCTTATGATAAGCCTGACGAACAGCTTTTACGACACTTGAAGCACCTGCACACGTCACACCAAAGGCCATACCGCCATCCTTCACATTCGGACATGAGATATTCAGTTCGATGGCAGGAATATTATCCAAAGCATCAATACGTGCTGCACATTCAGCATAGTCCTCAGGCGACGAGCCACTGACATTCACAATCATGTTAGTATCGATGTCCTTGATTTGTGGATAGATATGTTCACAGAAATAGTCGACACCCTTGTTCTGAAGGCCTACGCAGTTCAACATGCCACTGGCCGTTTCTGCCATACGCGGATAGTCGTTACCCTCACGTGGCTTCAACGTAGTACCTTTCACAATGATGCCACCAATGCCATCTAAAGGCATAAAGTCAGCAAACTCCAAGCCGTAGCCAAAGGTGCCAGAGGCCGTCATCACAGGATTCTTCAGCGACAATGCGCCTATATTAACTTGTAAATTACTCATCTTCTCAATTTCTCATTATCTCATTTTCTCAATCCCAAAGTAGTCTTTGGATATTAAATACAGGTCCATCCTTACAAACACAGAGGTTACCCTCAGTGGTCTTTTCTACGCAACACAGACAGGCACCCAAGCCACAGGCCATCAGATTCTCCAACGATGCCTCGCACTCAATGCCCTTATCTTTGGCATAACGGGCCACAGCCTTCATCATAGGTGTAGGACCACAGGTATAAATCATATCAAAACGCTCCTGTTGCAACAATGAGTGATTGGTCACAAACCCCTTTTCGCCCTCAGAGCCGTCCTCAGTCGTCACGCATACGCGCCCGTACTTCTTAAATTCGTCCAGCATCAGCAGATCGCTGGCTGTTCTGGCACCCAAGAGGAACGTAGGTTCCATACCTTGCTCTTTCATCTGCGCACCTAAGTACAACAGCGGAGCCACACCTACACCACCACCAACGAGCAACGCCTTGTGCAAAGCGATTCCATTGCTTTGAAACGAGAATCCATTACCCAATGGCAACACACAATTCAGCTTGTCGCCAGCCTCCAGTTCACCCAGTCGTCGCGTACCATCGCCCACCATCGCTACCATCAGCCATAGCTCGTTCTGTTCACGATCTACAAAATTGATAGAAATGGGACGACGCAGGAAGGTCGTTGCCGAACCATCCACCCGTACCTCAACAAACTGGCCTGGCACCATTTCAGGCAGTGGCTTGTCATCCGTCAGTCGTATCAGCACATGTTTCGGGCTAATACGCTCTACGGTTCTTACTGTCAAATCAAGGATATATTTCTTCATAACTTATAACTTTCTCACTCTCTCACCTTCTCACCTTCTCACTTCTACATCCGGTTGCCATAGCACCACCTCACCCACATAGAGCGACTTCTGTACGTCGATAAGGCGCTGGTTACTGGAACCACGAAACAACAAATCAGGGTCGCGCAAACTATCGATATAGGGGCCGTCCACCAACACGTCGAGTTCATAGAGCAGTTCGCGCTGAGCCCGTGTTATCAGACTCTCGTAGGTGAAACCCGTATAGCACCAGATGTCCTTATTGGTCTGCGCATGAATGGCACGAGCCAAATCCGCAAAACCGTCACACTGGTACATCGGGTCACCACCAGAGAACGTTACGTTAGCGTAAGGGTCAGCCACGATAATCTTCATCAGTTCCTGAGTGGTCATCTCCCTACCCTGGTCGAAAGCCCACGACTGTGGATTATGGCACCCTTTGCATGCATGCCGGCATCCAGCACAATAGATAGAGGTCCTAAACCCAGGGCCGTCCACCATCGTATCTTCTATGATATCCAGCACACGAATCACTTTTCACTTTTCGTTTTTCTTTGACCTAAAGGTACAAAGTGTGGCGTTGCAATCACTTTTCACTTCCGAAGAGGTCCTGAGAACCATGATCGATATGTGTCACACGATCGTTCAGTTCTGCCAGTTTACCACTGTTCCAGCGATCTGTCGTACCAACAAGATAACCCGTGATGCGCTGCAACTTGTCGATATTAGTGCTTCCACACTTCGGACACTTATCCAGATGGTCGTCAGCATTCTCATAGCCACAGTCCATACAACGATTACGGTTATGGTTTACGGAGCCGTAACCCATATTCAATTGGTCCATCATATCTACCACACTCATAATGACCTGTGGATTATGTGTGGCATCTCCGTCAATCTCGACATAGAAGATGTGACCACCACGCGTCATCTCATGATAGGGGGCCTCAACCTCAGCCTTATGGCGCGCACTACATTTATAATAGACAGGCACGTGGTTTGAATTGGTGTAGTAGTCGCGATCTGTCACACCAGGAATCACGCCAAACTGCTTGCGGTCCCTCTTGGTAAACTTACCAGAAAGGCCCTCGGCAGGCGTAGCCAGAACGGAATAATTGTGATGATAGCGTTCGCAGAAGTCGTTCACGCGCTGACGCATATAGCTCACAATCTTCAGACCCAGTTCCTGCGCTTCATCGCTCTCACCATGATGTTTACCAGTAAGTGCCACCAGACATTCTGCCAATCCAATGAAACCAATACCCAGCGTGCCCTGATTGATAACACTCTCGATGGTATCTGTGGGACCCAGTTTGTCAGCACCAATCCAGAGGCTCTTCATCAACAGCGGGAACTGTTTGGCATAGGCCGTCTTCTGGAACTGATAGCGATCGTCCAACTGTTTGGCAGCCACCTCCAGCATATTATCCAGCTTGGCAAAGAACATGTCGATGCGCTTCTGCTGGTCTTTCTCCTCCATACATTCGATGGCAAGTTTCACGATATTAATCGTTGTAAACGACAGATTGCCTCGTCCGATAGAGGTGCGAGGACCAAAGCGGTTCTCGAAAACACGCGTACGGCAGCCCATCGTAGCCACTTCGTGGATGTAACGCTTGGGGTCGTCAGCACGCCAGTCAGGATCCTGATTATACGTCGCATCAAGATTCAGGAAATTGGGGAAGAACCTGCGTGCCGTTACCTTGCATGCCAACTGGTACAGGTCGAAGTTACGATCTTCTGGCAGATAGTTCACACCACGTTTCTTCTTCCAAATCTGAATAGGGAAGATAGCTGTCTCGCCATCACCCACACCTTCGTAAGTGGAAAGCAGGATTTCGCGCATGATGCAACGTCCCTCAGCACTCGTATCTGTGCCGTAGTTGATAGAAGAGAAAACCACCTGATTACCACCACGCGAATGGATGGTATTCATATTATGGATAAAAGCCTCCATCGCCTGATGCACACGGCTCACCGTCTTGTTGATGGCATGCTGTTGAGCGCGTTCCTTGCCTTGTAACCCATCTAAAGGCTTTTTGATATAGTCCATCAGAGGCTCATCATAGAGGTCTTTATAACTCTCACCATTCAGGTCTTCCAGTGCCTTCAGTTCTTCGATATAGGTCAGACGCACGTATGGAGCCAGATAGAAATCGAAAGCAGGGATAGCCTGACCACCATGCATCTCGTTCTGGCAACACTCCATCGAGATACAAGCCAACACCGAGGCCGTCTCAATACGCTTGGCAGGACGTGAAGCCCCATGACCAGCCACGAAACCGCAGTTCAGGATGTTATCCAACGGATGCTGTACACAGGTCAGCGACTTCGTGGGATAGTAATCCTTGTCGTGGATATGCAGATAGTTATGCTCTACGGCATCACGGCTCTCGCTCGACAACAAATAGTCGTCCACGAAAGGCTTAGTCGTCTCCGAAGCAAACTTCATCATCATACCTGCAGGGGTATCTGCATTCATATTGGCATTCTCGCGCGTCACGTCGTTGCTCTTAATGTTCACAATATCCAGAAACACATCGCGCGTCTTAGCCTTACGGGCTATGGAGCGCTGATTGCGATAGGCAATATACTTCTGGGCTACATCCTTACGGCTTGACTTCATCAGTTCCAGTTCCACCAAGTCCTGAATCTGCTCTACCGTCATCTGACTGTCGCCACGCTGGGCGATATGGTCAGTAATCTGATACAACAGGCGTTCGTCCTCGCCTTTGTCTGTGTGCATCATGGCCTTGCGGATAGCAGCCATAATCTTCTGCTCGTTGAATCCAACGATGCGTCCATCTCTTTTTACAACTGTCTGAATCATATTTATCTGTGTGTATAGCTTTTAGTTAAAAAATAATCCAAATTAATATGCCTATTACGGCTACGATAGCCCACAGGCGCCACTGTTTAAGCATGGGCATAAAAGCCCTGTGTAGTGCACGTTTCAAGAAAAGCTTACGCGCCTCAGAAACGGTAGCACCATTGCCTAATAGGTATTCCCACAGCGACTGGTACTGCTGCATATCCTGCGTCCACGATTTACGTCCGCGAAGCCAGGCATGATAACCTTTCCAACCCACCAGTGCCAATAATAATATAAGGTATACCGTCTTCATAGCTGCACCTGGTTTTGGGTTATACGCATGTTTACAGTTACCACGGTAGCACCTCGCTCTGCCGCCTCAAGAATCAGGCGTGCCGCACGTTCCGCGTCTTCGTCGCTCAACGCCTCGCCGGGTTCGTCGATGATTAAGAGTTGCTTGCCCACATGTACGGCATGCTCCAATAATCGCATGTAGTCTGTAGGCACATCTTCATACCCCTCTGGCACTACCAAATGCTGGGGCACATAGGCCATCCGCTTACGAAACCAGGGAGCGGACAACGGCGTCAACAGTTCACCGTCAATACTGATGTGACCCTCGTCAATAGGCAGAAAACCCATCAGGGCTCTCAGCAGCGTGGTTTTACCCTTGCCCTGTGAACCCATGATGCTCAGCACATTACCTTCGCTAACTGTCGCTGACAATCCACGAATCTGCTGGCCTATTGTAACGTTATGTAGTTCCAACATCATATTTCAGTGTGCAAAGATACAAAAAATATTTGAGATAAAACGACTGATAATTCATAATTATTTGTTAATTTTGCAAGCGAAAATAAAACTCTTATGGAAAAACTATCTAGACGCATGCCTGCAGAATGGGAACCACAAAGCATGGTTCAGCTGACGTGGCCTCATAAAGATACGGACTGGGCTCCCATTCTGTCAGAAATCACTGCGGTCTACGAAGAGATGGCACGTGAAATCCGTAAACGTGAGCCATTGCTCATTGTTGACGACATTCTTCATAACGACACGTGGGCGCGCGATCATGGCTTTATTACTGTGGAAGAGGATTCGGTCCTCTTCCTCCTGGATTTCTGCTTCAACGGCTGGGGCGAGAAGTTCGAGGCTACACTCGACAATCAGATCAATCGTCATCTCTTCGACCAAGGACTCGTCAAAGGTATCTATGAAGACCATCTGGACTTTGTGTTGGAAGGTGGCTCGATAGAGAGCGACGGCAAGGGCACTATATTTACTACAAAGTGTTGCCTAATGGCTCCCCATCGCAACCAACCTCTAAGCCAACAAGAGATTGAGGATAAACTAAAGGCATATTTAGGCGCCGAACGCATCGTCTGGTTGAATCACGGCTCACTCATTGGCGACGACACGGATGGACATATCGACACCTTGGTGCGTATCTGCCCCAATGATACCTTATTATATATAGGGGGGGATGAAGACCATCCCGACCTTGTGGAAATGGAAAAGGAACTACAGGCATTACGAACTATGGACGGACATCCCTATCGATTGCTGAAGTTGCCTCTGCCCCGCCCCATCTATGATGGCGAGGACCGGCTGCCTGCCACTTATGCCAACTATCTGGTCATCAATGGTGCCGTACTAGTACCTACCTATGCACAGCCTGACCTCGACGCAGAAGCTATGCGCATCATTGGCGAGGCTTTTCCTGACAGGGAAATTGTAGGTATTGACTGCAGGGCTGTCATTAAGCAACACGGCTCCCTGCACTGTTGCACCATGCAATATTATTGACAATACAACATAATTCAACACAATCATAACGTAAATCTAACAACAATGAAAAAAATTATCAGCTGCCTATTATTGGCATGTTCAGTGGCCGCATCGGCACAAGTACAGCGTTTTTCAGGTAAGACAGCACTCGAAGAGATTGCTGCCGACAAATTCTTAGCAGCAGGCAACATGGCGGATTATGACCGTCTGACACGCACCCCGCTGACACCTACGCCTAAGGGCTATGAGCCTTACTATCTGTCGCACTATGGACGTCACGGCGCTCGCTACCTGTTGGAAGAGAGCGACTACGCCCAGCCCGTACAGACGCTGCAAAGGGCAAGGATGGCTGGCAAACTGACGCCTCTTGGCGAAAAGGTACTGGCTAAGCTCGACTCTATGCAGAGAACTACCAGAGACCGTTTGGGCGACCTGACAGCCGTTGGCCAGCGTCAGCATCACGGTATTGCCAAACGTATGGCACAGAACTTCCCTGAGATTTTCAAGACGCCCAATCTGCCCATTCACTCGGTATCGACCACTTCCATCCGTGCTATCATCTCGATGATGGCTGAATGCGAGGAGTTGCAGGCTGCCAACCCATCGGCACAGATCTACAACGATGCCAGCAAGGCCGACATGCACTATATGAACCACTCCACAACACCATCATCACGAGGTGGTGCCCCTGGCGGTGGCATGCCCAACAGAAACCTGATGCGTGCCATGCAGAAACAGTCTGCTATGAGTGACAGTGTGAAGCATCCGGAAAGACTGATGCAGACGCTGTTCAACGACCAGCATTGGGTCTATCTGAACGTCACCACAGGTTCGCTGATGAGTAAGATTGCAGACATCGCCCTCAATATGCAGAGTCACGACGGCGACACCATGTTGCTCGACCTGTTTACCCCCGAGGAACTGCACAGCCTGTGGATTAGCAATAACCTCTATTGGTATCTGATGTATAGCAATGCGCCACAAACGGACGGCAAGCAGCCTTGGAACCAGAAGTATCTGCTACAGAACATCATCGAGACTGCTGATACCGTTACCCAGAAACAAGTATCGCTCCGATTTGGTCACGACACCGTTGTACTGCCTTTGCTGTGCATGCTCGACATTGATGGTTCTGCCGTACAGGTTGATAATCTCGACGATTTGGACAAGACGTTCCGCACGTATTACCTGATACCTACTGCTTGTAATGTGCAGTTCGTATTCTATCGCCCTAAGAAGGGCAAGACTGGCGATGTGCTGGTCAAGGTGCTGTTTAACGAACGTGAGTCCCATCTGCCCGTCGCCACCGATACGTGGCCATATTATAAGTGGTCGGATGTTCGCGCCTACTATCTGGCAAAACTGAATAAATAACCAAAAAAATTTAGTTTTATTTTGTAGTGTCGACACTTATTCGTAACTTTGCAGCCTCAATGCACCAATTATGAAGATAGGTATTATCCAACAGCATAACGGAGAGGACGTAAAAACCAACGTACTCCATCTGGCTACCAAGATTCGTCAGTTAGCCAAAGAAGGTGCTGAACTGATTGTTTTGCAGGAACTACACAACTCGCTGTATTTCTGCAAACAGGAGGATGTCAACCTCTTTGACTTGGCTGAGACCATCCCTGGGCCTTCTACCACTTTCTTTGGCAATCTGGCAAAGGAGCTGGGTGTAGTCATCGTTACCTCGCTCTTCGAGCGTCGCGCCACAGGTCTGTATCACAACACTGCTGTGGTGTTGGAGAAAGACGGCACCATTGCCGGCAAGTATCGTAAGATGCATATCCCCGATGACCCCGGGTATTACGAGAAGTTCTACTTCACGCCTGGCGATTTGGGATTCAAACCTATCGACACCAGTGTAGGTCGTCTGGGTGTTTTGGTTTGCTGGGATCAGTGGTACCCAGAAGCCGCACGCCTGATGGCACTGGCTGGCGCAGAGTTGCTGATATATCCTACGGCCATTGGCTATGACCCCAACGACACGAAAGAGGAACAGGAACGACAGCGTATGGCTTGGCAGACGGTACAGCGCGGACATGCCGTAGCCAACGGTTTGCCTGTTGTGACGGTGAATCGCGTAGGCGAAGAAGAAGGTGTACCCTTCTGGGGCACATCGTTTGTAGCTGGTCCTCAGGGCGAACTGCTCTACGAGGCACCAACAAACCAAGAAGAGGTGGCTCTCGTCGAGGTCGATATGCAGCGTTCAGAACAGGTTCGCCGCTGGTGGCCTTTCCTCCGTGACAGGCGAATTGAAAATTATAGCGAACTGACCCGTCGCTTCATAGATCGTAATTCGTAATTCATAATTCGTAATTATATACATGGCAAACAATTTGAGATTTCAGGTAGTAGAAGAAGCGTTTAAGAAAAGACCTGTTGAGGTAAAAGTACCTGCAGAGCGCCCATCGGAATTCTTTGGCAAATACGTGTTCGACCGCAAGAAGATGTATAAATACCTGCCAAAGGACATCTACGACAAGATGATTGACGTGATGGACAACGGTGCCTCGCTGGACCGTTCGATAGCCGACTCTGTGGCTGCTGGTATGAAACAGTGGGCACAAGAGATGGGCGTAACGCACTATACGCACTGGTTCCAGCCTCTGACCGAAGGTACTGCCGAGAAGCACGACGCCTTCGTAGAACACGACGGCAAGGGTGGCATGATTGAGAAGTTCAGCGGAAAGCTGCTCGTACAGCAGGAACCTGATGCCTCCAGCTTCCCCAACGGTGGTATCCGTAACACTTTCGAGGCTCGCGGCTATTCTGCCTGGGATCCCACATCGCCAGTATTCATCATTGACGACACGCTGTGTATTCCCACCATCTTCATCGCCTATACGGGTGAGGCACTCGACTACAAGGCTCCCCTACTCCGTGCGCTGCATGCTGTAGGCAAGGCTGCCAAGGATGTCTGCCAGTACTTCTACGACGATGTTACTAAAGTACAAGTGAACTTAGGTTGGGAACAAGAATACTTCCTCGTGGACGAGGGGCTTTACTCCGCTCGTCCTGACCTGCTGATGACAGGCCGTACACTGATGGGCCACGAGAGTGCCAAGAACCAGCAGATGGACGACCACTATTTTGGTACCATCCCCGATCGTGTGCAGGCCTTTATGAAGGACTTGGAGATTCAGGCTCTCGAATTGGCCATCCCTGTCAAGACGCGCCATAACGAGGTAGCCCCTAACCAGTTTGAGTTGGCGCCTATCTTCGAGGAGTGCAATCTGGCTGTCGACCATAACATGCTGCTGATGTCGCTGATGAAGAAGGTGGCTCGCAACCACGGTTTCCGTGTGCTGTTACACGAAAAGCCTTTCGACGGCATCAACGGTTCAGGTAAGCATAACAACTGGAGCCTCAGTGCCGATAATGGCACATTACTACATGCCCCAGGCAAGACACCTGAGGAGAATCTGCGCTTCGTGACATTCATTGTCGAGACGCTGATGGCTGTCTATCGTCATAACGGATTGCTGAAGGCCTCGATTATGAGCGCTACAAATGCCCACCGCTTGGGTGGCAACGAGGCACCGCCAGCCATCATCTCGTCGTTCCTCGGCACACAGCTCACTGAATTGCTCGACCACATCGAACAGAGCGACAAGAACGAGTTGTTCAACCTGAAGGGCAAGCAGGGTATGGAGATTGATATTCCGCAGATTCCCGATTTGATTGTTGACAACACCGACCGCAACCGCACCTCACCGTTTGCCTTTACGGGTAATCGCTTTGAGTTCCGTGCACCAGGTTCCAGCGTCAACTGTGCATCGGCTATGATAGCTCTGAATGCGGCAATGGCTGAAGCACTGAACAACTTCAAACAGCGTGTCGATGCCAAGATAGCTGCTGGTGAAGCCAAGATTGCCGCTATTCTCGAAGTGCTGAAAGATGATATCAAGACTTGCAAACCCATCCGTTTCGATGGTAATGGCTATTCGGAGGAATGGGTGAAGGAGGCTGCCCGTCGTGGCCTTGATGTCGAGAAGTCGTGTCCCGTCATCTTCGAGCATTATCTCGACGACTCTTCAGTAAAGATGTTCGAAGACACCAAGGTCATGAACCAGAAGGAGTTGGAGGCTCGCAACGAGGTGAAATGGGAGATGTATGTGAAGACTGTTCAGATTGAGGCCCGCGTATTGGGCGACCTCGCCATGAACCATATCATCCCTGTCTCTACGCACTATCAGTCGCAGCTCATCAAGAACGTCCAGGGCATGAAGAGTGTCTTCTCGTCTGATAAGGCCGAACGCCTCTCCGCCCGTAACATGAAGCTCATTGAGGAGATTGCTGAGCGTACGGAGAAGATTGAGCAGTTGGTAGAGGATCTGACGGAGGCTCGTCGCGTTGCCAATCGCATTCAAGACATCCACCAGCGTGCCATTGCCTACCACGACACCGTTTGTCCCCACATGGAGAGCATCCGCAGTGAAATCGACAAGTTGGAGATGATTGTGGAGGACGGACTCTGGACG
>Ga0265299_10005457_pt1 | contig 11792 bp, 2 predicted proteins | sample AusTroGonzalo_MG_4_FD_193485 | JGI IMG/M metagenome (GOLD analysis project Ga0265299, IMG submission 193485) | Bovine rumen microbial communities from tropical cattle in Woodstock, Queensland, Australia - Gonzalo_02 | ecosystem: Host-associated > Mammals > Digestive system > Stomach > Rumen ...
GGGCGTATGCTGGAAAGGGCGCGAGGTTCCGTTTTGTCGTTGAGTATGTAAATGCAAGTATCTGGTCTACAGGAGTTAATGCCGCAAACGTCTGGTTCGATGATCTTTCCGTTTCCAACGTCAAGACATTTGAGACGATTGCGACAGATAGCACGATTGCCGCTTCTGCGCGTTCTACGACATTTAGCGGTTTGACAACAGGCGAGACGTATGCATTCTCCGTGGCGCCGATTATGAGCGACAATTCGGCGGCGGTGACGCAAACGGTAGCGACGACAATCGGCACGCCAGCCGCGACGCCGACGATCAACGCTGTCACGATGACTCCGAAGGGGGTTGATCTTGTGCAGGAAGGTTTCTACGCTGACATTGCGATGGGTTGGAACATAATTGACGTTGCTTGCTCTGAAAGCGTCACCACGCTTGAAGCGTTCATAAGCCACCAGAGCGTTCTGCCGCAGTCGAAGATTGAGGTCGTCGACAATGGCTCTGGCAACTTCTCCATCAACATCGACGCCACCGAGGTCGCCGCGAAGTGGGCGGATCAGAAGATGATTCTTACGCTCAAGGCCACTAACACGACGGGTGAGAGCGCTTACAAGGATGTCGAGCTTTGCCTTAAAGCTTCTGGCGTCCCCGAGAATATTCCCGGTGGAAAGGTCTGGACGGGTGAGAATGCATTGGATGGTGAAGACTATACTGCGAAATGGTCTGGTGGCCTACCTTCTGATGGTGACAAGGTGACATTTCTTGCGGCAGACGGTGAGTATGGAGCTATGATGAACCTGAATCTTTCGTCTGCAACGACTCTGGGCTATGTGTATGTAACTGGCGAAGAACAGCTGACGATTTCAGGCGCATCGTCCGAAATGCTGACGGCGAACGTCTTCAAGAACGACATCCGTGTGCAAATCAAATCGTCGAAGTTTAAGGTCAACAAGGCCATCCCTTCCGCAAACATACTGATTGATAGCGGCTATAGTCTTGACTGCGAGATTGACCAGTCGCGTTCGGGTTGGATTAAGAAGGCGACCTCTGGGTATCCTTCGGCGCTTACTGATTCCTCGTTGTGGAAGGGTACGGTCGTGTTCTCTGGGTGTGGCGCCGATTGGCTCAATCCCAGCAGCTATGGCAACACCAGTTCAAAGGTGCGATTCAATGGTGTTGCGGGATACTTGGCGCATTCCAATCCTACATTCAATCCCACAATCGAGCTTGTCGACAACGGTTCTACGCCTGCATTTGACTGGAATAACGGTTCAAGTGCTTCAACGGCGACATTCAAGAAAATCTGCGGCACCGGTACATTCAAGACGAGCGGATCCAGTGCAACGAGCGAGAGGATCGTCATCAACGACATTGGCGACTTCGCGGGATCCTTCAACCTTGCCAGCAAGGTTGTAACTATTGGCACAACAAAGGGTGTCGATGCAAGCAATGGTCGCCTCAACTTCAATTCGGGCTACGGCGCGACAATCGCTGGCGGCAAGACTTGGACAATTGGCGGTGGCGTATATCTGGCAGGAAGCCAGACGCTTACCGTAAACGGTGCTCTTTCGGATTCCGGAGCGCTTTCGGCCGATGGCACCGGCACAGTGCTCGAGCTTGCACCAGCCGCGACTGTATCAGCGACAAGTCTTTCGTTTGCAGACAACACAATTCGCCTTGCAATGACGGCTGAAGCATCGCCGACTTTCTCCGTCATGGGCGCGGCGATCTTGACGAACGCGACAATTGAGGTCGCGCTTGCGGACGGCATGTCCGCAGGCGACTCAATTGCCCTTATGTCTGCAGGTTCCTTCGAGGGCGTTGATTCTGCAACGCTTACTGGTCTTGACGGTTACAGTCTTGAAGTTTCCGGCGGGACGCTCTATGCAATTAAACCCCCTGATGCGACGTCTTTGGAAGAGTCGGGAGAATTTGTGACGAGCGAGAGTCAACTGGCGTTCAAGGATGCAACACTGGCGATGTTGACCAGCGAGTCGCTGGGATGCACGTTCGGCGGCGAGTGGGCCGGAACGGCTGATGGCACAGACGCAGTTTTCAATAATTTCGATCGCGCCGCAGAAGCTTCCGGCACCATCACATGCCAGGCGCAGGTTTCAGACGACGGCTATGTGAAGGGTGTGCTGCTGACATTCACGCAGAGTGGTGATGGCGTGTATGTTCTCATGACCGGAGCGAAGTACATAAAGGGCGCTTCACTCGGAGATTCGATAGCTGGTGGTAGTGATGCCAGACAGAATGGTGAATGGAAGTATGCAGTTGGCGCACTCTCCCTGAAATATCTTGGCCCTGCGCCAACGGCGGTCTGGGTCGCGGGTGAGTTTGACGACGACAGAAGCGCGCATGGCGGACTAGAGATTTCGCTGAATGGCAACACCACTAACGCATTGGGGCAGATCGTGATCGGCAGCTCCACCACGCTTGGCGCGACGATTGCAATTTCGGACGGATTCGACAATGCGACGATGCTCGTGAAGTATGAGATCCCGTCTGGCGGTGCGCCAGCGGCAAATTCAGTTCCAGCGTCAATGTTTGTGACTTACGACATGGGTGCGTATGCCAGTAATGGAGCGTCCGCTCTTGATGGATATTGGTGGAACAACTCGCAGGTTAAATCCGGCTATGCATTCTCGTCATCCGCTCCGTCGATTCCACTGGAAGGATATCTCCTCATCTCCGTTCCAGCGAATTCGGAACAGAATCCAGGAAATCACTACACAGCTGTATATGTCGGTGAGACTGTTACGGCGCTGTCTGGCGGTGAAGCTTCTGGCTTGAGGTTTACAGGCCCAAACAACCGTGTAACAAGTGTCGGTATCGGCGGACCGACAGTCGCTGGTGCGAATCCTTGGCAGGGAATGATCATCAAGAGCGTCGCGATTTTCGACGAATGGATTGTGCCCACTGACCTTGCGACCTATAGGTTCCCAGGACAGGGCGCGGTGTTGCCGGAAGATTCCGACCTCTACGCGATTGAGCCGGTCGCGAAATGGATCAACGACTTCAAGACAACCGAGAAGAATGGCTGCACGCTTTCCGTCAGCGGCACGACTGCCGCCAAGGATGATTCGTTCGGCGGTGTTCTCACGGTTGGTGATGCGGCTGCGGTGATTGACGTGACATCCACCAATGCGCTTACTGTTCTTGTGAAATACAGGGCTGCGCCAGATATTCAAAGCGCTCCAGTAGTTACATTTGGCGGCGATGCCGCTGTGACGTTTGATTCCGGTATTTGCACGGATACAAATGCTGTTAGGCGATTGTCTGCCTACTACAGCTTTGTCTACAACAATAGCCGGATGAGAGGCATATATGCTGTCGATGGCAATCCGACTTTGTCGTCTGATGGAGGATATTTGGTCTGTGCTAGAAAATACAACGAATGCCTCGCCTATGTTGGCGATACGCTAGACAATATGACGGGTGGGGTTTGCACAGCAGGCATGCAAATTTCCAATAGCACCTTGAGGAAAATTGGAATTGGCGGGCAGACCGAACTCTCCAGCAATGATGCAAACATGGTACCGTTCACCGGCTTCGTCGTCGAAAAGGTCGTTGTCTTCAACGGTTACTATACACCTGACGAAATTCGCTATGTGTCGATTCCTGAAGATGCGGACACGCTTGCAATCGGCAATGGCAAGACGTGGCGTTTTGCCGCGGGAACGACGCGGACATATACGAACATTGGAACGCTTAGCACGGGCGGCACTATTGCAATAACCAATGCCGCCGAGCTGACAGAGGGCTCGTATCCTCTCGCTACTTGGACTACGGCGCAGAAGAAGTCAACTGGTTACGGCCGTGTTGGCACGCTCGATGTCACAGGTCTCCCCGCTGGACTTTCAGCCGAACTTGTCTATGGTGCGAAGGCGATTTATCTGCGCGTCTGGAATCCGACGACCCAGGCGGAGAAGGGCACCATCAAGGTTTGGCCGTATGGCGACTCGATTACTGAGGGCTTCAACGCCGGTGGAACCAGAGCGAACTATCGCGTTCTTCTTGCCCAGAAGCTTTCGATGCTCGGTTATAACGTAGAGATGGTCGGCTGCTATGACAAGATCAACAATGCGGAAGGTATTGATCCTTCTGGACAGGTAATCCCCGATGCGTGGAAGTGGCATTCTGCCAAGCACGGCGCGACGGCGGGCCCGACGACGAGTGCGGCGGGCAGGGCCAACCTCTGCGAGAATGTCGACACCTTGTGCGCGCAGGCGGGCAATCCCGATGTGGTGCTGTTGCTTGCCGGTGCCAACGACATAGTACCGGCGACCGGACTAACTGCCACGCAGGTGGTGGCGTCGGTCACGAACATTGTCGCGCATCTTGCGGCGAACTTGCCGGATACGAAGATTGTCGTCGGCAATCAGATCAATGTCGAGCAGGGGTATAATTCCGGCAACTACACCCATGTGACCAACATGATTCCCCAGGTCAACGCGCTTTTGAAGGACTTTGTTGACAATTTGCCGGTAAAACTGGTCGGCAAGGTGTTCCTTGCGGATCTCAACTCCTACGTCAAGAGCGGTGAATACGGCATCCTGTTCGATCATGGCAGCGACCACCTGCATCCCGACTGGTGGGGGCACGACCAGATGGCGGAAGGGTGGCTCTCAATTGTCACCAACCAGTTCACTTCGACTCAGGTCTTCCCGTCCGCGACCATGCCTGCCGCGCCAACAGCCGACGAACTTGGTGCTGCAGCCAAGAGCGAACTTGCCGAGTATCGTAAGGGGTATCAGCTTTGCCGCAGGATCGACGCTGCGAGCAACCTCAATACGGCAAGTCCATACGCTGCCACTGGCGATGGTGCGACGAATAATATTGAAAAGGTCGCCTACTTCGTTGAATATGTTCGTGCCGACAACAATGCCCACAAGTGGGTGTGGGTTGACATGGACGCTTTCGGCACGACGATTGATGACGTCGGTTTGCCGACAGCCAACCATCAGCAGGTGGTGACGAAGCTTCATGTAAAGTCCAACCACAACGGCATTGACGATGTTGCGGCAGACGACGATTCCATTGCTGGCTTTGTCGAGTTCTCGCCATACAACTACGATGGTAATGCTTCTGGCGTATCTGGCGCGCCGGCGGGCAATGGTTCTTGCTGTGACTGGAACGACACGCTTTATGAATCTGGCTCCTATAGTTGCATGCAGGTGCATCGTATTTTCTCTCCTGTTAAAGCGGCGGCGGACGGAATAACGCGTGGCGGGCAGGTCCTCTTCGCCTACAACAACTGGCAGTCCAGCTCGTCGGCGGCGGAATTCGGCATAGGCAACTTCTCGTCGCATTTCTATCGCGGCGCAAGTGACGCGCAGACACTCGACTATACCTACACTGCTAATGCGACGAAGATGAACGCCTCCGCCTATTCGGTCAAGCGCATCGAGATCTGGACGAAGGAAAAGGCGACTGACACTGACTTCCCGACGCCGTATTCGTGGATAGACATGTATTTCCCTGGGCTTGTGAGTGGTTGGGATTCGACTCAGTACAATGATTTCGCAACGAACAAGAACCATGGCAGCGTCAAGAATGGCTATGCTCCTTGGGAAAGCTATGTGCTTGGCCTTGATCCGACGAACGAGACGAGCAAGTTCATTGCACTAATTCGCATGGCCGGCACGACGCCAATCGTCGAGTTCTCGCCGACGAACGAGGTGTTGAAGTCGATTAACGCGATTGAGTACATTCTTCAGGGCAAGCCAGCGCTGACGAACGGTTGGCAGGATGTCGAGTTTGACGAGCCGGGCGACACCAACCGATTCTTCCGCGTCAGAGTGAAATGGTGAGGGCTACATAAGAGACAGTGAACATGAAACTCTCCAATAGACTGGTGCGCAAGCTGCCGATGTTCGCGTTGCTTGCGACATCGGTGTGTGCGGGGCCACTTGCACACGGCGCATGGATAGACGATGGTGCCGCGATGCAGGCGGCGTCCTCGTTCCTGGGAACAGCGACTGGATGCAGCGTGTTGCCAGATCGCACGGTCGAATCAGTAATAGTGCGCGGCAGTCTGTGGGTGGCCGAGCTTTCGCCGTCGGGGCATATACTGGTTAGCGGCAGTGATAGGTCTACGCCGATCATTGGCTTTTCCGAAAACGACTTTTCGGTAGGGGAAGAAGATTCGCCCGAGCGCGCTGCCATAGATGCGGCAGACGCCGCCGTTGCCGCTGCTGAAGCGGACGAGACAAAAGAGCGCCATGCTCGTTGGGAAAAGATAATGGGGAATGGGGAACGGGTAACGGGTAACGGGCAAGTGGGAACGGGGAACGGAATGCGCCGTCTCCGGCTTTTGACGGGCTCTGGCGCAGGTGTAAATATCGAACCGTTCATCACTTCGCGCTACAACCAGTGCCAGCCATGGAATGACATGACGCCGGTTGTAAGCAAGGATACCGACGCCTACTATCGCGGGCGCAGTCTTGCTGGTTGCGTTTCGGTTGCCGATGCCGCGCTTTTCAGAGCTGTGCGCTGGCCCGTCTATCCCGCTAGGACCGACACCGTCACGCATTCGTTCCGCGGCGGCACGTTCGATATCCGATTCGACGGTTCCGCGCCGTTCAAGTGGGATTTGATGGAAGATACATACCCTGTCGCGGGTGACCTTCGCGGGCGGCTTGCCGAGGACGTTCGTTATGAAATTGGACATTTCATGATGTGGCTCAACCACTCGGCAAGAATGACTTACAACGCGGGCGAGTCGACCTCCACGAAATACAATGCTGCGCACGGCGGCGAGCGTGACTGGTACACGATTGGCCGGAACATGGTGCCGACGGCAGAAGGCGTGGAAGATATTGTTACGACAACGCTTGCTGCGGGCATCCCCGTGTTCGTCGGTGTTGGCGGTCATGCCGTCGTTGCTGACGGCTGGAAAACGGAAGATGACGAAGCGTATGTCGATCTTGTTTATGGCTGGGGCGGCGCTGGTACTTGGTATAGCGTTGAATCGGGGCCAGTAAAGTACTTCTGGGTCGAGCATTATCCGCGCGCCAAGCCGCAACTCGATCCGATCCCTCGTGTAATCGGCGACTCCGTGACACTCTCATGGCACTTCCCCGACTGCTACACGAACTGTCTCTACATGTTTTTCGTGACAGCCAATAAGCGCAAGACAACTTCACCTACAACCTGGACGGCTGATTTCTCGGACGCATCTACTGGCAGCGCGTACCCGGATGGCGTATGGACCACGTATGACTTTGGAGATGGATCGGTCGCGCTGGATGCCATGGATCTGACTTATGGTTTCTATCAGTTCTCCACGCCGCTCACGATTACCGAGAATTCCGTCCTTTCGCTCAATGTCCGTGGCGGTGGCTATAATAGTGGCGATGCCAACAGTGGCAATGTCGTAATCGAGATATGCGGAGACGACGGCAACTGGCGCGAACTCTTCGTCCCAGAATGCAATTGGAGTTTCTGGCCGGGGTCATGGAAGCCGAATTCATGTAGTCTTGCTGCATACACGGGGCAGACCGTGCAGCTGCGTATCTACAAGCGACACACCACATACAATGGTCGTGTGGACATCGGGAACTTCAAGGTTACAAACGTGATTCCGCTGGATGACAGCACTTTTCTCGGCTATCCATCTGCAACCGATCGCAGCATTACGCTGACAGGGCTTGACACAGGGGCGGACTACGCCTTCTCGGTTAGGCCATACCTTTACGGTGCGCTTGTGTCGGGCGAACCATCAGATGCCAAGATCGCGTCAGTTGCGACGACGTCATTTGGCATGCCTGAGTTTAGTTCGATTCAGTATGCAGCAAACGGGAATTCCGCGCAAGACTTGACCGACGGCTATCTCGCCGACGGGTCAATCGGCAGTTCGACTCTTTATATCACGTGCTCCGATGCTGTCACCAATCTTACGGCAACGCCAAGCCATCTGACGCTTGTATCGAACGAAACGGTTCATGTTTCGCAATTGAACGATGGGCGTTGGAGAATCGCCTTTGATCCGTCTATCCCCGAAAACCGCAACCGCCAGCGCATGATTCTTACGCTCCATGCGACAGACTCGAATGGCACTACAGCCCATCGGGATATCGTGATGCGCATGACGGCAGACTCCGGAATCGAAGGGGGCGCGGAACAGGATGATGATATTATCTTGTACACGCCCAAAGCGCGACCAATCGCCGTGTGGAATGGCGACTTCAACGGTGCGACTACACGCGGCGCGGTTGCGCTTAACCTAAACGGCAACATAACAACGAATGATGGCGCGGCAGTAGTCAAGACCGCCGGCAAGAGCGGCGTCGACTTTGCCATTGCTGGCGGCGGTACTTCCATTCTCGGCATCGCGGGCATTTCCGATTTTACCCTCACATCAGAAAAGACGGCGACGCTGATGACGGTTTCGACAGCAGGAACAGCAGAAGATGCCGGTATTGGCATTAGTTGCGAAAGTTCAACCTTATCTAGGTATCGCGGCTTGTTGAATTCTGGCAATGGACAATGGAGCACCGCAGGGAATGGTAGTCCTACTTATCCAAGCGATGGCGGATATTATACGTTTGCATTTTCTGCGAAGACGTCTGGCATTGAGGCGTGGACTGACGGCGAGTCCAAATACAAGAGTACATATGTAAATCTTGATGGCTCTGCAGTTAACGGGCTGGCGTTGGGAGGATGGAAGAATGCTACTGTCTTTGGCGCTACTGGCGCTATGTTTAATTACGTCGCAATCTTCACTAATGCCACCGCCAGTGCTGACGATGTCTTCAACTGGAACCTAAAGAGCATGACTGGCGCCGTGACGGTTCCCGCATCCGGTGGGGCGCTAACTGCTCTTGACACAGGGCGCAATCTCGGCATCAACCTCAATGGCGGACGCGTGGCGCTTGACGAACCGATCTATGCTGCCGCGATCTTTGTGCAGGACAACACGACGCTTGAAGTCCCGATGGGCTTTGCTATTTCCGGCTCTCGCGTCCTCTATGTCGCGCCGGGCAAGACGCTGACGGTCGATGTAGTCTGCGACGGGACGGCGCTCTCGAACTCCGTGTCGGCGGCTGGCGGAGTATACAACTCCCGCATCCTCCAGGGTGCTAACTACGGCGACATTGTTCCCGGCACTCTCCCGGACATCGGTGCGAGATACACGGTCGAGCTGGTGCAGGTCGACACAGAAGGCGTCTACTTCCGAGTTACCGACACACGTGCGCTCGACATATACAACGACGACGGTTCCGGCGTTCCTGTGGGCTATGTCACGGACGGCGGCAAGTCGTGCACGATAACAAACGCGACGGGCCTTATAACCATTCCTGCCATGATAGAGCAGGTCAACATCTACGCCAAAGACAACACGCTCAATTTCCTGGTCTCCGCCGGTTCGTCGCCGGGCTTTATGGTCTATGCAAGCAACGCGGCTGGGGGGCTGGAAACCGGCGGTGGCTTTGGATTCAACCTGACGCCGTTGTTCGCGCAGCAAACGACAGTTGGTGACGATACGATAATCTCTCTCTCGCTCAATCCTGATGCGGTGTACAACGGCGTGAAGGTTCGCCCAGAGTTTGACGCGACGTCTGCTGACCTCTTGTCGTTCAGCGGCACGGGCGTTGACAGGAAGATCAGCCTTCCAACAAAGATCATACCGGGCCTGTGGTATTGCGTAGACTATGCAGGCAACGCAAGATTCGAAAACGCAAATGCGACCGAACCTGCAAGCGTAACTACAATGGGCGCTACGAAAGCAACCTTGTTTGCGCCGGCAGTGGACCCGAGCACCTTCTATCGTGTGCGTGTCGGTGCATCGAAAGCAGCCGTGTCCACGCAATAGTAATTCGCTTTGTAAACATGACATTTATACTTTCACTCTTGCCAATTGCGGTCCTTGTCGCGGCGCTTGTCGTCGTGAAGGCGCCTGCATGGAAGGCGGCACTTGCCGCGCTTGCGGTTGGTGCCGTAGAGGCGCTTCTCTGGCGTGGGATGTCTGCGGGTGAATTTGCCGGCTGTGTGGTGCAGGGTGTCTCGACCGGCCTCTTCCCGATAGGTCTTGTCATCTTTGCCGCGCTTTTTACTTACGCGATAACGGAAACCTCGGGAGCAATCGCCGACATAAAAGGCGGGCTTTGTTCGCTGTCCTCGGATAGTCGCTTTCTCGCGCTTCTCGTCGCCTGGGGCTTCGGGAACTTTATGGAGGGAATGGCCGGCTTCGGCACTGCCGTAGCGATTCCGTGCGCGATTCTCGTCGGTGTTGGCTTTGACCCGGCAAGGGCTGTCCTCTGTTGTCTTGTCGCAAATACGACGCCTACCGCCTTTGGTTCCGTTGGTGTGCCGACGAGTGTTCTTGCAAGCGAGACTGGGCTTGATGGCGGCGTGCTGACTTCCGCCATCGTGCTACTTCAGCTGGCAGTGACGGCGGTTCTGCCGTTTTTCGTTCTCATCGCGGCGGACGGTTGGCGCGGGCTTCGCGAATGTTGGAAGCTTGCGCTCGGCGCTTCGGTCGCATTTATCGTGCCGTGGTTTCTCGCGGCGCGGTTCACGGGATGCGAACTTCCCGACATCGTGGGCGGAATCGCCGTCATGGCGCTTTTCGCCTTTCTTGGCAAGCGCGGCGAAACGAACTTGCGCCGCCAGCTTTGGGCGTGGATGCCGTTTTCCTTTGTCGTCGTTGCGCTTGGCGCCGTTTCCATGATGCCGCCGGAATGGAAGCCGTCGCCTGGGATCGTTGTTCTTGCAGCTGGTGCTCTTGGCGGACTATGCCAGGGTGTAGGTGTCGTTCGTCTTCTCTGTGTCGCAGTGAAGACTGCGAAGCGCTATGCCCTCGCCGTGCTGACGATCTGCACGGTGCTGGCGCTTGCGAAGACGATGGTCGCGGCAGGGTTGACACAGACACTTGCGGAGGGTCTCGTTGCCGCGACGGGAGGGGGATATGCCGCGGTCTCTGGAATCGTCGGAGCCCTTGGGGGATTTGTCACCGGCTCAGGCACGAGCACGAACGTTCTTTTCGGCGCGCTGCAGGCATCCGTCGGGTCGTCTGACGCAGAGCGGCTTCTCTTTGCGGCGGCGAATGTCATGGGCGCGGGAATCGGGAAGATGGTCTGCCCGCAGTCGATCGTGCTTGGATGCGCGGCGGCCGGTCTCGCCGGTCGTGAAAGCGAAGTCATGAAGCGCGCGTTTCCCTTTTTCGTCGCAGTCTTGTCTCTCGCTTGCGCCGTTACTTTTGCATTCAAGTTGTTTGACATTCTTGAAAGGACAATACAATGAACATACAGATGAAACACTTCGCTTCCGCCGCATTAGCTCTTTTTGCGGCATTGGCCGCGCATCCGTCCGATGCGGTAAAGGTCGCGTGCATAGGCGACTCGATAACATACGGTTTGGGGCTCGCCAACCGCGAGACCGAGTCTTATCCCGCCCAGCTTCAGAAGCTGCTGGACGAGTTTGAGCCGGGAAAGTACGAGGTCCGCAACTTTGGCAACTCTGGGCGCGGCATCTACCTCGACTCGATGCGCGGCAACGAGAAGCGTGGCTTCCGCTACATGCCTGAGCATAAGGCGGCTCTCGAATGGAAGCCGGACATCGTCATCTGCAACCTCGGCATAAACGACAACGGCGAATACATCAAGGAATACACCGGCGGACGGGAACGCGGACAGTTTTTGCATGATTACAAAATGCTTTTGTTTGACTATCACCGCGTGAACCGCAAGGCGAAGATTTTCGTCTGGACGAAGCTTTCACCGCTCATTGAAGGACAGAGGTTCTATCGTAGCCCCGAGCCGTTCCTCATGCAGGACGACCTCGAGAAGGTCGCGCGC
>Ga0265299_10005458_pt1 | contig 11792 bp, 10 predicted proteins | sample AusTroGonzalo_MG_4_FD_193485 | JGI IMG/M metagenome (GOLD analysis project Ga0265299, IMG submission 193485) | Bovine rumen microbial communities from tropical cattle in Woodstock, Queensland, Australia - Gonzalo_02 | ecosystem: Host-associated > Mammals > Digestive system > Stomach > Rumen ...
GCTCAAGAATAGCAGACTATGTAAAAGTAGGTTTAGGTTCAAATCCTAATTCATCAACAAAAGGTAGGTAACTTTGCAAAAATTCCCTACCAAATTTTGGAAAACAAATATTTTTTGTTATATTTGTATTGTTAAAGTTCATTGACAAAATAAATACTTATATATCAAAGACTATAACTAGTCATGATTTAATTCCAGGAGATCACAGTAGCAAAGTTAATCTGAAGTGGGTTCCGTACAGCGGACTGTAATAATGCAAGAAGAGAGGAATACATAGTTTAATTAAAACAACTGGAAGTAAGTATTAAATATAAGAACAACAAGATGGGGTACTGATACGCTTCACATAAAGGTTATATGCATTACTTACACAAGGACAACTAGTTGACTGGTTTGTGATGGAAAGGTACAAATATTGTTAAAGAGGGATACCCGGCTCTGACAGCAGTGACTACGGAAATCTGTTGATGTTCTTTATCATATTGAGAATCCTAGGTGGAGGTCTTTATAGCATACTCCCTTAAAATGGAGAGGGAGGAAGGAGACAGAATAGTGGAAGAGTAGTGAAGTTACACATCCTGGTGATGGGGAATGTCATCACAGCATTGCTCTTGTAAAGGTGACTACGGAAATCCTTTTATTCTCAACTTTGCCCGGGTGGTGGAATGGTAGACACGAGAGACTCAAAATCTCTTACCCGCAAGGGTGTGAGGGTTCGACTCCCTCCTCGGGCACACAAGAAGGGTGAAGTACAAACCCTGTTCAGTTATGATGGAATAACTAAAGCCAGGTGCAGAAAGTGGTACATTGGGGTGAAGTTGCTAGTCCCCTTATTATATGGCGGGTTCGTCTAGTTGGTCTAGGACGTTAGATTTTCATTCTAAAGATCAGGGGTTCGAATCCCCTACCCGCTACTTTTATAAATACTTTATAAAGAAAAGTTTATTAAGATGGCAGTAGTAAAGAACACATCAATTTCAAAAAGAGAAGTTAGACACAGAAAACGCCCTGGTATTGTTTCAAAGTGTAGAAGTTCAAAGAACAAGAATTCAAAGCACTATGTGAAACCTTACAGAGGTCAGGGTAGATAAAAAACAATCGGGGTGTAGCTCAGTTGGCTAGAGTGGGTGGTTTGGGACCATCAGGCCGCAGGTTCGAGTCCTGTCACCCCGACAAAAGTAAAGTACACGAAACACTTGAAGTATCTGGCGTGGTTGCTGAAATATGCACAAACTAAACGGTTAGTAGTGGCTGGTGGGTAGGCGTCGTATCCCATCTTTATTACTTCTCATAGATTGTTGTGATGTTGCAGAACTTAAAGTATCAACACAGGTGTAGAGGGAAACTGTAAAGGATAGACCAAGATGTACATAGGTACTATCAATAACCTTCAGAGTTGTTTGTAAAGGATTCAATCTCCACACAAGAGGCATCCTGATGTGGATAAAAGAAGGAATCACCATAAATAACTTATTGAGAATCGTTCGACCCAGGAGGAGTGATGTTTTAGAATATGTTTGACTGCACAGGGATAAACACAGGCATGTGGCGAGTTTTTCTGGACACTTCTCAGAACAAAAACAAAGAAAATTAACAAAGCAGTCTTCAAGGGCGATTAGCTCAGCTGGTTCAGAGCACCTGCCTTACAAACAGGGGGTCAATGGTTCGAATCCATTATCGCCCACAAATACTTTAGCTCAAGAGATCGTTGTAAAACAAAAGAGCCCTGGATTTTACTGGGAGATGTTATGTGAAACGAGTAATGACAGGTATTTATTTTTAATGTTCTTTAAATATGGGGGATTAGCTCAGTTGGCCAGAGCACTAGATTTGCATTCTAGGGGTCAGGGGTTCGACTCCCCTATCCTCCACAACCGACAACATAGTTCAATGGTAGGTACCTTAAAGAATTCAGAACACCCGGAGGTAAACAGGAGATTGCGGTTCAATTCCGAAGTTGAAGGTCACAGGCAATGTTTGTTCTTGATTTGCTTTCCTGATTCTATCAGGTGGCATATAAATAGCGAAGAAGGAATAGATACCCTGTTATTTTATGCCGGTGTAGCTCAGTGGCCAGAGCAGGGGTTTTGTAAACCTCAGGTCGTGGGTTCGACTCCCTCCACCGGCTCAAATTGGGAATAATAAATTATTCCCTTTTTTTATGTATGTATAGATTAATAAAAATATTGATTATCTTTTTCTTTGTATTGTTTGGCATAAATGCTTATGCACAGACAACACAAAGAGATACTGTATTAACAACAGACATCTGTTTCTATGTCAATACAAACAACATTGTAAAGGATGACCCTGGGTTCAACACCTACACCAATGAGATATTACCATATATCCATGAAAACATATCATCATTGGATAAAATTGTTTTCAGAGGTACTGCATCCATTGAGGGTGATCAAAGACTCAATTACAGATTGTCAAAGATAAGGATTGATAGAATACTTGACAACAGTTTATATCTCCCATCAGACAAGATAAAGGTAGATTATATGGGAGAGGATTATGACAGGATGATAGACCTAGTTGAGGATCCTGAACAGAAAAAATTACTCCAGGAGATTGTTGATTCAGGTATCGATGTGAAGAAGAAGATAATGAATCTTCCATTCTACAATGAACTTGTAAAAAACATATATCCAAAGTTGAGGTCTGTACATGTTGAAGCCTATTTCAAGTTTGATGATGATGAATGTAAATGTAAACCTGACACACTTTATTTTGAGAGGGTTGACACCATTTATATCTCACATGAGAGGGTTGACACCATTTATATCTCACATATTGAAATAGACACTGTTTATATTGGGGAGAAATTAAAAAGATTCCCAATTATGGCAGTAAAGACCAACCTACTTGCTGATGCTATCCTTGCTCCAAATATACAAACAGAGATCTATACATATCTCTGGGGATTAAGTCTTGAATTTGACTACACCTTCCCCTGGTATTACAGTGACAAGGTTTATATATACTATCAGTTACTAAATGGAAAAGCTGGTATAAGAAAATACTTTAACAACCAGTACACTGGACATTACCTTGGGGTTTATGGACACACATACATCTATGACTTTGCAATCAACAAAGATAAAGGATGGCAGGGAGAAGGATATGGTGCTGGACTTTCATATGGATATGTCTTCCAGAATAAGAAACACTCAAGGATAAAGTTTGAACCTTATGTCAGGGTTGGTTGGTTTCACACAAAGTTTGATACATATCATGCATCACAACCATTTAATGGAAAGTATTATTATGATTGGTATGGAAGAAATTCAGACTTTGTTCCAAGGAGATTTGAGATGAATTACTTTGGACCAACTGAAATTGGTTTCATCTTTACATTTGATTTAATTTGTGGTTATAAGAAATATGAAGAAGTTGAATAAAATATTAACAGTACTTATATCACTGATAATTATATGTGTTGCTTGTGAAAGGAAACCTTTGTATCTTCAGGGTGATACTGCTCTAAAAATAAATGTTCAGGTTGAAGCAGACATCAGTGTCCTGTGGAAAGCAGGTTGGAGAGATACATTGAAGTACAACTGGGATGAGAGTTTGTATGGACCATTGTTCTATACACTCCCAACCACCTGTAATGTGGTCATCTTCAATGATGGTAAAATCATAAGTGAGAACAAAATCTCCACAGGAAAGAGAGAACTCATTGATGTTGAATTAAATAACACATATGACATTCTCATTTACAGTAAGGATACACCATGGACAGAGACTTATTATGAAGGTGGAAGATACTATGTTGAAACTCCTGTAACAAAAGGAAGAGCAACAAAGAATGAAATCAGTAAAGAGTATGAAACTGTTGAGCAACCTGGTGAGATCTTCTCAATGAATAAGAAACAGATTTATCTATCTGATGACATCTCTGACTTTGAAGAGGTATATGAGAATGGCAAACTGATTTATGTTTATAACATTGATGAAGAACTTGAACCAGTATCATACATCTATATCATTCAATTCCTTGTGGTGAATGATGATAACTCTCCATTGATTGAAGCAAAAGATATTGCCAACTTCACAGTAAGTGGTATCTCAACAAAGAAGAATATGTTTACCAACACACCTGTATATACTGGTAATAAACAGATTTCTACTTTTGACATTAAACCTGGACAGTTCCATACACCAGACACTTTGGTGTTTGCTTCAAGGGTTACCATCCTGGATCTGCTTCCAGATGAGGTAAACAGTTCCTGGACATCACAGGTTGACTATGTATACTACACCAACATTGATGTTGACACTTATAATTATGGTGAAGTAACAGGTACAAAAGACATCACAAAACAGTTGCGAGAAAATCCAAAAGGGGGAATCATAAATATTATAATATATAATTCTGAATTGAAGAGTCAAAAACCTGATGGATCAGGAGGTACTTTTGGAATTGATTTGAATGAATGGAAAGAACACATCTATGATGTGTTTTAACAAGAAATAAAAATATACAAATATTAAAAATTTCAGAAATGAAAAAAATATTTACATTTTTTTTAATAGCACTTCTTCTTTTTACTGGATGTGCAAAAATTGAAGATATGTCATTTAATGCAGACAGAGAGATTGTCTTCACAACAGACAATTCTAACAGTCCTGCAACCAAAGCAATTGTTGACACAACAGCAATGATGTACAACTTTGGTGTTTATGGTTATGTAGTTCCTGGAACTTATTCAGCGAACGGTGGTTATCTTATGAAAAATGCAGAATATAATAAGTATGGTAATTCTGTTAGTGGTACTTATTACTGGCCAAAGTCAGACAACTACACAGGTATTGACTTTATCTTTACTGCATATTCACAGTTTGAATCTACTCCAACTTGGGAGAATGATACATTGAAACTTGCTGTACCTAAACTCACACAGGCACTTATTGATAATCCTGATGGTTTTAATGATATTCTTTGGGCACAGACATCTTATAATTATCATCAGAACAGTTTGGCAGATCATGAGAGGGTTGCACTTAACTTCAAGCATGCTCTTTCTTGGCTTCAGTTCAGAGGTGAGGTTATCAACCCTAATATCAAATGGGTTAAGGTAAAGCAGATTAGTTTTGGTGAGTACATTCCTGGTACTCCTGCTATTGCTGGTACTCCTGAGATTCCTTATCAGCCTGCTGTTTATGACACTACTGATACTTGGGTAAATCTTAAGAGAGGTTACAGTGCAGTTGGAACTGCCACAAGTGTAAAGGGTCCTGGTGACAGTACATATACAAATGCTAAAGCTCTTCCAGCAGAACTTGTTGCAGAGATTAAATCTTACTATTCTATTGATAATGGTACCCCTGGTGACTATGATCTCCATATGGGTAACAGTGTATGGCCAAGTGCCACACTTAAGCAACTCAGAGTTGTTAAACCAATTCCTGCTGAATACAAGATCACTGTAGAATTATACACATCTGGTAAAACAATAGATTTATTTGATGCAAAGAAGTATTTGAATGATAATGGATACTATATTAATACAGCAAGTAATGGCGGAACACCTGCGGTTTTGGATTATGTCTATATTGATGCTTTTGTAAATGGTTCTGCTTACACAGTAGTAGGATTTAATTTTGGTGATTCAAATGCTAAACCTAATTATACTATTGAATTAGTATCACCAGAAGTTCCTTATCAGGCAGGTACTCCTGACATCCCTGCAACCCCTGCACATGGTTCAGTTGGTCTTTATGTTGATGGTAAACTTTGCCTTCCTACAAAGGACACTCTTACAACTACTCCTCTTGCAGTCTATGGCGCACAGAAAGACACTACTCTTAACTATGTAAAGGCACAGATTGATACAATCTTTACAAATGACCACATCATTCTTGGTAATTCACTTATAGTTCCTCAACCAGTTCCTGAAAAGATTACAGTTGTATTTGACATCTGTATTTCAAATCCTGGTGGTGAAGATGTAGTATTTACTGACAGAAAGATTACAAGAACTATCAATAGTGGTAAGGATGCTGATGAAGATGCTACATATGTTGCTTCTTGGGGTGCATCTAACAAGTACATCTATAACTTCAGATTTGATGGTGATGTTCTTGACTTCACAACAAGTGTTCTTGGATGGACATTGAGTGGTACAAATTATCATGTTTGGGATTATCAACAATAATATATTCCAAATACATTTCAAAGAAAAGAGAGGTCAACAAGACCTCTCTTTTGTTATACATAAATATTTTATAATTTTGTTATATTTATTTTATACATTTGGAGGGTTGGGTGAGAGGCTTAAACCAGCAGTTTGCTAAACTGCCGACCCCTTACGGGGTCCACTGGTTCGAATCCAGTACCCTCCGCACATAGAAATATACAATGTTTTTAGTCCAGAGGATTCCGGAGCCTTTTGAGTGCTAGTAAAAGACACAAATGGATTGGAGACAGTTAAATACAAAATAATTTAATAAAGTATGTCTAATGTTATTACAAAGGATGCATTGGCTAAAATTGCCATCTCCAAAAATCTAATCAAGGAATATAAGAGTTCTGAATCTGATAGAACTGTGTACCTCAATGATGGTACTGAATTCCAAATCTATCTTAAAAATCCATATCAAACACATCTTGGTATTAAAATCTATGTGAACAACAAGTCCATAGGTAATATGCTTGTGTTGAGACCTGGACAAAGTTTCTGGCTTGACAGATTTGTAAATGAGAACAGTAAGTTTCTCTTCTCTACATATCAGGTTGAAGACACTGGTGAGATGAGATATGCTATCAATAATAATGGTAAGGTTAAGATAGAATTCTTTCATGAAAGAGAAAAAATTAGTTTCCAACCTTGTGTATTCACATACAATAATAACAATGATAATGATTGGTTGAATGGTTATGGAAACACAATTAGTGCAAGTGGCACAAGACTCTGTAATGATGTCAACACCTGTTATTACAACAGTTCTGTAACTACTGGTAGTGCTTCTTGTGATAGTAATAGTTATCATCTAACAGCAAGTTCAGTACTTAATCATGATTCTGCCGCTTCAACAATGTCAAGGTCTCTTAAGAAAAATATTGACAAGAAAGCAACAAGAAATACTGACATTAATCTCTCACTTGAAACAGGTAGAGTTGAGAAGGGTGGTAGGTCAAACCAGGAATTTGAAACCTGTGACATTGATTTTGAATACTATCCTTTCCAGACAGAGAACATTCTTATCCTTCCTAACTCACGAAAACAAATTCGCACCGAAGATATGAGAAGAAAGTATTGTAGTCAGTGTGGAAAGAAAGTAAGTCCAAAGGATAAGTTCTGTTCAAACTGTGGTGCAAGACTTAACTAATAGAAACCCAGGTTAATCACCTGGGTTTTTCGTAAATATAGTATGAGAAAAATTAATGAAAGAATAGAAGGTGAAGTTACATTTGGTGATGAAATCCAAATTAATAATTACCAGGTAAGACTTCCTGTAATTGTTAATGGTAAAGAAATGTCTCTTGATGAGGTAAACTTTATCATAGAACCACATGATGTTAGTGGTGAAACATTATATCAACCCCACATCTTTATAGAAGATAAACTACAACACCAAGGTCTTGGATTTAAAATATATAAAGCATTCATACATGAATTTGGAAACATATACAGTTCCCACTGGTGTAGAACAAACAACATTGAAATACCAGCAATATTCAGTAAGTTAGCCCTTGAAGATGATATAACGGTTGAGAGAAATAACAATTATTATTTTGCATACCTAAATGGTCAGAGATAATCTGACCATTTTTGTTATATTTAATCTGGATATGATTGTTGAAAGGGGGACTGATGTCATCTCAGTTGCAGGAAGAGACGAAAGCACAATATAATGGAGTAAATGTTAGCAGAAGAACTCACCCTAGGATCCTTGAACAAACTACACAGGAACAGTAAACAATCATATCCTTTATTTTGCATATATGTATCAAAGAAAACATAAACCAAAAGGTCAACAGAAAATTGATGTTGGAAAACTGGAAAACAGAAAGATGGAATATCACAAAAGATCATCACATCCAGACAACCAGTTAGAAAACATCAGAAAGAGGCGTTTTAAGGACATTATACACTGGAATGGAGGAAGACCTTCAATCTTGGGTCCTGATGGATTCTATGGGTGGTTGTGGTGGTTCTGCGGGGATTCTCGTGGAGGAAGAGGAAACTGGTATCACAGGGAAGCTGTCCAACCTATGAGAGATATGGTAAAAATGATTCCATCAAATAGGTTTGATTATAATAAGTTAAGATTTAATAATGTTGATGACAATACATTAGTCCTTATAAAAAAATCATCCAAAAGAAAAGACTATATGGATGAAAAACAATGGAAAGACATTGTTAATTTCATCAGGGATCACAACACAAAGAATCTGATTAAAAAGATTTTCTTTTGTGTATATGATAATGAAAATCCAGTAAAGATAAGAGATAAGGAATGGAAATTCATAGAGAATGCTGGATGTGAGTATTCTTATGACTTATCTTCTTATATGTGGAATGGAAATGAAAGATTACTTAGAGGTAAATTATTTATTATAAAATATTAGTATATGCAGATTGTAGATAGTGTACAACTTGACTTCAGTGATGTCCTCATCAAACCAAGAAGGTCAAGTATTGATTCAAGAAGTAAGGTAAACATCACCAGGGATTATAAGTTCAAATGGTGTCCAAATGTCATAACAGGTACTGGTATTATGCAGTCTAATATGGGAACCATTGGTAACTTTGAGGTGAGTAAAAAGATGTTAGCCCAGGGTCTCTTTGCATGTCTTCACAAACATCATAACCTGGATGAACTTATGAAATTCTATAAGGAACTTCTTGATAAAGGAGATGATTCTTGGAGGAGATGTCTTCTTGGAATCGGATTGAGGGATAATGGTATTGAGAAGTTGAGGGCAATCAACAAGGAACTTGGAATCCAGGTAGGTGTCAAGTTTGATGTTCCCAATGGATACATCCCACAGGTAAAGGAGAAAGTCATCGAGTTAAGGAAAGAGTTCCCTGATATGTTCATTATGGTTGGTAATGTTGTTACTGGTGATATTACAGAAGACCTCATCCTCTCTGGAGCAGATTGTATTGCCATTGGTATTGGTAATGGTGCTCAGTGCCTTACAAGAAGACAGACTGGTTGTGGTAGACCACAGTTCTCTGCATTGGTAGAATGTGCAGATGCTGCCCACCAGGTTGGAGGTATGGTCTGCTGTGATGGTGGTATCACCTGTCCTGGAGATCTTGGAAAAGCTTTTGGTACTGGTTCTGACTTCATTATGATTGGTAGTTTGTTCGCCGGTACAGATGAAGCTGATGGTGAAATCATAATCAAACACATCATCACCAATGAATATGATATTGAACATGAATGTCCTTATCTTGAAGAGAAGAAGTTCAAACAGTTCTATGGTATGAGTTCCACTCTGGCCCAGGAGAAATTCAGTGGAGGTAAACCAAAATACAGAGCAAGTGAGGGTCGTATCACATTGATGCCATATGTTGGATCTGTTGATGATGTCATTGAAGAATTACTTGGTGGACTTAGGTCAACAATGACTTACATTGGTGCAAAGAATCTAAAAAATATTCCTAAACAATGTGTTTTCTACAAGGTTCACAACCAACTAAACCAGACATTTGAAAATAATACAATTGGTAAATAAAAACAAAAAACCTGTCAGCTGGGAAACTGACAGGTATTTTTTTGACCACTTATTACATCACTGCGACTGAGGAACCACGGCTGTCTGGAGTATCCCATCCCCCAATGGGACTCTGTACGTGGATTGCACTACCTTTGGGAACAAGTCCTTTACAAGGTTTTACCCACCTGTTGGCAAGGTGCTTCTCTCAAGATTTATGAATTATATTCTTAAGTACAAGTCTCATAGGCAACCTGACATCAATTCTTCCCGGGGTCAGTTTCATTTACCCTACTACCTACTTGGCAAGTTCCTTCTCCTGTGAAAAGGATGAAGTGGATTTCATATTAAAATATAACAAAAATTAATCTCCCCAATATGTATTTGCACTGGAATGTCTAATATATGACTTGTATTTATAACCATTTGTAAACTCATCATCATTTATATAAACCATAACAGGTTCATCCCCATATGGTTCTACTTCTCCAATACTTTGAACATATTTAACATATTTTGAATCCATATAATCATCTGAATTCAATTCATCAATAATATCTTTTATTTCAGATCTATCTACTTCAACATAATTTTCTGGATGTTCCTCAACATCTGCTTTAAGTTCATCTACCCTTTTTTGATATGCATCTTTCTTTTCTTTCTTAATTCTCTTTTCTTCTCTCTCCATCTCTTCTTCCTCTTCTCTCTGTCTTACTTTTTCAAGATACTTATCATACAACTCATCTACTTCCTTTGTTACCTCTTCAATACCAGATTTTCTTATCTTAATAAACAATTCTAAAAATCCAATAGCACCATTATTACTATTAAAAGATGAATTATCAATTGTCATATAATAAAAATATTTCTTATCATTATTCCAAAGTACATAATACAAATCACCTTTTTTAGTAAAGCATGACAATACCTTTTCAATATTTTGTTCAGAAAAAACAGATAAAATAGTATCTATTGCATCATCATTACCAAATGTATGTATATCCAGATTACTCTTTGTTATATGATGTGAAATATATTTTAAGTCATTACACTTTTTCAATTTTTCACACAACTCATCTGGTACAACATTTAATATCTCATCATAAGCAAATGCATTTATACTCTTTACCTTTATTGAGACATTTCCTAAAAACTCATATCCTCTTGAAAGAAATCCTTTCTTTATATCACCATAACTTAAATTTCTTTTATTTCCTTTTTCAAGTTCTTTCAAAGAAACAGATTCACTTATAATATTATAAGCACTAAAATTAAGTATCATATTTTTGTTATTTTTACATTGAATATATATTTTATTTATGAGTATTATGGTATTAACTATTATCTATATTTGAAAATACATTCAAAAAAGATATTGTTTAGGTCAGGTTTCCTGGCCTAATTTGTTATTTTTATGTTGATAAAATTTATAGAGATAAAAATATGAGTACACCCAACAAATGCATTAAAGATGAAAATGGAAATGATGTTTGGATTTCCAGAAGTACTGTTGTCATTCCAATTGTATTCAACCTCAATGAAAAAACAGGTGAGATATATACTGTTGTAGAGAAGAGGGGTCCAGTAGTATCTCATCCTGGAGAATGGTGCTGCCCTTGTGGATATCTTGATTGGGATGAATCTCTTATTGAAGCATGTCAAAGAGAAGTAAAAGAAGAAACAGGTATCACACTTGATAAGGATAAGATTTTCTTCATCACTGCTGACAGTAATAAAAAATCATCAAACCAGTCTGTTGATCTCATATATATGTGTTGGACAAATGACACACTTGATATGTCAAGGGTGGAAACCACTGATGAGATTTTAGACTTAAAATGGTTAAAAGTTGGACAAGCATTTACAAAGAGAAAATTTTTCAAGAAAAGTATCAACATTAAAATCTTCAAGAAATCCATAGAGAGGTGTTATGGTACATGGGCATTCAAAACACATCCAAAAAGAATCATTGAGATGTTGAAGATGATTGTAAAGAATGGAAAAGTATATGAAGTAGATGAGTAAGAAAGGTAAATATAAGAATGTACTTGACAATGGGTATGAAATCTGGTTGGATTTTGTTCTCAATGATCAGCAGAAAGAGGTAATAAAG
>Ga0265299_10005459_pt1 | contig 11790 bp, 9 predicted proteins | sample AusTroGonzalo_MG_4_FD_193485 | JGI IMG/M metagenome (GOLD analysis project Ga0265299, IMG submission 193485) | Bovine rumen microbial communities from tropical cattle in Woodstock, Queensland, Australia - Gonzalo_02 | ecosystem: Host-associated > Mammals > Digestive system > Stomach > Rumen ...
CCTGCAGTTCGAGGGTGGCATTAACGGTATTCGAGAGGTTCCAGGGGTTGGAGGGGTCGTTGTGGAAATACTCCACCTCGTCTTTCTCGCGGTTATAGTAGCCGTAGCCGCCGATGTTCATACGGATCCAGACCACGCCGTTGGACTCGCGGAACTGACTGCCTCGACCGTCGAACTCCGGTACGAGCACCACCTGCTGGAACAGTTTCTCGTTGTGGGTGGAGGGCATGATACGTGCTGCTCCCGTACGGTCGTCACCGAACCACACGATGCCGTGACTGTCGACGAAGACGCTGGATACGGGGCTGCCGTGGGGATGGCGTATCTCTTCGGCCTCTTTCCCGTAGGAGAAACTGTAGATGCCGCCGTCGGCAGTGCCTGCGAAGATGTTGAAACCATTAGAATGGAGGCATCTGATATCCTTATCGGGCAGAATCGCCTTGCTCTCGATGGTGAGATTGCTATGGTCCAGACGGTGGATACCCTGGTTGGTGCCCAGCCAGATGTCGTTCTCGTAGCCCTCGGCCATACTGGTGATGGTCAGACCGCCGGTGGTGGCCTGGTCTCTCTTCAAGCCCCGACGATCCAAACGTAGGATATAGAGGCCTGCACCCTCGATGGTCACTAAGACATCGCCGGTACTGGTCACGATGATGGGATAGTTGGTGCGGAAGTCCTCATAACCGGCTTCTCCCTCGAAAGGATTGATGATCTTGTCGGTGGTGCGGTTCATCACAAACACACGACCATCGTACATCCTCATCCAGACGTTCTGCGACTGGTCGATGGCCAGGTCGAGGATGCGGTTGTGCAGGTTTTTGATGCCGCTGCTGTTGCCGGTCTTATAGTTGTAGAAGTTGTAGCCGTCGAAACGGGAGAGGCCATTCCACGTGGCCATCCAGATGAAGCCGTAGTCATCCTGATAGATGCCGGCGATGGCATTGCTGGCCAATCCGTCATCGGTAGAGAAATGTGATAGGGTGGCCTGGACCTGTTGGGCACTGACAATCTGACTGCATCCAATGGCGATGATTCCTAATATGAATTGTTTTAGCATAATCGTTTTTTTGAGTTAGTTCGGCAAAATTAGTTATTTTTTGTGAGATTACAAAAGAAATTCGGAAATTTTACTTATCTTTGCAACAAATTAGAGGTTATTATGAAAAAAAATGTCTGTATCGTAGCTGGCGCACGTCCGAATTTCGTGAAGGTGGCGCCCCTTTTGCGTGCTATCCATAAGTCAGGAGAACTGGATTGTCATCTGGTTTATGCGGGTTGTGAGGATGATCCCACATTGGAGCCGTCGCTCTTCGACGACCTCCAGATGCAACGGCCGGACTTCTATCTGGGTGTGGACTCCGAGAGTCTGAATGAGATTACAAGTAGGGTGATGGGGGAGTTCGACCAGTTCCTCGACGCTCATCCCACGGATGTGGTGATTGTCGTGGACGATCTGGCTTCGACGATGGCGGCTGCCATTGTCACGAAGAAGCGGGGCTTGAAGCTGGCGCATCTGGTGGCAGGCACACGCTCGTTTGATATCAATATGCCGAAGGAGATCAACCGTCTGGTGATTGACGCCCTGAGCGACTATCTGTTTACGGCCGGCGTCCGCAGTACTGGCATTGCTACGCGTGAACAGGCGGAGTCGTCGCAGACTTATCTCGTGGGAAATATCCTGATGGATACCCTGCGTTTCAATCACGAACATCTACGCCGTCCGTCACTCGATATCGAAGAGGGTAAATATATTGTCTTTACGCTCAACCGCAAGGCTCTACTTGCTGATACCGACAATCTCCAGAAGATGCTCAAGGCCATGACGGAGGCTGCTGGTGATATCCCTATTATCGCTCCTTTGCGTCCTGATGCCACCAAGGTAATCTCTTCCATCTTCCATCTTCCATCTTCCTTCTCCCTTACAAGCCCGCTCAGCTATTTGGAGTTTGGCTGGCTGACGGCTCATGCGGCAGGTGTCATCACAGACTCCGGCAATGTGGCAGAGGAGGCTACGTTTAACGGCGTGCCTTGTATTACGTTGAATAACTATACGGAACATCAGGAGACCGTTACCATCGGTTCGAATGTCTTGGTGGGTGAGGATGCGGATAAACTGCGTGAGGCGGTTGCCAAGATGGTATGTGGCGAATGGAAAAAATGTGCCCTCCCGGATCGTTGGGACGGACGTACTGCGGAACGCATCGTTCAGATAATTACACAGTAGGGACGGTTCCTACTGTGTAATTTTGAGATAATAGCCGAGCTTGTAGAGTTTGAAGAGTCGGAGGCTGGGGTGGGAGCCACAGAGGTTCTTCCTTTCCCACTTGCCGAAGAGCTTGTGCCAGCATCGGATGAGGCTGAGAATGATGGGCAGGTGAATGCCCTCGACCAAGGTGAGCAATCGGGAATAGCCTCGCAGATCAGACTGAAACTGATGGAGGGTTCGGAGCCCTTCTTCTGTTTTGAGGATAAATTGAGTGTTTTCTTCGAAGGTGCTGAATCCTAATGGATTATCAATATGTGTAATCTTGACTCCTTTGGCGCGAAGCTGCTTGCCAAACAGCACATCCTCATAGCCATAATGCCTGAACCGCTCATCGAACGGATGGACCAACATCAGGTCGCGTCGGATGAGGAAATTGGCAGTATGGAAATCCTGATAAGGATGCTGTTGCCGTTTCTCTGCTGTATGCTCTTGTTCTGATGTTTTCTCGTATAGATAGCGCAGGTTTCCTTTGAGGGTGTCTGCGTCACCGCCAATAATGACTCCGCCGTCGACGACCTCTGACCCTTCCATCGCCAGATATTTCGACAGGTAATCAACCCTCGCTATAGTCATATCGCTGTCGATGAAAAGCAGCCAGTCGTGATGCGCCTCTTTGGCGAGGAAATTCCTGATGGCGGCCCTGCCGATATTTTGAATCTGTATGAGGTAATGGCAGTGCGGCCATTTGCAGATTTTACGGTTTTTCTCGATGACTTCCGCATCTGTCGAACCGTCATCGCCCACTAAGATCTCATAGTCAATTCCAGCCTCCTCAGCCTGTTGTCTGAGGTCACCTACCAACGTGAAACAGAGGTCATTATAAGTAGGAATCAGTATCGAAAGCGCTGCAATTGCCATGATTTCGGCACAAAATTACGAAAAAGTTTTGGAGTTTCCAAATTTTTTAGTACCTTTGCAGCCGCTTTTACGAGATAAGAGCATGAAATTCAAATTTTTAACAACAAAACATTTAAAAAAATGGCAACAAAAATCAGATTGCAGCGCGGCGGCCGTAAGGGCTATGCTTTCTACAGCATCGTAATCGCTGACGCTCGTGCACCACGTGATGGTAGATTTACTGAAAAGATTGGTACTTACAATCCCAACACCAATCCTGCCACAGTAGACTTGAATTTCGACCGTGCACTCTATTGGGTAGAGACTGGTGCTCAGCCCACAGACACAGTACGTAACATCCTCAGCCGTGAGGGCGTCTACATGATGAAGCACCTGCGTGGTGGCGTGAAGAAGGGCGCTTTCGATGAGGCTGCTGCTCAGAAGAAGTTCGATGCCTGGAAGGCTGACAAGCAGAACGGTCTGGCTAAGATCGCTGAGGCAGAGGCAAAGGCTAAGAAGGAAGCTGCTGCTAATGCACTGAAGGCAGAGAAGGCCGTGAATGAGGCAATTGCCAAGAAGGTAGCCGACAAGAAGGCTGCTGAGGCTGCTGCTAAGGCAGAGGAAGAGGCTGCAAAGGCTGCTGAGGCCGCTGCTGCTGAAGCACCTGCTGCTGAGGCTCCTGCTGAGGCTTAAGGCGCGATGCATATACTTGAGATACCATCCTTCTTTTCCCCTTATGGCGGTGAGTTCTGTCTGGATCAGGCCAAGGCCTTGAAAGCCGTGGGACACGAGGTGCGTATATTGAGTAATGTGCAATTAGGAATTACCATTGGAGGGAAGGACTTTTTTGTCCTTCCCTTCTATCGTTATGAGCATGAGCGTGATGGTATCACGATTTATCAGTCCTATCAACGTGGTCTGCCTCGTGTGATCCGGCACAATGTGCAGCGTTGGGTTGGCATTGTTGAGTCGATGTTTCGTGAGTATGTCCGCAAATATGGGAAACCCGACATCATTCATGCCCACTGTGCCAAATGGGCAGGCTATGCGGCGATGAAGATCAGCAAGGAGTATGGCATTCCATACGTCATTACCGAGCATCTGCCTTTGCTGCTTCTTGCTGAGGAATATGGTCCGGCTCCCAGCAGTGCCTGGCAGATTCCTTTCATCAAAGAAGCCTATCATCATGCGGCTATGGTATTACCGGTTTCGGAAGAGTTGGTTGGTGATACGGCGTGCTATTATGGCAATGACTATCGTTGGCAGTATTTGTCAAACACCATTGATACTGACTTTTTTGCCTATCGCCCTCGACCTGCTCGTGAAGGACGTCCTTTCCGTTTCTGTTGTCTGGCTGATTATACCTACCGAAAGGGGTATGATGTGTTGTTTGCTGCTTTCCAGAAGTTGCAAGGCGAGGGGAGGGCTGTCGAGCTGTTGATAGCAGGTAAGGATACTGACAGCCGGCAGTGTCGTCAGGAGATTGTACATTTGGGTTTGCAACATGTGAAGACAATGGGAAGGATAGGTAAGTCGGAGGTTCGTGATCTGCTCTACCAGAGTGATGCCCTGGTGCTGGCCAGTCGTAGTGAGGTACAGCCATTGGTACTTCTCGAAGCCATGTCGACGGGTATTCCCGTCATCTCCACAGAATGCATCCCCCAGAACCTGCGGATAGAAGGCGGATGTACGATTGTACCGATAGCAGATGCTGAGGCTTTATCGGCAGCGATGAAGCAGGTGATGGAAAAGGAGGATTCCGACGGCAGGAAAGTATCTGAATCGGTGCGTCAGACCGCTTCCCTGAAAGTGGTAGGACAGAAACTTTCGGATTTGTTCAGCGACATACTTGCTTCAACTTGAGCACACCTTGGCGAAGTGCCAAAGTGCATGCCCATAGTGGCTCGCAGGCAGTGATGGCTTTTATCATGCGGATGGCAACGTTGTCTTTTGCGCCCCATTGTTTCTGGCAATCGATAGCCTCGTTACGCATTTGCACATCGTGGGCCCTGAAAGCATGCATCAGCATGGCGAATGTCCGTTGACGGAAGAAATATGCTGTTGTTTCCGAGCTGATGCCAAAGGTCTTTGCTATCTCATGGCTCTGATTGGTGGCTTTTTTGAAGAAATCAAACTGTTTCCGGATGTCTTTTGGTGCGGACACCGTATTCTCACCCTGACTATAGTGCAGGGTTACCTCTGGCAGATAGGCAATCTTGCCTTTCATGGCTACGAAAAAGGATACCTGCAAGTCTTCGCATACGATATCCGAACCCCTGAACAAAGAGGGATAGGCATGGTAGGCTTCCTTAATGACGTCAGCCCGATAGAGTGATGTGCAGAGCTGGATGACGGGCATGCTCGTCTGGGTGAGAATGGCTTCGAGCATCGTCTTGCCTTCTGTGACAGGAGCAGGAAAAGGCTGTTGGGGAGAATCGCTGGTTGTCTTGGTTTGTTCGTTGTATGATTTCCACGCTGTATGGACCAATGTGATACTATTGTCGCCCTCCATTATCTGTAATGCTTTCTCCAGCTTCTGGTCGTCCACCCAGAAGTCGTCGCCGGCACAGTCGGCTATCAGTTCACCCCTGCAGGCCATCAGACAGTCGAAGTAATTGTCCACCACACCCTTGTTTTGTGGGTTGCTGAACAGCCTGATCTGATCCGGATGTCTTTGGGCATAGTCCTTGCAGATAGCGCCTGTGCCGTCGGTAGAGCAGTCTTCGCCAATTACGATCTCAAAAGGAAGATGACACTTCTGACACAGGATAGAGTCGAGCGTGCGGGCAATCGTCTTTTCCTGATTGTAAGTGCATATGATGACGGATATCATGGAAATGGCTTTCATCTTTCTTTCTTCATAAGTGGGAGGAGTCTGACGAGGACACCCAGTCCAAGTCTGCTGTTTGTCATACGACGGAACCACTGGTATTTCTTGGTGTAGTTGCGGTCGGGGAGGGGGAACAGCCCTTCGGCACGCAACGTTTCAATGCGTTGTTGGGTGATGGTCAGCGAGCGGGTTTGGCGTATCACGTTGTGGATATAGTCCATTGTCAACTGTGCCACACGACGCTCCATTGCCAGTTGGTCGTTGTTGGGCAGACGGTCTGCCATTTGGTGCAGGTGCCTGATCACTTGGAGCATATCGTTGAACCGTTTCTCGATATGCGCCTCATCCTGACTGGTGATAATCGAGTCTGGACGGCGGTTATAACAATAGGCTTTCGCCATCGTAGGATAGACCGTCTCGGCACGTATCAGTAACTGAGGGGTGAATTCCTCGTCCTCATGGTAAATGCCTGGTGTGAACCGCAGGTCGCTCAGGGTCGTGCGGCGGAACAGATAGCCCCATGCTGTGCCGTGGATGTTGTGGTGGCGCATATAGCTGGTGCCACTCATGGGTGTCGGGCTCTCTGCTGTGTCTGCCTGCTCAGGACATGTGTGTTCGTCGAAGTCGAAGAGCACCATATCGGCATCCTGATGGCGGCGGAGGATATCAAGACAATTATCGTAGCCCGACTGGATCAACTGGTCGTCACCATCCACGAATTGTAGATAATTGCCTGTAGCCACCTCGATGCCCTTGTTGCGGGCCGTACTGAGTCCGCCATTCTTCTGACGTACGTAGATGATGTCATCACCGTATCTGAGCAGGTCGTTCATAGGACTCAAGTCCGACCCGTCGTCAACAATGATAATTTCACGTTCTTCAGGCTGGAGGTTCAGCTTCAGGATGCTGTCGATGCACTCGCAGAGCATGTCTGTGGGCAGGTTGTAGCAGGTCACGATGAAACTGACCAGTGGTTGCCTTGTCTTGTCGGTCACTGTCATGCTGTGTTGTTTGATATCTCGTGTGCAAAGGTAGTTTAAATTGTTGAGACTGCCAAATTATTGTGCGGATAAAATAAAACGGAACGTTTTACGTTATAAATTATAGATGAGTGAAAACGAGAAAGGCGCCTACGGCCAAGTGCTGAAATACACCGGAATCTTTGGCGGCGTACAGGGACTCAATGTGATTGTGAGTCTTGTACGCAATAAGCTTGCCGCTGTGCTGCTCGGCCCTTCCGGCATGGGACTCGTCTCGCTCTTCAATTCCACCGTTGCCTTTATCTCGCAGGCCACAGGCTTTGGCATCTCCATGAGTGCCGTGCGTCATATCTCTGAACTGATGGAGTCGGGCGACGAGGCGCAGCGGGCCTATTATATAAAGGTGGTGCGAGCCTGGTCGATACTGGCGGCCTTGTTTGGTGTGCTGGTGTGTGTAGCCATCGGACCCTTCCTCAGCAGCAATACCTTCGCCTGGGGTAACCATACCCGACATTTCATCTTGTTGGCACCTGCCGTAGGACTGATTGCCCTGACGGGTGGAGAAACGGCTGTGTTGAAAGGCACACGCCAGCTGAAACCCTTGGTCGTGGTGCAGACCTTCACAATATTAACGACGTTGTTGTTGACGGTGCCGGCGTATTATTTCTTCGGTCAGGCAGGTATTGTGCCGGTGATTGTGCTGATGGCGCTTGCCACTTACTTGTTCACCATCAACTATTCCTTCAGGCTTTATCCCCTTCATTTGAAAGGCTCGAAGGGTGTGCTTGGTGAGGGTATGGAGATGATTCGGTTGGGTGTGGCCTTTACCTTGGCGGGTATCGTGGGGGCCGGCTCTGAGATGCTGATCCGTTCCTGGCTGAACCTGCAGGGCGACCTGGATGCTGTGGGACTCTATAATGCCGGCTATATGATTACCGTGACTTATGCCAGCATGGTGTTCTCGGCAATGGAGTCGGACTATTTCCCCCGACTGTCGGCTGTCAACGGCGATGTGAAAGCCACTAACGAGACGGTGAACAAGCAGATGGAGGTGACCATGCTGATCATTGCACCCATGCTGGTGGGACTGATTGTACTGCTGCCGGTGCTGACGCCTCTGCTGCTCAGCGAGAAGTTCATGCCGATTGTGGCGATGACACAGGTGGCTGCTCTTGCGATGTTCTTCAAAGCCATCACGCTGCCTGCTGCCTATATCACCCTTGCACGGGGCTATTCACTCATCTTCCTCGCTTTGGAAACGGCCTATTTCATTGTCTTCGTGCTGTTGGTGATGTTTGGCTATCGGCATTGGGGACTGATGGGAACGGGTATAGCCATCACGGTGGCCAATGTGTTCGACTTCCTGATGATTCATGCGGTGGCAAGCCTTTGCTATCATTATAAAATGTCGTCGGCCGTGATGAAGTATAGCGCCATTCATATCCTCATAGGACTCTTGGCATTCTTTACCACCATCACGGTCGACGGCTTCGGTTATTGGGTCTTCGGCATCGGCTTGTCGCTTGTCAGCCTGATGTTCTCCCTGCTGATTCTCCACCAGAAGACCCACCTCTGGACAGCGCTGATGAAACGCCTGCCCTGGCTCAGAAAGACTTCTGATTAGAAGCGAAAGTCGAGTTCCATGTCCACCAAGTTGTAGTCGTGCTTGGCCAGCGAGCGGTCATTCACGCGGGAATATTCAAGATGAAGTTCCAGGTTCTTGGTGAAATAGTAGTTCAGACCACATTCCAACTGATTGACAGAAGTGCCCCATTCCTTCGTATTGCGATAGGTTTGGTAACGAGCCTTGGCATGGAGCTTTGACTTGACAACAGGTACGATGCCGAACACATACCAGCCGTCGGCCTTGTCGCCCTTGGAATAGTCTATTTCACGCACGTTGTTGCCTGGAGAGGCTGCACCCCAGCCTTGGCTGTGGATATACTCAGCACGGAAGGTGTATTCGTTCAGGTCGTACTCGGCAGAAAGGGCATAGCGGTTTTTCTCGATGCTACGTTTCTCGCCAGTCAGCGGGTCGAGCATACCACCACGTGAACCTGTCCATCCGAAAGCACCGATGCGCACGCCCTTGATGGGCATCACCCAGACACCGCCGATGAAATCTTTGCGGTTGTCCATGTCCTTCTGGTTCACACCTTCACCATTGTAGATACCTACCTGATAGTGGAACAGCTTGCGGCCATTGGCGTTGGGGAAGAGATCACCTGACACCTGGATACCGATGTCACGACCTCCTGACGACTTCTCACCGGTACGGTCGCCAAAGGCAGAGAGCTTGTTGATGACGTCGGCATAGCCTCTCCAACCCTGTGTGATGGGGTGGGTGGGGTTCTCATAAGTGAAGGCACGCTTGAACTGTCCTACACGCACCTTGAACTCCGGATGTTTCCGCCATTCCGCATAGAGGTCTACCAACTGGACGGTGGGCTGGCCGGGACCAGTCGCGTTAGTGCCCTGAATCTGTGCACGCCAGTCGAAGTCGCCGATCTTACCGTCGAGGATAAAACGGGCCAGACGCAGGTTGAAGGAGTTCGAGTGGTTACCTTCCGGGTCTTGTCCCTGATACTGCAGCATGCCGTAGCCGCTGAACTTGATGTTGTTGATCCACGCGGGGATTTCCACAGACTTCTGCTGTGTTTCTTGCACTTCCTCTACTTCCGTGAGCGTCTCTGCGCCTACGGGGATAGTCGTCAGCGCCACCAGCGCCATCAGACTGAATAATTTCTTAATGTTCATACCTATTGTTATTATACGTTTTTAGTCTTAGTCCTGAAAATTCCAGCTCTTCCTTAATTTTCTGCAAAGATACGAAAAAAAAACGAAACTACCAAATGTTTTCGAAAATATATTTTAAGCAAGTTCAGTTGTAGCCGACAAGACTCTCCATCGTTGGGAATAACCTCTGTTCCTTATTTCCGTACGAGAAGGACAACGTTCTCTACATGTGGGGTATGGGGGAACATGTCTACGGGCTGGACGGCTACCACGCGATAGTCCACATCCAGATCGTGCAGGTCGCGTGCCTGTGTGGCAGGATTGCACGATACATAGACGATGCGTTGGGGAGCAGCACGGAGGATGGTCTTCACCACATCGGGGTGCATACCGGCGCGGGGCGGGTCGGTGATGATGACGTCGGGACGTCCGTGCTCAGCGATGAAGTCGTCGGTGAGGATGTCCTTCATGTCGCCAGCAAAGAACAACGTGTTGTCGATGCCATTAATCTCGGAGTTGACCTTGGCGTCCTCAATAGCCTCGGGCACGTATTCGATGCCGATGACTTTCCGGGCCTTCCGAGCCACGAAATTGGCGATGGTGCCAGTGCCGGTGTAGAGATCGTAGACTAATGGGTGTTGGGTGATGGGTGATGGGTGTTGACTAAATGCGAAGTCGCGGGCAACGCTGTAGAGATGGTATGCTTGCTCGGTATTGGTCTGGTAGAAGCTCTTGGGGCCTACCTTGAACTTCAGGTCTTCCATCAACTCGAAGATATGGTCGGTACCCTTGAAGACGAGGATGTCCTGGTCGCCGATGGTATCGTTGCACTTCTGGTTGTCGAGGTACATCAGCGAGGTAATCTGCGGGAATTTGTCAGCGATATGCTGCAGCAGACCTTTTGCTTGTTCCATCTCCGATGTAACCGTTTCCCCTCCTGAGTAGGAGGGGTTAGGGGTGGTCTGATCAGTTGCAGAGGAGCCGTTGTTCAGACCCCCTCTGGCTCCCCCTAACTCAGGGGGAGAAACAAATACTCCTTCTGCGGATAATGGCGTGGAGAAATGTAACTGGATGATAACCATCAGTTCGCCGCTGGCGCTATTGCGGATGATGACATCGCGAAGCAGGCCCACCTGCTGGCGCAGGTCGAAGAAGGAGATACCCTGTGCAATGGCATAGTCGTGGATTTCGTTTCGGATCTGGTTGTGCAGGTCATCCATCAGCCAGCATTTCTCAATCGGCAGGATCTTGTCGAAGGCACCCGTGATGTGGAAGCCGATGGCAGGCGTGTCTTTTACCAAAGTTTCGTCCTTCAACTGTTCGCTGGTCAGCCATCTCTTGTTGGCACAGCCATAATCCAGCTTGTTGCGGTATTCCTGTGTCTTGACACTTCCAAGGATGGGACGGAACTCCGGCAGCTCAATCTTTCCGATGCGCGTCAGCTGGTCAAACACCTGCTGCTGCTTGAATTTCAACTGCTCGGAGTAGGGCAGGTTCTGCCACTTGCAGCCGCCACAGACACCGAAGTGCTGGCAGAAGGGAGTCGCGCGTACATTACTATAATGTATAAAGCGCACCACCTCGCCCTCGGCAAACGAGTGTTTCTTGCGCCGGATCTGCACGTCGCACACGTCACCAGGCACGCAAAAGGGTACAAACACCACGAGTTCGTCCCAGTGGAACAAACATTTTCCTTCGGCTGCCACGGCCTCTATCGTTACGCCCTCAAGGAGCGGTAATGGTTTCTTCTTTCTTGCCATATCTATTCTTTTGAGGTGCAAAGGTACGAATAAATATTAAAAATCCCAATTTTTACGCATTTTTCTTGCGTATGTGGGGAAATATTAGTAACTTTGCACAATTCAAAACAAAACAATAAATCATCATAATAATAACGTATTAAGTAACAAACTTATGAGTCAGAAAAGAGTTTACCTCTTCGGTAATGGTAAGGCCGAAGGTAATGCAAAGATGCGTGAGGAACTGGGCGGTAAGGGTGCAAACCTCGCCGAGATGAACTTGATCGGTGTTCCCGTTCCTCCAGGTTTTACAATCACCACAGATTGCTGTAACGAGTACTATCAGGTTGGTCAGCAGAAGATCATGGAGCTGCTGAACGACGATGTGATGGCAGCTGTTAA
>Ga0265299_10005464_pt1 | contig 11784 bp, 9 predicted proteins | sample AusTroGonzalo_MG_4_FD_193485 | JGI IMG/M metagenome (GOLD analysis project Ga0265299, IMG submission 193485) | Bovine rumen microbial communities from tropical cattle in Woodstock, Queensland, Australia - Gonzalo_02 | ecosystem: Host-associated > Mammals > Digestive system > Stomach > Rumen ...
GCCTCCACGAAGTCCATGGGGGTGCCGGCCACGTCTTCGGGGGCGCCCAGGGGGATCAGGGTTTCGTCGGTCGGAAGCCACTGGGAGGCGTTCAGCTCCAGTTTGTGGTTGAGGACACTGCCGGAACCCTCGCCGTCCAGATTGAAGTAGGCGTGGTTGGTCAGGTTGACCACCGTGGGTTTGTCGGTCTCGGCGGTCATAATGAGTTTGAGGGAATTGTCTTCTCCCCAGGTATAATGGGCCACAGCCTTCAAATTGCCGGGATAACCTTCCTCGCCGTCCTCGGAGAAATACATAAACTCTACGGCATCTCCCTCGATGCGGCTGTCCCAAATCTGGTTGGAGAAGCCGTTGGGACCGCCATGCAGGTGGTTGGGGCCGTTATTAACCGGTAGGGTGTATTCCACGCCGTCCAGCGTGAATTTGCCCTTTGCAATGCGGTTGGCGTAACGTCCGGGGATTTTGCCGGAATAAGGACCGTCTCCCAGGTAATCCAGGGGATTCTTGTAGCCGATGACGACATCGGCCAGCTTCCCTTCCTTGTCCGGGACCACCACGGACACGATGGCCGCACCCAGGCTGCTCAATTGCACATAGGCGCCGGAGGCGTTTTTAAGGGTATACAGGTAGATTTCCTTTCCGTCGGGCGTCTTGCCCCAGAGTTCTTTGTTGATGGCCATAGTTATTTCGCGTTATTTCATACAAAGATAATCAAAAAACGCGATGGGTCCGCCGGCCTACATCAAAAGATTGGTGACAAAGACCACCAGGATGCCCACGGGGGCCACGAAGCGCATCAGGAAGTAAACGACCCCGAAGAAGCGGGTGTTCACGGTGCCGCCGTTGGTAAATTCGTCACGCACGGCAGCCTTGGACATCTTCCAGCCCACGAAGGAAGTGAAGACGAGGCCGCCCAACGGCATCAGCCAGTCTGAACACAGGTGATCCAGGAAATCGAAGATGCTCAGGCCCAGGATCTTGACCCCGGACAGCGAGCCGAAGGACAGGCTGCACAGTACCCCCACTACCCAGCACAGGAAAGCCAGCAGCAGGGTGGCGGTGCGGCGCTTCATCCCCCTTTCGTCGGTGAGGAAAGCCACGCCCACCTCCAGCATGGAGATGGCGCTGGTGAGCGCCGCGGCCAGGATGGCCACAAAGAAGATAGACGAAACCAGGGTGGTGAGCACGGGCACGCCCTCTCCCATTTTATTGAAGATATACGGCAGGGTTTCGAACACCAGCCCGGGACCGGCGCCCGGGTGCAGGCCGGCGGCAAAGACGGCCGGCATCACGGCAAAGGCGGCGATAAGGGCGAACAGCAAGTCACTCACGGCGGTTCCCACTCCCGAAACCAGCAGGTTTTCTTCCTTCTTCACATAGGAAGAATAGGTGAGGATGGTTCCCACACCCAGCGACAGGGAGAAGAAGGCCTGTCCCAGGGCGGCGGCGTAGGCATCGGCCGTCAGGCGGGAGAAATCCGGCTTCACCAGATATTCCACGCCCTTCATAGCGCCTGGCAGGGTAAGGGAATACCCCACGATCACCAGAATGAGCACGAACAGCGCCGGCATGGCCAGTTTGGAGAATTTCTCGATACCTTTGGAAACACCTCCCAGCACGATGAAGGCTACAGCCGCCATAAAGGCGGTATGCGTAAAGACCGGCTGCCAGGGCGAAGAGATGAAGCGGCCAAAGAAGTGGGGGACTTCCTCGGCCGGAATGTCTGTAAAGCTGAAGGACAGCGACTTGAAGAGGTATTCCACGCTCCAGCCGCCTACCACGGAATAGTAGCAGAGGATGAGCAGGGGGGACACGACGGTGAGCAGGCCCGCCCAGCGCCAGGGGGTGCCGGGGGCCAGTTTTTTCATAGCGCCGAAGGTATCGGTACGGGCAGCCCGGCCGATGATGGATTCGGCATAGAAGATGGGCAGGGCCAGTACCACGCAGGCGGCGATGTACACCAGGATGAAGGCGGCACCGCCGTATTCTCCCAGAATGAAGGGAAAGCGCCAGATGTTTCCCAGACCCACGGCGCTGCCGGCCATGGCGGCGATGACGGCAAAGCGGCTGCCGAAGTGTTCCCTTTTGCGGATCATAATACAGTGGAAAGGATTAGGGCAAGAATGCCGATGGGTGCTACATAGCGAAGCACGAACAGCACGGGCTTGAACAGGCGGGTATTCAGGCGGATGGCGCCGTTGTTGGTGAGTTCCTGGAACAGGACCTTACGCGGCATCACCCAGCCGGCCAGGATGACCGAAAGGATGCAACCCAGTACCATGAACACGTTGGAGGCGGCACTGTCGGCAAAATCGAAGATATTCAGACCCAGGATCTTGACATGGGACAGCGGACCGAAGGAAAGGCTGCACAGCGCTCCGAAAGCCCCGCACAGGACGAACAGCAGCACGCAGGCCCAGCCGCGTTTCATCCCCCTGTTTTCCGTGAGGTAGGCCACGCCCACCTCGATCAGGGAAATGGACGAAGTGAGGGCGGCGATGAAAATGGCCAGGAAGAAGAGGATGGAGGCCACGACGCTGATGATAGGAGCGTGCTGGGCCAGGCTGGAGAAGATGAAGGGCAGGGTATCGAAAATGAGGGTAGGGCCCGCTCCGGGCTCGATTCCGGCCGAAAAGACGGCCGGGAGGATGGCGAAGCCCGCCAGGACGGCAAAGAGGAGGTCGCTCACCGCCGTTCCCACGCCTGAAACCATCAGGTTCTCTTCCTTCTTCACATAGGAGGCATAGGTTATGATGATACCCGTTCCCAGGGAGAGGGAGAAGAACGACTGACCCAGGGCGTCGATGAAAGTATGGGCCGTGACCTTGGAGAAGTCCGGCTTAATCAGGTATTCGACGCCTTTGAAGGCCCCGGGAAGCGTGAGGGAATAGATGGCGATGGCCACGATGATGAAAAAGAGCGCGGGGATGCTCCATTTGCAGAATTTCTCGATTCCTTTCTTCACGCCGAAAGCCACCACCAGCAGGGTGATTCCCAGGAACAGAAGATGGAACAGCAGTGGAGCCCAGGGATTGCCGATAAAGCGCTCGAAACCGCCGTTAACCTGGTCTGGAGCTACCCGGATAAAGTCCAGATGACAGGCCTGGATGAAATAATCCAGAGACCAGCCACCCACCACCGAATAGTAGGAAACCAGCCACAGCGGGGTAAAGACCAGGAGGGCGCCCAGCAGCTTTCCGCCCTTGCCCGGCACCAGGAAGCCCACCGCGGCCAGGCAATTGGCCTGACTGCTGCGGCCGATGGCACTTTCGGCCAGGAAAATGGGGAGGGAAAGCGCCAGAGAGAATACGACGTAGATGAGGATGAAAGCGGCACCGCCGTTCTGCCCCACCAGATACGGGAAACGCCAGATGTTCCCCAGGCCAATGGCACTGCCGGCAAACGCCATGATAACGGCCATGCGTCCGCCGAAGTTTTCACGTTTTGTCTTCATTAAGTTCGTTTTATCCTTGCAAAGGTAATGAATTCTAGAATAAAATCCGTACATTTGCTTTATGCAACAATACCTGGACCTCCTCAAGCATATCCGCACCAACGGCGTCATGAAAGAAGACCGCACCGGAACGGGCACGCAAAGCGTGTTCGGTTACCAGATGCGTTTTAACCTGGCCGAGGGCTTTCCGCTGCTCACCACCAAGAAGGTGCACCTGAAATCCATCATCTACGAACTGCTGTGGTTCCTGGCCGGGGACACCAATGTCAAGTTCCTGCAGGACAACGGCGTTACCATCTGGGATGAATGGGCCGACGAAAACGGAAATCTGGGTCCGGTATACGGTTACCAGTGGCGTTCCTGGCAAGCGACAGATGGGAGGGTAATCGACCAAATTTCGAGTGTAATCAACCTCATCAAACATAATCCGGACTCCCGTCGCATCCTTGTAACCGCCTGGAACCCCGCCGACGTCGACAAAATGGCCCTTCCCCCCTGCCACTGCCTTTTCCAGTTTTACGTGGCCGAGGGAAAACTCTCCTGCCAGCTATATCAGCGCAGCGCCGACGTATTCCTGGGCGTTCCCTTCAATATTGCCTCCTATGCGCTCCTGACCATGATGATGGCACAGGTGTGCGGTTTGCAGCCCGGAGAATTCATTCACACCACGGGAGATACGCACATTTACAAGAACCACTTTGACCAAGTGGCCCTGCAGCTCACCCGCGAGCCGCGCAAACTCCCCGTGATGCACCTGAACCCGGAAGTGAAGTCCCTCTTCGACTTCCGGTATGAAGACTTTACCCTGGAAGGCTACGACCCGTGGCCGGCCATCAAAGCACCCGTCGCCGTATAAGTATGGAAAAATGTCTTATCGTAGCCGTCGCCGACAACTGGGGCATCGGCATTAAGAACCAGCTTCCCTGGCACATTGCCGAGGACCTCAAGTATTTCAAGGCCACCACCAAGGGTTTCCCCGTAATCATGGGCCGCACCACCTATTTTTCCCTGCCTTTCCGCCCGCTGAAGGGCCGCAAGAATATTGTCCTGAACCTGGGAGGAGACCCCATTCCGGAGGTTAGCTGCGTTTATTCCTTCGACGAGGCCTATGCCGAAGCCGCCGCTACCGGCGCCGAAAAATGCTTTGTAATGGGCGGCGCCTCGGTGTACCGGGCCGCCATGCCGGATATGGACAAACTTTATATCACCCACGTGCACACCGTTCTTCCCGATGCCGATGTCTTCTTCCCGGAGATCGATCCCGCCATCTGGGTACGGGAAAGCACCTCCGAAACCCACGTGGATCCCGAGACCGGCTTCTCCTTCGAATTCGTCGTGTATAAAAAACGCTAGAAGTCGATTCCAAAGATAAAGGAGAGGGAATAGGGCTTGGACAGCTCCAGATAAGGGGTAACCGAGCCTCCCAAGTAGGAGAAGGAGACGCCGATGGAGGCGTCGAAGGGCAGGAAGAGCAGGCGGGCCAGCGAGGCCGAAAGGTCGGCTCCCACACTCCACAAATTGTAATTGTAGGCCAGTCCGGTGTAGTCGGCGTGCGGGGTTAGCAGGAAGTTCTTGATGTAGGCTACGGCCGGAATATTGATTTCACCCACATAGATAGGAATTGCGTAGTCGGCGGTGACTTTCCACTGCCAGGGGAAGTATTGCCCCACGAAGGTGGAGGCCTCTCCCCCGAAGCCGCGCGGCAAGGTATTGGCGTACAGGTCTCCGAAGAAGCACTTGTTCAGCTTGCTCTGGGCCATAAAGGTCCATTTAAGCCCCTGGATGCGCGTAAATCCGGGCAGATAACCATAGGCATACCCGTAGACATTGGGCGCGTAATACTGGCCCAAACCGGGGCGCAATCCTACGCCGCCTTCCAGGCCGATGCCCCAGCGGGGGTAGGTCTGGGCCGCGGCCCGCGAGGACATCACGTAGCCCCTCAACGAGGCTGAAATGTGCTGCATGCCGGGGCCGGAAAGATTTTTAAGGGGTTCCGGCATGGGATAGACATTGGGCAGGCCCTGCAGGCGCATAGTAATGTTGTACTCGGCCGGCGTAGTTACATAGAGGTTGGTGCTGTAAGAGTATTTTACCTGCGGAGTAAAGCCGAAGTGGGTACCGCCGCGCATGAAGGACAGCGGCAAGTAGGCGCGCACCGACGCGGAGAACAGCGGCCAGTTCTGCCGGATTCCCTGCAGACCGTAACTGATCCTTCCTCCGTCGTTCAAACTCAAGGGCAGATACATCCGGGACTGTCGGTCTCCCAAATCCAGGCTGGCTTCAAACACGGGATACAGGCCCGAGTAAGTCATTTTCAAGTGCAGGGCGTTGCGCCACACCGAAGGGGTGTCGGGGTCCGGATGAATGGCCCAGCCTATCATTCCGGAGAATGTGCCCAGGGTGTTTTGGAAGAAGGCGCTCAGACCCAGCGATGCGGTCTCGTAGGAGAGATCCATGCTGTTGCTCTTCACGGCGTCGTAATTCACGTACAGCGGCAGCCAGGAGTGCAGGCGCAGCGGGTGCGCCAGCTTGGAATAGCGCTTGGGCTGGCTCAGGGGGACATCGGCCGATAAATCCGGTGCCGCGCCCAGCGCCAGTTCCTGCGCCGTAAGGGCTTCCTCGATGGGATGGGCGGCCACATCGGCAAAGGAGACCTCGCGGGGCTGCAACGCATTCTCGGGCGTGCAGAAGAGTTGCTTGCCCTCCAGCGTCTGGGTAATGCCGTACAGCATGCCGTCTCCCCGGGTGAAGCCGGTGGCGCCGTAGCGGTAGCTGGTTAATTGCCGCAGGCAGCCGTCGGAGGGATTCCAGCGGTAGAGTTCGTTCACGCCGTTGCGGTCGCTCACCCATTCCAGGGCATCTTCCACGCTGCGCAGGTTCGTCATCTTCTGGGCCGATGCCGTCAGCACGCAGGCCCACTCGCCCTCCGGCGACAGACGGTAGAGGCCGAAGCCGTCCTGCGAAATGCCGCTCACGTAAATGTCCTCTCCCAGCCAGGACTGCTCGGTTCCCTGGACGCCGGCCGGCAGGGCCACGCGCCGAAGAACCTTTCCGGTAAAGGCGTCCAGCACCACCAGAAAAGAGCCGCCCTTCACCGGGTATTCCATCACGGCCAGGCGCTCGCCGTCCGGGGTGGGCTGCGGGCTATAGTAGCGCGTACCGCGGGTGAGCTGGTGCACACGGTTGTAATTCATGTCGTAGTAGCACACCACCGAGGAGCCGTCCAGGCCCCAGCGGGGATCCGTCCGGGTCTCGGACCAGAACAGGCGGTTCCAGCGGGCGTTATAATATAAGGAAGAGGTGTTGGAGGCAAAGGAGCGCAGCCGACGCACCTTTCCCTGGCGGATGATGACGAGTTCGGCGGGCCGGCGGTAGCTCTTGCGCAGGGCCAGGATGCCGTATTCGGTCCACTGGGGAGAAATGTATTCGTTGGCATAGGCTTCGTCCCGGGTGACCGGCCGGGCCTCCAGGAAGGGGGCGCGCGCCTCGGCTTCGGCCTGCCAGACCTCATTAAAGCTGTCTTGAATGTCCTTAAACGCCTTTTTAAAGGGCTTTCCGGCGTGCTGGCTGATGACTTTGCGGGTATTGTAAGGAGCAAAGTACCAGGGCTTCTTCCAGGCCAGATCTAGGGATTCGCGCAGCAGCAGGGGGCTGTCGTACAGGGTACGGGCGCCGGCCAGGGTTACATAGCCCAGCGCATAATGGTCGGGGGTGTAATGCTTGAACGAGCCGTAGCGCCAGCGGTCCCAGCTTTTGTACTTCCCCTGGTCCAGGGCTACGCGGTAATAATTCAGGAAATCGGCCGTACGGGCACGGGTGCCGCTGGCAAGGCCGGTCTCGCCCACCACGGCATCTCCTTCTCCGAAAGCCTGTTCCATATAGAGCTGCCAGTAGACAGGCGCCCAGATCTGGCCGGTAATCCAGGGCAGGACGCCCCGCTGGCCAAACTGCATCTGCGCCTGGTGGCGGGGTTCGTGGGCCGCCAGCTGGATGTGCCAGGGAATAGGGTCGGAGGAATAGGCATCGGGGTGGGTATACAGGTCCATGCGGCTGGGAGCCCAGCCCACAGAACCGTTGGAATAGGGATAGTAGGCGTGCAGCAGGACGGGCAGTTTGCGGCGCTGGCCGTCTCCGGGGGTCATCCCGCCTAGGCTTCGGCCCAGGGGCACCCGGAACTGCTCCAGGGCGCGGGCATAGCTGCGGGCCAGGGAATCGGCCCCCGCAGGGTAAATGAGCTGGTAGTGGGCCGACTCCAGGCTGTACCAGCGAACGTGGGCAGGGTCGTCCCCCACCAGGTAGAATTGGGCGCGGGCCGGGAACAGGCAGGCCAGGAGCAGGCCCAGTATGAGGATGCTTTTACGCATAAGATCCGGGTGTATTTTCGCAAATTTAGGGAAAAATGCGTAATTTTGTGTATGATGAAAGGACGAAAGCTCATAATCCTGACGGCCGGCCTCCTGGCCGTGCTTGCCTGCGGGCCCAAAAAGACCAAATCGGCCCCTGTTTCCCTTACTCGGGACTTCCCCATGGCCGAGATTCCCATGATGATCACCCAGCCCGAAGAACGCATGGTCTGGCTGGGACAGCATTTCTGGGACCGCTTTACAGCCACCGACAGCCTGTATTTCTGCGACTCGGTTACGGTGAACGGCGTGCCCATGGAAAAGATGGAGCAGCAGATGGGGATGTTCTCCTCCCTGCTGTTGCAGATTCCGCTTTCCGACGGAGTCCGGGCCATGGAGCTGTTCTACGACCGCCTGGAGGCCTTCCAGCTGGCGCAGCCCGCCGGCAACGTGCTGCCGCAGACGGTAGCCCTTACATCCAGCTATTTCTACGATCCCAACTCCCCCGTTCGCAGCGAAGACCTGTACCTGCCCTTCGTGAGCCGGCTGGCGCAGTCGGCCCTCATTGACGAGGACTACCGCCTGGGCTATGCCTGGGACGCCGGAAAATGCGCCTTGAACCGCACGGGCACCCCGGCGGCCGATTTCGTCTTCGTGGATACCGCCGGAAAGCGCCGCAGTCTGTACGGGGTAAAGGCCCAGCGCACGCTGCTCATCTTCGGCAACCCGGACTGCACCGCCTGCAAGGAACTGGTAGAGCAGATGGAGGCTTACCCGCAGATATCGGCCCAAATTGCCGACGGCAGCCTCAAGGTGGTGGACATCTATATCGACCAGGACATCGAGCTTTGGAAAGAGCGCATGGAAAGCTATCCCAAGGACTGGATCAACGGTTACGACCCCAATTTCGTGATCCGGGGAGATATCCTGTACAACGTACGGGCTGTTCCGTCGCTGTACCTGCTGGACGCAAAAAAAACGGTGCTGCTCAAAGACGCAACACCGGAAAGAGTTCTGGAAACGCTGCTTTAGCGCCCTATCTGAAAAACTGGTCTACCCAGGCTGCATCTACCTGCGCGAAGCCCTCTGCGGGCTTTACGGAAGGATTGCGCAGCAGGATGCCGCGGGCGTCCTCGTAGACGTTGAAGCCGATATTCAATACCTGCATCTGGCCGTTCAGGGGGAGGGCCATCACCAGCTCGTTGTCGGCGCCTTCCGTACGCAGAAAGCGGAGTTTGGCATCGGCGGCTCCGGGGTTTTTCTCGGCCAGCTCCCGGCGGGTGACCCACTTGCACATTTCCATCACGGTGTCTTCCAGGCCGGCATCGGCCAGCTTTACCTTCTCGATGAGGTCGCCGGCTTCGCGCACGATGCGCAGGGTATAGCCCTCCAGCTGCTTCACGGCCTCGGCTACCGCCTGCGGGGGTTGTTCGTTGCCCGGAAGGAGCCAGACCATGAGTTTGGCCTCGGGGTCGTGGTACAGCGTCTGGTAAAGCGCCAGGTTGCGCTGGCCGCAGTAGGGGCATTCCCACACAAAGAGCGAGCCGTCCAGGACCTTGGCTTTGAGCTCCGGGTCCTGGCCGACATTGATGCTTTGTCTAAGCTCTACCTCTGTGGGTTTCTGGCAGTTTTTACAGTTTACGAGCGCCATCGCTGATGACTACATTATAAATCTTGGGGGCATGGCCGAACTTCTGGGTAAACTGCTCCACGGCCGTGGTGATGAACTTGTCGTAGAGCTCTTCCTTCACCAGATTGATGGTGCAGCCGCCGAAACCGCCGCCCATCACGCGGGAGCCGGTGACGTCCATCTTACGGGCCAGCTTGTTCAGGAAGTCCAGTTCTTCGCAGGAGACCTCGTACAGGCGGCTGAGGCCGAAGTGGGTCTGGTACATCATTTCGCCTACGGTCTCGTAGTCATCGCGCTCCAGGGCGTCACATACGTCCAGCACGCGCTGGACTTCGCCAATCACGTATTCGGCGCGCAGGAAATCTTCTTCGGAGATTTGGTCGCGGACCTCGTCCAGCCAGACGCGCTTGGCGTCGGAGAGGAAGTCCACCTCCGGGTGGAGGGCCTTTATGGCGGCGGCGGCTTTTTCGCAGGATTCACGGCGCTTGTTGTAGGCGCTGTTGGCAAGCTGGTGCTTCACGCACGTATCCAGAAGGACCACTCTGTAGCCCTGGGGATGGAACGGGAAGTACTTGTACTCTCCGGTTTTGCAGTCCAGGCGGATCAGGGAGCCTTCCTTACCGAAGAGAGAGGCAAACTGGTCCATGATGCCGCACTTGACACCGCAGTAGTTGTGCTCCGTGCTCTGGCCGATGCGGGCCAATTCAAATTTATCGATGGAGCCGTTGTTGAAAATCTCGTTCAGGGCAAACGCAAAGGTGCTTTCCAATGCGGCCGAAGAGCTTAGGCCTGCGCCCAGTGGCACATCTCCGGCAAAGACCGAATCGAAGCCTTCCACCTTGCCGCCACGCTTGAGGATTTCCATGCACACGCCAAAGATGTAACGGGGCCAGTGCTGTTCCGGAATATTGTCTTCCGTTAGGCCAAACTCGACGTACTCGTTCTTGTCTATGGAGAAAATTCTCACTTTGTCTGTTCCATTGGGCTCGATGGCTGCCATGATACCGAAGTTGATGGCGCCGGGGAACACGTAACCACCATTGTAGTCTGTGTGTTCCCCAATAAGGTTGATGCGCCCGCTGGACATGTAAAAGGTACCTTCCTTACCAAAAAGGGTCTTGAATTTTTCCTGGAGTTTCTGTTGCATAATAGTTATGTGATTTAACGCAAATATACGAAATTTATCACAATGGGACAATGGTCGGATACTCCGCCCAGATAACGCGGCCCGGAATAGGTTCTAAGGGGTTTCGTACCCGCGTGGGAGGCGTCCCGCGTGGTCAGGAAGGGGATGTGCAGGATTTGCATGGGGCCCACGGTAGCCGGGTCCGAGGCAAAGAACATATCGATCAGTTCCCACGCGCCGTCGTACTTGATGGTGCCCTCTCCTTGCCGATGGAGGGGCTCGGCCAGATTGTGCAGCGTGGGTTCCAGCAACTTAAAGACGGGGTTCGCGGGGGTGTCGTTCATATCGCCCATCGCCAGAATACGGGTGATGCCGATGCTTTCCAGGGAATCGGCCAGCTGCTTCAGGCGCAGCACGGCGCATTGCCGGCGGGGTTCCGAGACCGCCGTACCTCCGTATTTCGAGGGATGGTGGTTCACCAGGAAGGCCACGTCGCCGCCGTCGGGGGCGACGAAGCGCGCCAGCAGGATATCCCGCGTGGCCAGGACGGTGGAATCCGGGGCATACAGGTGGCACGGCTTGGCATCGGCCAGTACCAGCCTGCTGCTGCGATAGAGGAGGGCGACGTCGATGCCGCGGGGGTCCGGCGAGTCGAAGTGCACGATGCGGTAGTCCAGCTTCCGCAGGAGCGTACCCTCCAGCAGCCTTCGCAGCACGAAGGCGTTCTCTACCTCGGCCAGGCCCACGACATCCGGCGCATCGGCCCAAAGGATGGCCTTGGCGATGGCGTTAGCCTTAGTATAAAAGCGCTTGCGCGTCCATCTTTTAGCCCCCAGCGACGAGAATTCGGCATCCGACACGCTGGTGGAATCGTTGCGCCAGTCGAAAAAGTTCTCCAGGTTCCAGAAAAGCACCTTCAGACTATCGGCCGGCTGGCTCAAAGCTAAAAACAGGCACAAAAACATCGTTTTCATGCCCAAAATTACATTTCCGCCCGAATGGCTGTTTTCTCGCTCCCGCGTAAGCCGCTGATTACCAACGCAATAAAAAATTCTCTTTAGGCTGATCAGCCTAAAGAGAAAATCTTAAAATACTATAGCTCAATGCTTTAGACCGAAGCGAGCTAGACGTTGAACAGGAAGTGCATGATGTCACCGTCCTGGACCACGTAGTCCTTGCCTTCGATGCCCATCTTGCCGGCGGCGCGGACGGCGGCTTCGGTGCGGTACTG
>Ga0265299_10005465_pt1 | contig 11783 bp, 5 predicted proteins | sample AusTroGonzalo_MG_4_FD_193485 | JGI IMG/M metagenome (GOLD analysis project Ga0265299, IMG submission 193485) | Bovine rumen microbial communities from tropical cattle in Woodstock, Queensland, Australia - Gonzalo_02 | ecosystem: Host-associated > Mammals > Digestive system > Stomach > Rumen ...
CCTTCAGCCGAACCACCTTCATTATTACCATTGTAACGGGTATGACCCCAATTGGAATATTCATTACCGGCATAGAAAATATCCCAATAAAGACCACTTCCACATGCAGGACATTTATTCTTAAACTCAGTAGCATAGAATACACCAGGGCTTCCACTATCCCTGCCGGCGGATTTCAAACCAATCGCCAATATCTTCTTATGGTCCGGACTCCTACCATACTTATCATAATAAGTTGTGACTTTCTTGGTTCTAGTTTTAGTAGTTTTATTCTTTTTACTGTCTTTTTTAGTTTGTTTAACTTCTTTTACTCCGCCAACACTAATTTTAATGTAGGATGTGGTTTGGCTGTATTCTTCATCACCACCAAAACTGATGTCGAATGCATATGTGCCAGGGTCATATTTCATGTTAATTGATGCGTAACCGTAAGCATCTGTCTTTTTGGTGTAGATTTTCTTGAATGTTTTCTGACCATCCTTAACTGAGTATAAGGTGAAACTGATTAACTTGTTTACAGGGTATTGGATGCTGTAAGGGTCATCCTCATCATAATCAAGGTTCTCCAATCTTACAGTTAGTTTCTTACTGTCAGGATATTTGAAACTGGTATTTACCGCTCGGATAATGGTTTCATTGGTTATTTGTTTCAATACATTGTTAGTGTAATTGGAGAGTTTAACTGTATTGGAGGCTATGTCATTGGCTTCTTTACTGGTTTCCACGACCTTTGCGGTGATTAATTCTGATGTTCCTGGCAGTTTAATATACACCTTATCGTGCAGGTTGTAGTCATTGTATTTTCCACCTTGCAGATTGGCAACATCAACATCCAATTCCACCTTTGGTGCGGAATGGTCTTTCAAATATAAAGCACATTGATTATAGATTGCAAACCGGTTTTCATCACTGGATTCAGTAGTACCAATCTTGTTATAAGCGAAGATTCCTTTTTCATCCCTTGTATCCGGCCGACCAAATATGAGAGGATATTCGATGCCTTGTGTTTCCTCATTAAATACTTCAAAATCATTACTGAATTTAGTGTATGGAGCATACCAGTAAGCAGTTGCTTTCCAGAACTCCCATTTATTCTTCGTAGAATCTGAAGTGTCGGGTTGGTCTTGTGGTTTATATGGCCTTGCCCAGTAATTAGATGAAATGTTTGTGGATTCATCTTTACCACTATTGTTAGTGTATCCTCCAAGACTTCTTTTAGCAGCTTCCAAAGTATCCGCAGTTACCATCACTTTTTGAAGTATCATTGGTATGCGGTCACCTTTCGCAACACCTAATGCTTGATAATCCGTTACAAGAGAAGTAAAGTTAGGCCTAGTCATATCAGTAGATGAATCACCATCCTTATTATATTGCAGTACCGGAGCAACACCAGTATAAACATCCGCCTCATCCACATCACATTGAATATTATCAATGTTAAAACCAAAGTCCAATACTTCAGGATGAACAGTTCCTATAGATCTGTTGATGCAAGTACGGAACAATATTTTTTTAGCAACATGATCATAAATTTCAAGGTAGCAATCATCAGGTAATATTGGGTTGCTTCTTTTGTTTTCACTGTCTACATTTTCATGAATTGTATTGGTGTAACTGACGTATGTTGGTTGTTTTCCACCAGGCACTGGTAGTACAGTGTAACTTCTGTTGTTTAAGGTTAAGCCTAATTCGTCTTTGGTTTCATATAATGTGATTAGGCAGCTGGTGTTTGATGTTGTTAGTCCTAGGTCGCTGCATGACCATATGAGACCATTATCGTCACCTTCGTCATATGGTACTCCGTCGGCATTTAATGGTGTGCCATCAGGGGTACATATTTGGAATTGAACATTATCTGGTGTGAAGTTTGGTATTTGTTTGTATTCTCGGATGGTGTCTTCATCTATGATTTCTTCATCGTCGGCATCCCAGTTATAGTTTGGGTCTAATGTATCATATTGGTTGTTGGCTTCGTCTCTTTCCGCATCATAGGGTGGGTCGAGTACTTGTTCTTCTTGGTCTGTTTCTACATGACTGTTAGTGTAACGGACTATATTCCATGGTTTATCGTCGGTGGTTTCTGTTTCACCGTCCGGTGCATAATAGGTTCTTTGCATTAATGGTGCGAAGTCATACTCTAAATGTAGTTCCCAGTTTTTGGATGCGTTGATTGGGTTTAAGAAGTCCAAGTAACGATGTATGGTGTTGTCTATATTGTCCTTTTCGTATCTTGTTACGAAGACATTGCCGGTTTGCTCTTCAATATATCTGAGCAGGTTCATTAGGTTGAATGTTCCGAAGAAAGGTATCCATTGAATGGTACGGTTTAAGCAGTCTTGTACTACACCGATGTTAAAGAATTCACCAAAGAAGTAATTTAAAGCGTTCCAATCAATTTTCAGTTGCTGTGCACCGTTAATTCTTTGTTCCTTAAACACACTACTGTAAGTGGTTACATCCAAATGAGAAACCAGTGGAGCGTTGTTTAACTCAACTAATACTTCTTCAGCATCAAAAGTGAATGAATTCTCTTTGTAGATGTCCTGTTTTACAGTAGTATTCACCACATATAGACAGTCGGTTAAGTTTATGTCGCCTTGTATCCACAACTTATTCCCTAATTTGAATAATTGTTTGTCTTCGGTGTAGTCTTGGAATTTATAGGTGAAATCGATTGTTCTTAAGCCGTTGGCTTGTATTGTTTCTTTGATTTCGCATAGGTCGGGGTCGATTACTTGTAGGTATTCTTCTTTTGGTGTTAAGGCTATTATTGTTAATGTCATTGTTTACCACCTTTCTTCCCATGTTACTGATAGTATTGCACAACCGATTGAGTCGAATTCGTATTCCCCATGTAATGTGAACCAATCACTATTCCAATCTACATAACTGGTTATGTTGATTCCTTCAGTATCGTCATCATCTTCTTTTAACCAAACAATCCGGTTGTCACAGTCGATTTCAATGTATTTACCAATCCATGATGTGTCTTTGTATTGGATGTGGAATTCTTGACCGGTAAAGTTTTCTTTGAGTGTTGCAATGTCACTTGTTGGTTTGAAGATAATGTTGGGTCGGATATGTGCTAAACCTGATATGTAACCTGTATTGGATGTGACTGTTGGTTCTTTATCATAACTGGTTCCTGCAGGAACAACCAATTTAGCTTTGACAGTATAACTGGATATTTCAACTTCATTATCAAGTGTGTCTTCCATAATATACTCCCAGTAAACGTCCGGATAATGACTGAATTCAATTCTTTTAGGAACTGGCTTATTATAAGCATCTCTTTCATTAACTAACAGTTTAGCCAATTGTCGAAGACTAAGGGTTGCTCCTTCAAGGTCGCAATTATCACCAATATCAAATTGAATCTCCATTGTCTTTTCACGAATGTTTTGTCTATATGGGTCGTTGACATCTGTACCGTTTACATTGATGTAACCAGTATCTGTCTTTAAGCCTTCAGGAATCTTAACATCTTGGATGAATACTCCATAATATGATAGGTCTTCGCCTTCTATGTAACATTTGATGTTTTGGGTTTCTATGGTTTCAATGTAGATTCCAAGATTGATGTTTCCGAAGTTGCATTGTGCATCGTAGTCATTGACACTGTTGTTTAGTGTTAGGTGGATTTCCCAGTCTTCCAGTTCCTTGATGTCTTGTGTACTGAACCCCCATAAATCACCTACTTGTCCGATGCTGAATTGATTATCAGCATTCAAGGTTGCATTTAATTGGCCTAGTACGATACTTCGATTTTTGGATTCATTTTTTGAGTTTACTAATGATGCATTGAGTATTAGGTTGTCAGTATTGGATTCTACATTACCGTTTAATTGTATTCCACGGATTGCGATTTCTTCGTTGGTTCCGAAGTCATCTTCTAATGGTAAATCGTAGAATACTATTGTATCGGAGTTACTTAATGCATTGATTGTAATATCTGATGTACTACCATCGTTTAGGACAAGGTCATCGATTGGTACTGGATAAACTCCATTAGGTACACGAGATTTGTAGTAGTCATCTTCGACTATGCAAGGTTCGGTATAAGTGATTGTTGCCGGTGTTGTTGCTTCACTGTAATCACCAACGATTAATATGTATAATGGGTAGTCCTTATTGTATGGGAATTCACATTCCAAGTTAGTAAATGTGTTTACTGTTGTTGGGGGTTCGCTCCAGTATTCCGCATATTGTACGATGTCATTTACACTTAATGATTCGTAATCGGTGGTATCTGCCACGATTTCAACAGTTTCACCGGTTTCTTCATCAACATAACTGACACGGTGGATGTTCTCTTTAATTCCATTGTTGAATACACCAATACGGAAGTTTTTATACCAATCTCGGACATAATCTTCCGTGGTGTTTTCTTTGAGCATTGTTTCAACGGTGTAGGTGTATCCATCGCCGAGTCGGTGTAGTTCTTCGGTTGTTGGTGTTAGGATTGCACAACTAGGTGTTGTTAGGTCATCTTCAGATGGGATAATCTCAAGAGAAATATTCATATACACTCCACTTGCATAAGCAGAAGTAGAATTTGTCCCAATATATAATTTAACTGGATATTTTCCAATAGTGTCTATTTTAATCCTTTCTGTGTTATCAGAATTAACATCAGTTAAAGGTATCCACCAATTACTGTCCGGAAGCATTGGAATTAACTGTTCGTCCATATCTACTTCATACCATTGGGAAGTGTTCCATTGATATGTTCCGAAAGTAGCATCTACACATGGAGTACTAAACCATACTTGTTCATTTGTTCCTAATGCTTTGGCGATTACAATGTCAATAGGTTCGTTGACTACTCCTATTATTTTTGTTAATCCTTCATCGGCAATGTCATCATCTACTGGCAGTATTGGTGTTGCATCGGGGTCTGAGTCGATTGTTTGGTCTACTGGTCTGGTCTTACCTATTGTAACATTATATGTAGTCTCCACACTACCCAACGATAAAACACCAGTAAAAGTAACCGTCTTAGTCTCCACACCAGACGGAAAACTAATACCCGCAGTGAATACCATATGCAATTCATCACCATAAGACTTTCTACCTAATTTCGGAGTCCAAGTCCACACTTGATTCTGAGTCTTGACCAATGTGCCTCCACCATCATATGACTTCAAGCTCATACCTGATGGTGCAATGATCGTCACTGTCGGATTATAAAAGACATTATTTTTGTTGCTTATCTTGTAGTTGATTTCGAAGTCATCACCATTATATTGTCCTTCGCCTTTACTGATGGTTAATGGGAAACTGGCAGTTACGTAGGTTATTTTGATTTGTACGTAGTAGATTCTGATGTCGCCTTGATTATTGTTAGCATTTGTGGGGTAATCTATTTTTACTCCGAAGTTACTGTTGTTGATTACATCGTAATTTTGTTGAATATTGAATGTTACAACATTTTTTGTTGCGGTATTGGTTGGTGCTTGTGCTTTGCGAGTTTGTGCTTCGTTGGTACTGTTTCTTAGGACTTTGTCACCTTTCATTAGGCTTATGGTTGGTGCGGTGACATTGCAGTCTTTGTTGTTTACTTTGGCTTTGCTGTGTTTTAGTGTTACTTCTATTGTGTGTACTCTTGCTCCTGTGGGGAGTTGTGCTTTAAAATTTTTGAATGTTAGGGTTGAGGGTCTGTTTTGTGTGCTTTTTTTTCCGTCTACTCTACATTCAGCATAAGTGTTGTCTATTTTTTTGGCATTGTTTCGGTTGGTGAATGCTTTGTAATGTCCGCCACTGGTATGTGTTATGGTGTGGGCGGGGAGTTTTTTTGTTTTTGGGGTTGCCATTTTAATATTTCACCTCTTTTTTGGTTTGTAAAAAATAGTAAAAAAAAATAGATGGTTTAAGGTATGGTGTATGTACTGTATAGGTTGTAATCAACAACCTACCAAATTATCGCAGATTGTCCTTTAAATTGGATACACTGCTAAGTTTTTATAAATTATTGCTACTGTATTATAACATTGGAATGACAATCCATTCGTATTACTCATTGTTTTGTCTTTTCCAGTTTTATATTCTCCATCAACATAAAATTTAACAGTATCTCCATTAGTTTCTACTTTTAAATGTTTTACAGTTGATTGGGATATGCTTAAATCCCATAAACTTATACTTGCTCCTCCAAAACGGAAATATGCTGCTCCACCAGAACCACTTGGGCGAGTAGACATTACATCTAATTCAATGCAGTAATTTTTACTGCTATCTCTCCAAGTTGTACTGTTACTGATTTTAGTAGTACATTCCGAAGCACCACTACTTGAAGTTCTTTCTATTTTAATTCCATTAGTTTCAACACTTACAGAGGTGTCTGCACTTGTTATGGTGTATCTATCGGAAGTTGGTGTTTCTGTTCCATTATCATAAAACATATATGCAGTATCCGAAGTAGTATTCCATATTTTCAAGTTTTTGATTTTTAATGATGATAAATCTTCTAATCTAAATCTGAATGTGAAATCTGATAATGGAGTTCCAGTATCTGTGCCTTTCGTGAGTTTTAATTCATTATTAACAAATGCGAAGATTACTAATTGATTTAAATCCATTACGAGTTTAACTTGTGAACCTGCGACTGCATTTATTTCTGATAACTTTAAACTAATCAGATTTGTGTTATCGTAGAATTGTACTCTTGTTTCGCTTGTAATATCTACTACATCAAATTCCACCATTACTGGTGTAGTGTAACAGAAGTTACTACTTGCAGATGGTGTTTTGAAAGTATTGGTGGATAATCCAGTTGTATCGTGGTTTATCAACATTCCAGTTGAGTCTACTGTTACTTCATTTGAATCACTATGTTGCCATTGACTTGAATGTGAATTATCAATACACAAATCATATGCAATACAATCTTCCACCATGATTGGTTGAGAAACCACACTACCCCCATCAACCGTACACTTCGCCACAATATCCACTTCACCAGCACCAGTACCAGTATAACCATCTTCCAGCACAGCATTACCATTAACATCTGTTGTTGCTGTTCCAATTAATCTTAAAGCCATATCTTTATTCCTCCTCTTCATCTATATAAAATTCTACTATCTCCCCATGTTTGGGCATTCCATCTTCCATTACAAATGCTCTTAAATCGATTGTATCACCAGTTTGTATGATGTTTTTATCCACTGTGAGTTTTAGTTTGTTGTTTAATCCGTAGATTAAAGAGTCCACTTCAGATTTCTTATAGTATCGGTCATCATGAGTATGTCCTGTGTCTGATTTACCATTAAGCAATGTGTCAGTTTCACTTTCAGTATAATACCGGTCATCATGATTATGTGCAAAGTCAGTTATTTCTGATTTGACATGTGTATGTGCGAAATCAGTTACTTCAGATTTAGTATGAGTATGACCGACAATACTATAATCGCCTAAATCGGTTATGTCTGACTCAGTATGTGTATGAGTAAAGTCAGTTACATCACTTTTAGTATGCTTATGTCCTACTTCAGAATAATCCTTTAAATCAGTAATATCCGATTCAGTATGAGTATGAACAAGGTCTGCCTTACCATCAATCGCAATATACACTTCTTCAACTACATCATGAGTAAACTCATCAACATCCAACTCCTTAACATCAGAACTATAACCGGCCTCTCTTAACCTTAACAAAACCTTAGGAGTAGTAATCCTATAAGTATTATTAACTCCATAAATACTGAATAAGAATTTAACACCAGTCAATAACTCTTCCGGTACAATAAACTTGTTATCAGTTAAAGCAAACCGATACACATCTTCTCCATCAAATATAAGTATGAATTTCGTACAATCCGACCAATCATCAGACACGAAATTAAAACATAACCGGAGATAATCATCACTCCAATTAACAATCGTATTCCTCTCAGACCTTGAAACAGTCTGATTAGTTACATCAAAACATATATCCATTCTCATTCACCTATCACTAATTTAACATTCTTAACATAACTTGTACCACTCCAATTAATGAAATACAATTCAAAAGAACTATAATCATCAAACCAAACATTACCCTCAAACCGACCAATCAAATTACCATCATAATAAGCAGAAAAAGTATCCCCACTCCTATTTAAAATCATATGATAATAAGTGCTACTTGAAGCAGAAGCCTGAGTACGAATAAAACTTGAAGTGCTTCTACGATTATTAATAGCAAATTTACCATCATCTACACCAACGAAAAACCTGTAATTCGCAGATGAAGGAGGGGAGAATTTGGTTGTTGCACCAATGTTTAATCCACCATCCCCTTTAAAATCGAATTCTAATGTCCAATCAGTATTTTCCAAACCAGTAATATGCCCACTCATACTTTCGTATACTACTGTGGATTCACTGGTGAATGTTTGTTCGGTGTTTTTACTAAATAGTACTCCGTTTGTTGCTTGTTGGTATAATGTTACTGTATGTCCGGCTTCTCTGACAAGACTTCCATCCGTATTGTCAATCAACTGAGCAGACAAATCCGCATCATCACCAACTTGTATAATTGATGGATTAGCACTACACCTTAAACCAGGAGTCCACTCCTCATAAAAAGACACAGTCTGATTAGGCACACCCACAGTCTCACCATCAATATTAGTACCGGTTAATTGTCCAAGTAACGATAACTTGTCATCAGATTGCATAATCGATTTATCACAAATCAAAGACAAACCAGTAGGGTCAACAACATACACTTTACCCTTAACAAAACAACCAGCCCTAATCGAACTACCCTCATACACTCCTTTCAATTGATAAACACTTGAACCATCAGTAGATACAGTAAAACTTGCTTTACCACTCGCATTAGTAGTCTGACTTGTAGACACACCATTCACATCCAAAGAAACAGTAGCACCGGAAATAATAGCCTCACTACTATTCCGTAATGTCAATTCCACCGTAAAACTCGAATCCTCAGTACCAATAATACTATCAACACTCATAGACAAGCTCGAACCGGCAAGATACGATTCAGTGAACACTTTCCCTAAATTCGTATCAGTACTCTCCGATAAAGTACTATTATACTTATCAAAATCAGAAGCGGTTTTAGGTGAAACAATATCACCTAAACCCCTGACCTCCGAAGGATTAATAATCAACTTCTCCATAAATCTATACACCTCTTGCTCTACCATTTTTCAAATTAAACCTTGCTTTCGCCTGACTATCCAAAGCCTGAAAATCCCTGTTATTCACAAGTTCCCTTATGAAACCACGGTCACTTAACACTTCACCTAACTGGACAGTATCAATATGCCGAGGAGCATCAATACTAAGGTTAATATTCAAAGTAGCAACACCACCACCGGAAACAGTATCACCACCCATAGGCAAATCACCACCCATAGGCAAACTAATACCAGTAACCTCCTCAGCTTTAGACTTAATCTTATCTACAATACCAACAAGATTATCATAAGCATTCTGGAAAGGTTGAGTAATAGCAGAAACCACACCAGACAAAGCACTACTAATCTTACCCGGCAAACCGGATAATGTAGAATGCACCTGATTAACAAGAGCAGTAACTTTCGCAACCGCAGCACTAATCCACGCTTGGATAGCAGACTGAATCCTACCAACAACAGTCATCAACTGACTATACACCCTGCCAGGCAAAGTCATAATCCTATGAATAATACCATTCACAAAACTAGTCGCAGATGAAACCCCTTTGGAGATTATGGATCTACCCCAAGCACTAACACGATTAATAATTAATGTGAAGATGGTCACATAAGCATTGAATAATGTTGTTAAAACAGTCCATATTAGACTTGGTAGGTTCATTTGTCCATTAGCGAATAATGTGAATGCATTCATTAAATTCTGCACATAAGGGATAATCGCATTAATCAAATCACCGATTAATTGCCATACTGGTGCAAACACACCAGATAACCATGCTCCGAATGAGGCGAGGGAATCTGCAGTAGCATTACCTGCTTCACCAGCTGCTATGAATACACCGACAACGGCCATGATTATAGTTTTTAAGGTATTGAATGTTGCACCTACACTATCGATGATTGCTCGGACAATATCGAATTCCCCACTTGTACTGATTCCGAAGAATTCGAGTATTGCTTGACCGGCTTGAACAATCCACGACCATAATACAGATAAAGCATTACTTATCATTGCAATGGCGGCCTGAACATCAGGATGGTTAATGAATGCAGACCATAACCTTTGAGCACCAGCCGCAATAGCTTCAAACATTGTACCAACATCTTTCCACCAACCAAGGTAAATACCAACTTCATACACTGCTAAAGCAACAGCCGCTAATGCAGCAACAATTGCCCATAATGGTGCACCGGCAACAGTTATCGCCATGAACCCACCAGCCGCAGCATATAAACTTGTAATGAAACCAGGCATGAACGCCATTATTCCACCTTCAGCAATTGCAACTGCTCCGGCCAATAATCCGAATGCTATTGCAATTCCACCAATTAATGCTGCTCCTTGAGCCCATGCATTATTACTGAAGAAATCTTTAATTCCATTTAATGCATTGGTGACTCCGGTTACAACACCTACAATAGCAGGGGTAATTGGTAATAATACAGATTCCAGTAGATTAGATAATGTAATAGATAATACTTGCCATGCATCATCTAAAGTATCCACGGATTTAGCAAGGTCATCATAGTGTTGTTCTTTCAATGCTTTGTTCATGGCTTTGAGTAATCCGGTTTTATCGTTAATATCCCCACTCCAACCATTACGCATTAAGTCTTCTTGTCCAATACCAATCTCTTTAAGACGAACGAATTGCCCGTCCATTGCATCAGACATCGCCAACATTGAATCTTCAGCTGACCGTCCGTTACGTTGCATTGCATCACTGAAGATTGCAGTTGTCTCAGTCAACTCAGTCAATGACTCTTTCGGCAAACCTAACCTGTAAGCCATATCAGTTGCTTGTTGACCCACAACATCCATATCAATCTTCTTATAAGTATTCTGCAAATTATCAAGACTTTGCTGATACTCATCCACCTCAGACGAGGACATCTTCAACCTTGATGCGAATGCTTGAAGACTTGACCGTGCATTCAAACTTGCCCTGGTATTCTCAACCATAGCATTCACAAGGTCATATCCAATCATACCTGCAGCCATCGACACTGCACCACGTAAGAACCCAAAACTTGACTCCGCCTTTTTAGCACTATTACCTAAAGCAGATAACTTACTCCGGACACCATCAATAGCACTGCTAAACTTTCCCTTTAAGGAAGATGCAGCACCAGTAATAGTGTTCTTGAAAGAAGATAATTTATTCCTTGCTTTAGTGAAAGCACCACCAAACTTACCATCAATAGTAGACGCAACACTTGACAGTTTAGATTTCATACCATCTAACCCTGGAATACGAGATAACTTACTGGAAGTTTTACCAATCTTCTCGAGGCTTTCATCTACTTTTTTAGCAGCAGCTGAAGCTTGGTCCTGAGCCTTAATAATAATATCAACTATTTGCTGACTAACCATTTACTTTCTCCTTTTACTTTCTTTCTCTGCACGTTCCTGCATCCTCTTATCAAACAATGGCTTACCGATTAATAAGAACAATTCTTGAGGAACAGTTAAATCTCCTTGCCGTTCCGCTAAATGATAACCATAATAATCCAATACGAATATATGTTCAGCTTCATTCGTCTTCAGGAAATTGTTTCACATCAGCGGTGGAAACTTCCGCACCACTGATTTTCATAACATGATCATAAATTTCATTCACGGCGTCT
>Ga0265299_10005466_pt1 | contig 11783 bp, 15 predicted proteins | sample AusTroGonzalo_MG_4_FD_193485 | JGI IMG/M metagenome (GOLD analysis project Ga0265299, IMG submission 193485) | Bovine rumen microbial communities from tropical cattle in Woodstock, Queensland, Australia - Gonzalo_02 | ecosystem: Host-associated > Mammals > Digestive system > Stomach > Rumen ...
TCAGAATGTTCATGATCTGCGCCGGGAGAGTCATCAGATTGCACTTATACTCTTCCACGGGCGTTCTTTCCAATGCTGCAAGCACACGGATGACTTCCTTCTTGTGCTTCTTGATCGTGTCACTGATTAGCCGCCCACGTTCCGCGCCGTTCTTAAAGTTCGCCCGGATGTCGGCCACTAATTCTTTATCCAGGGCAATCGTTGCCAACGGGTCAATCAAATCTGCAAGAACTTCTAACGCTTCTTCATTTTCGTATTCGCTTAATTTCTTCATGTTGTCCCCCTTTTTTTGAAAAAGGCAGAGAGAATAAACCCTCTGCCTTTAATTGTTTGTGATTACTCGGCTGCCTCAATGACTACTGTGCAGGTATCATTGTAGGTAACGCCATCAACAGTGATCGAAGCCGTGATAATGACGCTACCCTCTGCCTTTGCAGTTACAACGCCACCGGAAACGGTTGCCTTGTCTGTGTCAGAGGAGGTCCATGTCACGGTCTCACCTGCCGGGATCGTTGTCGCCTTCAGTGTAACGGTCTCTTCATCCACAACGGTTGTGTAGTGCGTATTGAGTTCAATGCTCGGAACCGTGGTTGCGCCGGACTTCACATAAACCTCATACGGGATCGCATCGGGATCTTCCATAGAATAATGAGCCTCATAATCAAAGGCCATCTGTCCCTTTGCACGATCTCCGGTGGTAAGCTTGAAACCGCCCGTGTTAAGTGCGTTCATCATGTGGATCGCCACAAAGCCTGCGTTCGCACCCGTGTTTTCATCGGAGTAGTCAGCGATTACCCAAATATCCTCAAAGTCACTGTCCACAAGGTTCATTCTCGGGATAATGTGGGTTGCATCGTTGCTATCGATGTCTGCTGCAGCCATAAGACTCTTTGCCATAGCTGCGTCAATAGTCAGCAGCGTTCCGCTTGCATGTACTGCAATGTCGGTGATCTGCTTCATTTCCTTTGTGTTTTTCGGTAAGTTGTCCACGTCATCGCCGAAGTCCTGGTATGTCGGTGTAGCCTCAAATGTAAGGCCGCCCGTTGTGGCACCAAGAAGGCCCGTTACTGCGCCCGTGGCCGGATTAAATCCCTTTGCCATAATCCCGGCGTTCATAACAAGCTTTTGAAACGTATCGGACGGGACCTGCGTATATTTCCCTCGCATAAATGCCTCCTATGAAGTAAATTCTGCTTCCAAGTTAAGTACTATCCGACGGATAGAATCGTCTGTGTCTCCCATGCGCTGCGCAAATGGCGTTCCCGGCTTCATCCAAAGAGTCCCACCGTCATACTTGACGATTGATCCTCCCCTTCCGAGTTCTTCCTCTATGAGGTCCTTGATCTCCGTGGCCTGCACCCAGGACTTACTCCTCGACCATATTGAGGCCGTCATGGATATTACACGGTCAAACGTATCTATCGCTACGCTATATGTGATCCGTGGTAAGGCTGCATCCTCCGGGACCGTGTTCTCATCGTAGGCAGGTACGCCGAAAGAACTCCAAAACCTTTGTATAGCCATTTCTTTCTGCATCTTATTCCTCCGGTAAGGTCCATTCCTCGCAATTCACCTGGCGCATATTCAATCTCGCGCTCGTCGGTGTGTATTTATCATCACCGTCAGAGGTCACCCGAAATATCTTTTTGTCGCTTTTCCTCTTTAGAACATCATGAAACTGCAGGATGACGTTCTTTTTCGTTGTGAAAGTATATACAGAGGACACGCCCTGCGCTCCGGCTACCCGTGCCTGCAGTGAGGTATCAAATGTCATCGCGCCTTGTATAGTCGCGCCCTCTACATATTTAGGTGAAAAGCCACCGATTAAATCGGGGACCGTGGTTTTGTCAAGAATAATGTAATCCTCGGTCATGTCATCTATAAGACTCATATTTTTCTGTACCTCGCTAATCGATCAGCAAACACCGATTGCCAAGTGGGGACAGAGGACAGTCCCGATGAACTCCCACCACTTGATTTTGAATAGGAATACCCACCAAATGACTCACTCTGATACGGACTCATGTTTGCACTATCGATTGCCCCATATTGGGCCTGCCATGCGTCTATTTCCGCATTGAGAGCGATAACGTCCTTCGGTACTGCCATAAGCCACACCGCACCGTCGAACGATTCATCCGTAAGCTGCTCCGAACCGTGCTTATATACTCCGTCATTGAACATACTCCCAATGATCCGGTAGTACTGATTCTCGACAATGCCCATATCTCCGTCATTCATGGAAATAAGCACACCGTCCTCAATCTTGAACATACCGAAGTACTGCGGTTGGTTAAAGTTGAACCAATTATGAAGATATAAGCACAGTTCAGATAGCATCCTATATTACTCCTTGCCCTTCTTTTTCTTTGCCTCCGGCTTCTCATCCTTCGGCTTATCGATCGGTTTTGCAATTACTACGGACATATCCTATTCCTCCTCTTCAAGTACAAGGCCGGACAAATCCCAATACTGCACGTTTCTATGACCTGCGTTATCGGACTGAATAACCTTGAATTTCTGTGTTTTCGGATCGGTCAGCTTTGCAATGCCGTTCATTTCAACGTCACCGTGGATGTTTACAAGTCCACTGCCTTCGGACGGCTCGAGGCCTACAAGAGTCTTTGTGGAGTTGCTATCCTCGTTGGTGATCTTAAATGCAAAGAAGTATCCCGGTCCCCAATAGTCAACAATCTCGCCCGGAGTGTCGAAGTACTTGATCGTACCCGTTGCCCTTCCGTTTGCTACTGTGACATCGCTTTTCTGAAGGTTAGAAACTGTTGCGCCGAAAATTGTTGTCCCCTGGCTCTCTGCGCCAAGACCCAGGTCCTTTAAAAAGAATCGTCGATGCTGCCCTTGACAACACCTGCTGCGTACTCTACAAGGAACTGAATACCGTTCATAACGAGGGATTCTACCTGCGCTCTCTCGTTGTTGGTGTTACCGGAACTAATGCCGATGTAACCCGTTTCGTCTGTGGTGAGGTCGAAGGAGTCTGCAAGGTCACCGTTCATGTTCAGATAGTACATGATAATGTTTTCCTTTGCGGTCGCTACGAACTCGCCCGGTGTGATCCGAGAAGAAGTGATTACAGTACCAAGGCCCAGGAAGTCCTCGATGTAGTTCATGCCGAACGCGGTCTGCACTGTGATATTTGCGCTTCCGAGATAGTCAGCGATGTCCAGAGGGTTAAGGAAGTAAACTGCCTGCGCAGTGTCATCCTCAAACTTCTCCTGCAGTGCTGCCCATGCGTTAGCGAGTGCCTTCTGCAGTCCGACTCCGGTAACTACGGTTGCTCCGGTGATCGTTCCATTGAGGAACCCGAAAAGGTCTGTTCTGATTCCGCTCTGTACGAGGGAAAGCAGCTTCTGATCGGTCTGTGTAACTGCGGTGTCAAAACCACTCTTCACGATCGCCTCTGCAGATACGGCCTTTCTCCACTTCTTCAGTGTGATCTCTCCAACCGGAGTCTTTACCTGCTCGATCTTGGACAGAGGAATGATGTCACCCTCTGCGACTGTTCCATCATTTGCGAGTGATCCGGTCATGGTATAGACATACATTGTGGTGCCTTCCATCATCGGAATCTTTCTTGTTACGCCCAGGACCTCAATCAGTTTGTCCAGGCTCTCATGCTTAAACTGCTGCACAAAGTCGATTTCTCTGATACGCTTCATGTCTGCTGCTTTTGTCAGATTAGCTTCTGCTCCCATTTTCTTTCTCCTTTACAAGAATAATTCTTTGTTTTCGTACATCGCCTTTTGGCGTGCTGCCGTGTCTTTGATGGCAAGGATTTCCTCTTTCGTCATCCCGTTGCCTCCGGTATTGTTCGGAGGTGTCGCGGTTTCTGTACCCCTCTTGTAGTAGGTGGCGATACAATCGCCCCACTCTTTCTTGATACTCGCCGTCAGCTTGTCAGAATCGACGAACTTACCGTTTTCATCAAGTTTGAGGTCATCATATGAGACTCCCTTCATGGCTCTCTCTCTGAATTTCTCCGAGATTCCTACTTCTTTTAGGAGAGCCTTGTATGCCTTCTCCTTGGCCGACCGGGTTTCCTTTGCGGTCTGCTCCTCTTTGTAGGTGGTGAGTGCTTTTTCGGACTCCTCATACTTGGTTTTCCACTTTTCAGCGGTTGTGACTGCGTCCTCGGCGCTAGATAACTTGTCCTTCAGTGCATCAATCTCGGTAAGCTTGGCCTTGTAACGCTCCTTACCTACGAACTCGTTACCCACTGCAGTTTTAACGCCCTCGACTATGTCCTTAATAGCTGAAGCAGGGATGGAACCGTCCTCGTTTACATACTTCTTGATGATTGCCTCAAAATCTGCCATTATAAATCCTCCTTCGCAGTTTTACGGGGGTGCTGCCCTAGAATTTTTTGTCCATAGACGCAAAAAAAGCCGACATTCGTACAAATAGTACAAATATCGGCTTGTGGCTTATCTGCTCTTGCCCTTGCGCTATGGTAGTTTTAACAACTTCATATTAACAAATTGGCTTGTTATTGTCAATATGTTCGAAAAATAGAATATGCGTTTAGGCATTTTTTAGCTGATCTTCGAAAATCGCTTTGTATTCTGTTGTGTGATCCTCTGCGGCCGGACGGAGGAACGGCTGCGCCTTCGTTTTAGAGGTCCCGTACTCAACATATGGCGCATATTCTACGTTGGTGCCTACATACGCGGCCTCTCCGTCGCTTGTATGCGTGATCGAGTTGCGCAGGTTCCCGGTGTCAACGGGGCATATCATCTTTGCATACCCCTCTGCCTGGAGTCCAACCGCCTCTAACCCTCTTTCGGCGGCCGCTTTTGTGGCCCGGAGGACTTCATCGACTTTTGAGGTTACTTTTACATCAACATTCATGCTCTCTCCTTGAAAAAATCGGCCCAAAACGGGTTTTCCTTGTCAAAAATCTCCTTTTGCTCCTTTGTCAGCCAGAGATATACTTATAATCCTGGATGTAGCTGCGCTTCATCATGTCGGCTATCTCGTCCTGCTTTGTGATCGGGTCAGAGTACGTTTCATGCTCCTCCTTCCACTCCTCATAGGTCATATTACCGAGTTTTTCATCCCTCCGGTCAGATAGGTCGGATAAATCCCTTTCAAAGCCTTTTAAGGCCGCTATAAGCGTGCATCTGCAGTTATATATATTGGCCGGGTCTGCCGTCGGGTCTCCCGGATACATGATCTCACCGTATTCATTCTCGAAAGGCTGATCCGTCTCCTTTATAACGCCGTCGAGTTCCGCGTGCCAATGCCTCGTCCTCATGTCAAGCGTTGCAAGCCATTGTTTGCCGACGTTGATCCCCATTTCCTTGGCTCTCTCATAAGAATCCACCCTCCCGGCATTTTGTACCCCCGTCACCATTGTCCGGGCGTTCCTTATGGCTGCCTCTCTATTCTTCTTCTCGAGGGTTTTTGCAATTTGTTCTGCAGTCATTCTGTCGCGGTTTCTTATGTCCTCAATAGTGAACGTGTCTCCCAATGGTTTCAACCGTGTTGCTATTTCTCCGATTGATTCACCCTGCAAAATTCCTTGCGTCATTACAGACTGCACGTTCTTCATGTTCCACGCCTGCGTTTTTTGCTTGTTTATTTTGTCGCTCAATTTTACACCCGGCTTGGGAACAAATCGCCCTTCCTCATCAAGCATGAGTCTTTCAACCGTTTGGCGGTCATATAAAGTATAAGACGTGTCAATCTTGGAGGCCTTCTCCACTTGATACGTCCCATAGTTGTGATTGATCGCATAAACCTCGGGAATATGCCCGAAAGCCGTGGAACGCGCAAGCTGATCCGTTTTGGTGAGGTCCTGCGCTATTGAATCACGCATTTCTGCCCACCTTTGGCCCACTAGAATCTGTCCGGTGCGCCATTTCTCGTACTCTGCCTGCGTTATATTCCCCAATGCCACGGCTTTTCTTTTTATTTCATCCTTCACCTCAAAACGCCGAAGATAATCGTCAAGTTTTGCCTTGATCTCTCTCTCTGCCTGGGCATATTCCCGGTTTATCTGCTTCTCGATTGTTGCGAGAACGGCCTCTGTTTCCTCGTGGCCGTCATCAAGCAATCTCTTCCTCATTTAGGTTGCCCTCCTGGGCCTCTAATTGTGCTTGTGCCATTGCTAACTCGTTCGCTGCCATTCTCTGCAGCATTTCCTCTGCCTGGTCTCCGTCTCCGAGAATGTTGAGAATCTTCTTTGTCACATATTCAGCGTCAAGGAACTGCGCCGCCTGCAATATGGACTGCAATTCTTCCTGCGTGTTGATAACATAGGACCGTGTAAATGTCGGCTTGTCCTCAATTCCTACGATCTCGAGAATCCCCTGCAGGAACTCGACTACACAATACTCATATTCATCGGCTTTACTGTTCAGCGGTTCATATGCTGCCTTGATCTGTGTGGCCGTTGTTGCTCCGTTGGCAATGTTCTTTGTATCCAATGCCATAGCATCCTCGTAGATGTCTGCCCGAAGAGTTGCAAGCAGCGCCTCCCTCGACGCATACGGTGCATCCATCGTCTTTGCTTCCGCATGAACATTGTCATCGGTCTGTGAGGCGTGGAGTTTCTTCATCCTCTCAACGAACTTGGCAACGTCAATATCATCCATGCCACCTGCGTTTTGCAGAGTCCAATAGATAATGCTTGCCTCGTCTACGTTGTTTGCATACCCCGACTTGATAAGGTCATAGCAATCAATCTGCTCCCGGAGGCCTACGATCTCACTCTGCTTGTGAGGATTGCCCCACAGAGGAACAATGGGAAACGTGGGGTAGTTCTCCCCGTCATAAATCTCCTCCCCGTCTGCCTCTGTTACCCGTACATTATCGATATACGGGCGCTTTTCATGCAACACGCTAGACTCATAGACAAATGATCCGTCCTCTATCTGCCTTCGGTTCCATACATAATCCGTGCATCCGTCTACCTCGTAGAAGGTCGCACGAAGCGGTTTGCTTGCGTCTACCTGCCAAAAGCGCACACCTGCCATAAGTGCGCCGTTGTCCTCGTCGTAAAGAGGCGCAAACTCCGTTACGGGGAATACGTCCATGTGGTCAAGGTTAAAGTATCCGAAGGAAACGCCACCAATAAGCGCATACCTTCCTGCCTTCTGCAATTTCGTGTCAAAATCTCCCCCGAGGCGTTCCTTTGTACTCTCCTCCGTCCATGTCACACCGTTCCCGAGTAGGAACTGATTTTCCTGGACTACAAAGCGGTTGAAAAACCTGCTTGCAAGCTTATAGTTTGCCGTCCATACATCCGGCACCGCCCTCCCCATAACATCATACAGAATCTTTTGATATTGCATGATCGTCCGGTTGAGGTGTTTGTCATAATCCTCGGCAACTAGCGCCGTCTGATATAGGTCTGTTGTTTTGTGCTGATCGATGACCCTCTTTACAAAAGCCATTCTGTCTTTTTCATTCTCTCCCACAAGCAATAAATCCTGGTAAGTAAGCATCATGCCCTCCTTGGTTTGGAAATCCTCTTTGTCTCAACGAAATATCTCATTGAGTCCATAAGGTGATCGTCTATCTTTACGGGGTGTTCATCCACCGTATCGTCCCACACGTAGCCGCCTGCCTCCTTGATCCAATTAGGCATAGCAGGCCGCAATAGTTTTATTTTCCCCGTCTGAAGTGCAACCGCCGTGTCCCGTATCCCGTCCAATACTGCGTTGTTGGCGCTTCTTACCTTGCTCCACTCACTCTTTTTGAGAAGGGCAATAAAGGAAGCTGCCGAAGGGTCAATTATTGTTTCAATCCTTCCCACAGTCGAACCGCCTAAATACGAGTGCATCGGTGCCTTCTTTCTTTCCTCCCATACGTCGGCAATCCACTTTTCAAGGTCCTCTGCGTACTCTTGATCCGTTTTTTGAGTTCCGGTTTCCCTGCCGGAGTAGTAGTATTCCTTGACCGCGTACCATGTCGCGCCAATCCTTCCCCATAGGATCGCCGCAAATGCGTTCATGGTTCCATAGTCCACAGATACGCAGTAATCCGATATTGGCATTTCCTCACCATCCTCCGAGGTCGGCAGGCTATCCACTAGCGCATCCTTATACATCGGATATATAAGACCCTCGGCAAGCGCCCACTCGCCCAGGATATAGCGGTCATAGTAGACGGTCCCGGCATACTCCTTGCAGAGGTTATCCACGTATGACTTCGGCAAAAACGGGTTGTCGAAAATCTGATACTTTTGGATGTATGCGTCTAACTCGGGATCGTCTATAAACTCTTTTAGCCAATGATTAGGGCTCTCGGGGTTGCACGCTCCATCAAAGCAGGAATAGTCCTTGTCGAGTCGAGACTTCAGCACCTCGAAAACCTGCTTGTTCCATTTTGCTATCTCGTCCCCATAGCAATACTTGATGGAGGAACCGAGAATCTTTGCAACCTGGGACATCTTCTCTGCGCCGAGGCAGTACACAGTTTCCCCGAACACCTGCGCCATGTTTTCGTTGTTGATCGTTCCCACCAACTCGGATGTATATATCTCCCTCATCGGCTGCAGGACATTCCTCTCGATGGTTCCTTTTGAGACTCCCATGATACAAGTAAGTCCCGGCTTTCCTGCGCGTTGTCTGATCCTCGTAGGGATAATGCAGACAACATCAACAAAGGACTTACCGGACCGCACCGCTCCCACCTTTAGATTCCATCGTGACCCGGCGCTTCGAATGTACTCATTCTGTTTTTTCGTCATCTTCAGCTTGCTCATGCAATCCCCTCAAAATCTCATCCAGGCGCTCCAAGGCCTCGTTCTTGGTGTCGGTCATCTGCTTCTCTTTTATCTCGATCTCTTTCTTCTTCAGTCGGTCGCTCTGCTTCTCCCCGAGAACGTCAAGCAGGAGAGAACTCATCCTTGCATCCCCTGCTATGGCTCTCGCGGTCATGGAAACAAGCAAGGCCTGCTCGTTTGTCATGTCATCCCCGGCAAGCATCCCCTGCTTTTTAAAACCCTGCTTGAACTTGTCACTTGTTTGCATGGCAAGAAGGGCCTCGAGGGATTCTTTCATTGACTTCTTCCTCCTTCGGGCCTCTCCACTTGCAATGCCACCTCTCCGAGCTATTTCCTTTTGTTCGTCTTTTGTTCTGCCGCTTTGTGGTTTTAGGTTTTTTGTACCGTCTCTTGGCACTCGATCACCTACAATTCTCTTTCGATCATGTCATCCATTGACATATCATTCTCGTTTACATACCTCCAAAGGCCGACGCAGGAACCGTCCTCTGTTTTTACAACTACCGGGAATATCCCATCACATTCAACCTCTGAATCGAAAACGTAATCTTCCCCCAAAGAATACGCCTTGTTGATAGTCACGTTGTACTTTTCCGCTCTTGTTTGGGCGATCTCTTTGCACTCTTCGTAACTAAACATAATCTTTCCTCCTTGTATTTAGTTATTTCTTGTTCTTCGTTCTTCCTATTCTCCTCATGGTATCGGTTACCGGAGTAACTGCTCTCTTTGCGGTGTCTGTAAAGTTTAGGTTGTCTGTTCTAATCAGTGATATTTTATCTGAATTTCTACCGACACGAGAGAACACGTTTTTTGAAGAGTAAACTGTATTCGTCTGCGCATCCAGGTAGCGTACCTTGCCGTTTACATTCTCCACGTTGAAAACATGGCCCGGGATACGTACAATTCCACGGGAGCCATTGCCGTAACTCTTCATTTCTCTCTCGAGGTTTTCCTGCGTGGTTTTTGGATTTGTGTTTCCTACTTGTACTTCCTTCGGATTCTCAAAGGCTTCCTTCCACTTCCCGGCAATAGGCATATCATCATTTTCGTGTGTTGGAAGTGCGATTACGTTATAGCCTCGCCTTCTTGCCTCGTATGCGATCACTGCTCTCTGACAGTTCTCTGTAAAGTCTCCCTGCGCGCCGCCTTCACCGCTATAAAATGGATTAGCACCCTCCAATGCCTTTGCAGGACTGATCGTCCGGCCTTTTGGCCCTAAAGCTGCGGTCATGTTCTCCGGGTTAGGTACAAAAGGTTGCACTGTAATCGGGTCTTTTCCATTTCCACCGCCACCGCCGCCCAAAGGCTTCTCGTTACTCTCGGTTAGCTTACTGCTTCCTCTACCCATATTATACTCCTATCATTTATTGTCACCAATATACTACGTGTATTTTTTTTCACCGTTTCTGTCTAGTGTTTGTTTACTTTTATTTACCATTTACACGCCTTTCAATCATAGGCTTTGCAACTCTGTTATATTTCTCTCGTTTTGCTTCCGACAGACCCTTCGTGATTGTTTTATCCTTTGTGATCTCCTGCACCCTTCGTACAATGTTCCCATTATTAAATCCCGTTGAGACACTGCCGTCTTTATGCAGGACTGTTTCCGCCCATACGTCCTCTGTTACCTTCTCGTAAACGGTTGTATTTCCACCCTCGCTATACTCCATAGCAATCGTTGTGCCTTTCGGGGCGTTTTCAAGCGTGGATTTTACCTGCTTTTGGGTGGCGTTCTTCATTTCATAAATGTTTTGTTCGGTCGAAGAGGCTGCCCTGGATGATCCACCCTCTTTTTGTATTGCCTGCCCGGTAGTTGTATCTATGCCGAGTTTTTCTCCGATCTCTCTCTGCTTTGCTGCCTCATTCAAGTATTCCTTGGTTAGAGTTCTCACTGCATCGTCATACTCATCCTTTGTCATTGTTGTCCCGTCTGCGAGTGTAACCGCATCGCCGTCAATCTTCCTGCCGTTGGTAAGTCTTGCATACTCATCCAGGATGCCACTGACATTTTCTGCACTCTGTTCGAGGCTGCCAACCTCTCTGCCTCCTCCGACTTTACTACTGCCTCTGCCCATTTGCTCACCTCTTCTTCTTGATCTTTGCCTGCTTGTTACTTACAACCGCATATTCCTTTGTGCCTTTGTTGTCCATCTTGGCTATGAATCCATCGTATCCGTAGTCCTTTATGCGGTCCAAATCGAAGCAGGTTTTTAACAACTGATTGTTCAACACGGTTAATTCTTTTGCCTTATCGTATGTAATCAGACCGTCGCTCATTTCAACGATGTTTTTGATGTCCTGGTCTGTTGGGTTTGTCATATCGAGAGGCTTTTCCATCGTTACGTCAACCTCATAGACTTTGCCTTGCTTGCCTCTCGTGTATAAAAAGGAACTCCTTGGAGACGGGATGCGCTCATAGCTGAACTCGTCTGCCATTTCCCTTGAATCTGTGAAGAAAAGGAAGTGTTCGTATGTGCTTGTGTTGGTTCCGGCCTTTTCTACGTCAAATTCCTCTATATCTGCTTTTGGAGAACCGTGAAAAAGGGCATAAGTTTTTGCTCTGATCTTACTGCTCCCTCTTCCCATTTATTTTCTCCTTACCCTTTTTATCGGAACAAGATACTCCTGCTCTCCGGTTGTCTGATAACTGCCCCATGTATCAATCGGCCGGACCTTTACCGTTGTTATCCTCGACTTATCTATATTCGAGAAGTCATCCTTTACGTTTGCTACTGCGCTCCCCGAGTCGCTTAATGTAAACCCTGCTGCCACCTTCTTATCGGTGGTAAAAGACAAAAATATGTCTCCTCCTACGGTGTTTTGGCCTCGGTCGCCCCTATACATGGTTTGTGGTGTTACGGCCCACTTCTCAAACGATTGTGGGTTTTGTCCCTTTATCTGCATATCATTTTTATAGTTTTCATATGCTATATTTAGTCCGGCGTTTAGTGTCCCTGGATTAGCCATGATCTGATCCATGAGTTTCGGCTTGTACTCGCTATCTGCATTTCTAAACCACCCGGAGATTGTCTGC
>Ga0265299_10005472_pt1 | contig 11774 bp, 15 predicted proteins | sample AusTroGonzalo_MG_4_FD_193485 | JGI IMG/M metagenome (GOLD analysis project Ga0265299, IMG submission 193485) | Bovine rumen microbial communities from tropical cattle in Woodstock, Queensland, Australia - Gonzalo_02 | ecosystem: Host-associated > Mammals > Digestive system > Stomach > Rumen ...
TGCAAGCATATACACATAGGTGTAATATAATAAGCGTAAGGACATTTGAAAGGAACAAGACGGGTAACCTTACAACCCGCATAAACACAATGACAAAAGGGGCTATCAATAAAAGACTAAAAGAAATTAGACGTACACTTTCATGGGTGCAACAACAAGTTAACCACAACAAAGTTGAAGACTTAGGCCGTGACACGTTTGAAGACTTAATGTGTTTAGCAAGTGAGTTATACCACGATTATGCAAACGAATACGATCCAGAATAGAAAGGCAACGACTATGTATCAAACACATGTATTTGGAAGACGTAATGAAACATTAAAGTGCTTTAAAACATTAAAGGCCGTACACGCGTATTTAGTAAAAGAACACGAAAGCAAAACAACATACGGACAATTACTTAAAGCCATGCGCGAACATGACGGCAATTGCGCTTTATATCAAGCATTTGACGTTATATGTATTGAGAAAATATATTAAAAGACCCGCAAGGGCCTTTCTTAAAACTGCCAAAGCACGTTGCAAGCCGTGTTATAAAAGTTGAGCAAGAAAGGACATAGAAGCATGAAAGAACAAAACAACATGCAAGAAAAAGACTTAAAAGCCTTTTTAGCAACCTACGTTATTGATGCACAAGAAAACGACATTAAAAGCGTGGCAATTGTTGCTTTTACGAAAGAAGAAGCGGGCAACCTTTTTATTAGGTGGACCAAAGCAAAGGGGCTATACGAACGTATAACCGCAATTGTTGTACAACGTACAAAGAAAACCAAAGCAAACAAACACATGTTTGCAATTGACTTTTACGAAAAACAAAACGCCTTTATTAGCGACCTTGAAAGAAAGGTGGACGCTTAATTATGGCGGGCTATGGTTTACCACCCAAAGCATTTATGTTTTGGTATATATGCAATGAGAACGGACCAACCGAATATATTTACATTATTGCATTTACTGAAAAGCAAGCGCGCTTTTTCTATATTAAAAATGGGTACACACACATGTATGATTATTCATTAGACCCCGTAAGAGTTGTTAAGACTACAAAACGCCATGAATTAGGCGACATATTAGGACAATACGCAGTTTTATGAGTGAATACGCGAAAGTTAAATTAAATAACGGCATTTGGGTTATTACTACCAAAGGCCATGACTATACAAGACCGCAACGGGCTTGTACTTTCGCAATTGACACCGAAACGCAAACATACTTTGACGGCAAATTATTAGACAACAAAGCAATGTTTAACAAGATTAAAAACCTTAACAATGAAGCAAAGCGCAAACGTATAAGCAATGTTACATGGGCGTGGCAATGTTATGACGAAGTTAACGGCTTTTTTATGACTAACGACTTTGAAACATGGCTAACGTATCAATGTGCATGCGGGTACAAGTTTGGGTGGTGCTATAATAGCACATTTGATTTTGCACAAATTGACTATGAATTATTAGCCAAAGGCAAGGACAAGTGGAAACCACACGAACATGTAAAACGTGGTAGTGGTAAAGCCTACAACAAAGGGCAAGCATGGACGTACGAAAGTGTACACAACGACATGGGGGCGCGTTACGCATATAAATTATGGGTGCAGTATCATAACGCAAACCGCCATGACTATGTACACGCCGTTGAATATCGCGACTTTATGAAGTTAATTACGGGTGGCCTCGCACGTTTACTTAATGATTTAAAAGTAACCGACAATGACGGCAACCCTATACGTAAATTAACTATGAATTATCAAAACGTAATAACCGAAGTTGACGGCATTAGTGACGACGACATAGCATATTGCGAAAATGACGTTAAAGGCTTGTACTTCGCCATTAAAATGTTTAACCGAACTATTGAAGAACAAAGCAACGGCGAATTACACATATTTGGCGAAAACACAAACGTTATGACGGCGGGCGGTTTTGCTAAACATGAGTTATTGCGTAGTCTATACCCTAATTTAAAAGACAAGCGCACACGTATTAAGGCTTATCAAAAAGCACACCCGCTTACAAAGGTACAAGACGAATACGTGCGCAATAATCATTTATATAGGGGTGGTATTAGTTACGTTAACCCTTATTATAGGGGCAAACTTCTAACGGGGCGTAAAATGATGCGTTATGACGTTAATAGTGAATACCCTTATAGTATGGCAAAGATTAACGATCTTGTAGGAAAACCACAACGCCTTAAATTAACCGAATACGACGCAATGAAGAATAAAGAAGACTACGAAGCCGTTTTTATTCTTACAAGTGTATATGGTGTTGTTAAACAAAACTATTTGGGCTTATGGTACGACCCTTTTAAAAAAGACTTCGTTGACAATATAGAAGAAATGGGAACGCATCTTATTTTTGAAAGGGAATTAAACGAAATGGCACAATGGTACGACGACTTTACATATACATGTGACGAAGTATTGTTATGGAAACGTGGCAACAAGGTTTATGCGCCATTTGTTAATGACAATTACGCATTAAAGGCACAAGCAAAAAAAGACAAAAACCCTACTTTGCAAGCAACCACAAAATTGAAATTGAATAGTAGTTATGGCAAACTTGCCGAACGCGTGGAACGTATAAAAGGCCATTACGAATTAAACGAAAATACGGGCGCAATTCACTTTGTACGTGACGAAGTAGAAAGCGACACGGGCGCAAGTATGAACGTTGTTATAGGGGCATTGGTTACATGCGTAGCAAGATGCTACATATTAAGCAAAATACGTGAAGTATGCGGGGCAGACATTAAACACACATTTGTGTACATTGATACTGATAGCATACACGCGTTTGCCGACTATGAAAAAGCGGACGCTTACAAGTTAGGCGGGTTAAAGTTAGAAGCCACATGCGAAGCCGTAAAATACATTGCGCCAAAAACGTACATTGATATTGAACGTATAAACGAAGACGGCACAATTGAGTACGACGCATTTGAAGTGCATAGCAAGGGCATTAACTTACAAGCAGTTATAACCGACTTAAAGAAAAAGCAAAAGGGCAAACGTCACGGCTTGCCTACATTGGAATTAATAAACCGCAAAATTGATTATGGCGCAAAATATCTTTGTTTAGTCGCCATGAACGTGCGCGGTGGTAAAGTTTTATTACCAACGTTGAAGTATTTAGCGCGTGAAGAATTAAGACCGAAAGACGAAGACGCTAAAATTGTATATACTAACTATATGGGTGGTATGTTTTGCGAAATATAGAAAGGACATTTAATTATGAATAAAGCAAAATTAAAGTATAAAAAACAATGTAAACAAAAAGTTGTTACATTTTATAAGCATGAAAATGACTTATTATTATTTGCAAATAGTATTAATTTTCAAGGCGAAGTAAAAGCGTGGTTAAAACGTTTTAAAAACTATGTTGAAAAACACGGGTGGAAAGGCGCAAAATGAGTGTAGCGAAGAAGTCTTATATACAAAGACAACACTATTTATTAGCCGAAAAGGCAAGAAAGGAAGCAAACAAAAATGGCAACAAAAGAAACCTTTTACAAGTTCGTAGGTGGCAACCGCGTGAAAATGACTAACCGCGAAGTAAAAGCCTATATAATGAAACAAAATAGGTGGACAAGCGAACAATATAATAAGCAGTATGACATATTACGTAACAAGTTGCGTTCGTATGAAGCCTATGAAAAAGCAAGCGGGGCAAGTGTAAAACAACAAAGCGTGCAAAGTTTACTTTTTAAAGAAGCAAAGGCAAAACAACGTTTGGGTAAAGAATATAGCCCGTCAATTAAAATGCAACGTATTAGAAGTTTTACAAGTGTTAGTAGCGGACGTGCGGGGCAACGTGCTTTGCAAGGTCAATTGTATATGCAAAGACGTGCAACCACATTTGAAGATGCAACATATAGACAATTTAAAGGCCTTGTAGAAAGTAACAAACAAGCCGAATTAATATATAAAAGCATTAAAGATCCCGTTAAACGTGAAAAGGCTTTAACTGACTTTGCAAACAAGATGCACGCCAAAATCAATGAACAAGACGAAGTTGTTGAAAGTGAAGCAATACCATTTGGCGAAACTTACGGAAGCGACGAAGCCATTGACTTTGATATTGACGCATATAAATAAACTTAATAAAATAAAGAAAATAGGACGGGGCTTGTTTATGTGTTTACAAGCGAGTGCGCAACCTTCCTTTCAAATTAAAGTTATTCACATGTTGACAAGCGCGGGCAAAAATTAAAACACATAGAAAGGTTAAACACATGAAAAGCGAAAACGACTTATTAAGCATATTTGGCGCAAAGGTTAGTAAAGACGGCAAAAAATTAGTGCTTGTATTGGTTAGTGGCGAAAATGATAGCAAACGTTATTACAACGCTTGCATCAAATTAGACAATAGCCAAAAGACACACGCCAAAGTTGTTGATAATACGGCAGTTATTGAAGTTGAAATGTTAAAAGACAAATCAAACGACAATGACGACTTGCCATTTTAAATTAATACTATGCGTTAATAGTCACTTACGCGCTAACGGGGTAAACGCTACGAAAATGCGCCCGTTATATTGCCTTATGACCCGTAACATTATTAAACTGCTATGTATAGCCTTAAACGCCTAAACGCATTTACTTGTATGTTTGGGCGTTTATTCATTAGAAAGGAAACAAACACATGGAAGAAAAGGAATTACAAGAAAAAGAACAAGCGTTGACCGAACGCGAAAACGCTTTAAACGAACGTGAAAACGCGTTAAATGAACGTGAAGAAACGTTGAAAGCAGACAAGGAAGACACGGCGGGCCTTGTCAAGCAAGTTAAGGACGAGTACGAAGAAAAGTTGCTAAAACAACATGACAAGTACGAAGAACGAATTAAAAGCCGTGAAGAAGTTATCAAGCAATTATTAAGTGGAAATGGTAACGCTAACGATCCAAAAGAAAACGTAATAATTGACAAGATAAATGCGCGTAGAGTAGCGCAAGCAAAAAAGTGGTAAACCCACAAGAAAGGACATTGAATTATGGCACAAGTTACAACAATTGACGTAACAACATTAATTGGTAGTGATACTTTCCCCGTAAATGCAAACGACGTTTACGATTTAGTTGAAACTATCGCAGTACAAAACATTAGGGCCGTTAAATCTTCTAACCGCATTGAAGACGCTTTCTATGACTATGTTGTAGATAATGGCGCAGTAGTTGAAGAAGCAATTATTGAAATGGCCGAAAAACAAAGTTTTGTTAAGAGTGGCGACCCTGACTTCTCGCCAAAAGACCCAAAATTAGCAGTTAAATACTTTAACAATTGGGTGGCAAAACAATTTCAAACTACAATTAGACGTAGTGACATTAGAAAGATTATTGCCGACAAAGGCACAGGCTTTGACGAAGTAGTTAGCGAAATTTTAGCAACATTAAGCGAGGGCGAGGGCTACGACGATTACAAGGCAATGCGTGACATTTTAAATGACGCAACCAACGTTGGTTTTGACCAAAGCGCAAGTGGTGGCATTTTCTATGATGCAACATCAAGCAAAGGTTATGAGCCAAAGAACATGAAAGGCGTTATTTACGCATTACGCGAAATGTACAACGCAGTTAAAGCAACAAACCTTGTTGGTTTAGACCAAACCTACGGCGTTTTACAAGCAACACCCGTTGAAGACATTAGAATTGCCGTTAGCGAAAGCCTTTTAAACCTTATTGACGTTGTAGAATTAGCAAACGTGTTTAACTTATCTAAAGAAGAATTGTTCGGCAAATTGGTAGTTATACCATTTGAAGCCGACCCAAAAGACTACGATAGCGCACGCGTCCTTGTTTATGACCGCAAGGCATTAGGACGTGGCACACGTTTGTTTGAGTATTCACAAGACGTAATTGGCAAAGGCCTTTACACAAACCATTATTTAACCACAGAACGTTGTTACTTCTATAACAAACTCTTTAAGTGTTGTTCACTTAACGTTACAACCGCAATGCAAGCCGAATTAGCCGAAATTATGCAAGAAGTTGTAAGCGGTGGCGGTGGCGAAGAATAAGACCAAAGGCAAGGGCTTTAATTTATGAGTATCAATAAAAGATTAAAGATTAAAGACCTTAACCCCGTAAGCAATAAGCCTTACGGGGTTTATAGCCGTTTTGAAGAATACTTTAACTTGCTTATGAACGCCGTTAGAGTTGTTGAAGTTGTTAGCGAACAAGACAACGAAAACGAAAAACCATTAAATTATGAAGTTGAAACCTTTTTAAAACGTGGTTTATTTGAAAACGGCGCAATGGGTTATGACAAAATAACTAAACAATGGTACTTCGTTTATGGACAAGGCCTTAACGAGTACGGAAACGCAACAAGCCTAACCCTTGTTACTGCTAACGGAAAAACAATTGTGCGTAATGCTTCTTACGAAGACGAAGAAGACGGCGCATATAAAGTTGATGCGTTACCAATTAACATGAGTATGGCGCAATTGATTAAAGAGTGTACGGACTTTATGACAAATTGCGACGTGGCAATGCGACAAAACCTTGAAGCATGCAAAACACCATATATTGTTGTATGTAAAAATGAAGACTTGCAATTGTCTTTCAAACAAGCATTACAACAAAAGACATTGGGGCAAGCATGTATTGTTGTTAGTGAAGATTTAGGCGACGGCTTAAAGGCCGTTAACATTGGCGTTGATTATTTAGTAGATAAGTTTAGCGAAGCGCGCGACACTGAACGTGACGTGTTATTAACTAAATTGGGAATACTAACCGCCAACACTGACAAAAAAGAACGCGTACAAAGTGCGGAAGTTAACGCATCATTAGGACAAGCAAGCGACTACATTTATATGTTAATTGATACATTTAACAAACAATGCGAAACTTACGGAATACCTAACCGCATGAAGTTTAACGGAAGCATGGAAGATATATATTTGCAAGACGACGAAGACGACGAAGAAGACGAAAACGAAATTGTTGACGTTGACGTAAACGACGTTGAGCAAAGAAAGGAAATTAAGCAATGATTAATTATCAAACAATTTTAAGTAGTTTTGACAACAAATTAACATTAATGCAATGGCTTAATAAAGTTGAAGACGCTTTAAAAGGCGGAAGCCTTGAAAGTGTTAGCCTTTCACAACCTACGGCGACAACCGCCGTTTTAACATTTCATTTTGCCGACGGGTCAAGCCTTGATAGCCCAAGCCTTGTTTTACCACAAGGCCCGCAAGGCCCGCAAGGCCCAACCGGCGCAACCGGCGCGACCGGCGCACAAGGCCCGCAAGGCCCGCAAGGCGAGCAAGGCCCGAAAGGCAATGACGGCACAAGTGTGCGTATTTTAGCAAGTGCGGAAGCATGCACCAACATAGGCGACGGCTACGTTGATGCAAGCGGACATTTACAAGTGCTTACAAGTTTAGACCCACGCACATTTACTGACGCGGGCTTAATTCGTGGCCCGCAAGGCGAGCAAGGCCCGCAAGGTCCAACCGGCGCAACCGGTGCAACCGGTGCAACCGGCGCAACCGGAGCACAAGGCCCGCAAGGCCCGCAAGGTCCGGCGGGGCAAGACGGCACAAACGGCACGAACGGCACGGACGGCGTAAGCGTTACAAACGTACAAGTTACTAACACAAACCATTTAATTGTTACTTTAAGCAATAATACAACCATTGACGCGGGCGAAATTAACGTACTTGCAAACATTAGTGCAGTTGACAAAGGAAGTTATGTTACATTAACAATTGGCGCAAATTCTTATGATTTAGAAAAGCACGCTGAATTGTTTGACATTGTAGTTGATTATTACGACCAAAACGGAAGTGCAACAATGTATTTCTCAACCGACAATGGCACAACATGGACCGCCATTAGTGGAACGGGTACAATTGCAACGGGTGTTTCTCAAGTTAAGTTTAAGAACGTAAGAACAGTAGAGAGTTTTGGTTACGATAATGTAAGAAATGAAAGTTATGGCACATCACACACATTATGGAATGATACTGATACACGTGTCGTTGGCACTGTTATTAGTGACAATTTCACTATTTATAAAAGTGAAAATGCTGTAATTGATACTGCTTGCGTACCTACAAACTCAAATACTTTACACATAGGCGTTTGGATTGAAGGCGATGATTAAAAGAAAGGACAATTAAAAATGACTATTCAATTTTTAAAACAATGGTTTGAGTACATTAGTGCTATTTTTTCACTTCTAATTTTTCTATTTACCGCGACATGTTTTATTATTTCTAAAATTAAACAAAAGCATAAACGCGTTGATGCGGAAGAAAAAGCGGAAGAATTAGAAGACAAGTTAGAAAGTGAAAAAGACGTTTTTAAACTTGTAAACGAGATTATACCGCTTGCAATTAAAAAGGCCGAAGAAACACCATTAATTAGTGGTGCAACAAAAAAGTTGCTTGCTATGAGTGAAATCTTATTAAATTGTGAAGCAAACGACATAAGTTTTGCAAAATATAAAGACTTCATTAGCGAACAAATTGAAGCATTAATTGAGTTTTCAAAAACTATTAACAAACGAAAGGAATAACCTTTATGGCAAAATACACAATGTTATTTGCCGAGTATTTAGAAAGGGGCGGGGCTTGCCCCGCTTCTTTCTCACTTATACAAGGCTTTGAAGAAATCTTTAAAAAGCATTATTGTGACAAAGAATTAGGCTTTGAAACCGAAGCGTTATTTTTTATGAAGTTAGACGAAAAAGCCGACATATTCATGCAATTATATGCAGACAAAATTACACGACTTGCAACCGCATGGGGTGTATTTGATAGCCCAGCAAAAGTACGTTATACGGAAGAACACAAAACCTTTACAGGTGGCGAACAGCACGCCAAAACAACCGAATTGCCATTTGATAGTGAAACGGCCGAGCCGTCATTATTAAATGATAGTGAAGAATACGAAAACCGCGATAGCCGAGCAACGACCGAACGCGAAACGGGCGAAACGCACGAAGAAGCACAAAAAACAATTGAGTTTTTAAACACAAAAGTACATAGCCTTGTACTTGACTTATTGAACGAGTTTAAAACATGCTTTATGGGGGTATATTAATATGTTAAGCCTTTATAAAGAAATCACACCAAACCTTGACAATAAACATTATTATTTTTCAAGTATTTCACAATATAAAACGGCATTAGCAAGTAAGTTTGTAAAAAGTGTTACGTTAGATAATTACCGCATTAATACTAATATAATTAAAATTAAATTAGATAGTACAATTACGGAAACAATAGCGGACACATTAACATACGCAATTGACGAACGCGAAGACGAAAACCACGTTGTAACATATTTTAGATGCTATCATGTTAATAGAATTGTAATACAAAGTGGTTATGTTGCTTTATATTGTAGTGTTGATTTATGGGCTACATATTTCTATAAAGCAACCATTAGCAACCTTGTTGTTAATAGATGCAACCGAAGTATTGGCACGGGTTTACTTGACGATTTAACGGGAACAAAAGACAACCCAACACGTTATTATTGCGCAACAACGGGTACAAGCGATTGGAATACAACGCCTAATATGTTAATGGCACGTAATAATGTTTATATTGTTTTTGCTTTAAAATACAATATACAACAAAATAGTGCGGGAAGCGTAAGCAACATTGGTTTATTTGCATTTAAAATACAAGACCTTGTAACACGTCTTTATAATGCAAATAAACAAACAATTAACGACAACGATAGTGACGCAGTAAAAATACAAAAACGTACGCATAATTTTAATTGGTCTATTGTTAACCCAATTGATTTTGCAATAGACGTTGTAGGCAGTATTTACGGAATTAGTGGCACAAACGGGTGGGGTTTAAGTGGTACGTTAAACGCCGTTGTAATTGGGGCATGGTTTAGTGATAGCATTATTACTACTTCTTCTCATTTAGAAGTAAAGTCAAAACCAAATTGGGAAAACTTTTTAGACGTAACATTAGTACCATATAAAGTGGCACGTTATGAATACGTAAGAACGTTAACAATTACAAACGATTTTGATAAACAATTATATGTTGGAACAATGCAAAATGGTTTAAAATTGCAAAGAACAACACAAAGCACAATTAGTGTTTGTATTAAAACAATTGCAAGCAATGACAAATTAAAGGTTATTGCTTATCAAGGCGACACGCAACAAGACATTACTGACGCATTTAGTACAACCATAGGAACAACCGACGGCGACGTAACGGCCCAAAGACAAACCCTTGAAATTGTGCAAAGTTCTATTAAATTTTTTGGTGCTGGTTTAGCCGTTGCAAAAGGTTTAGACGCGGGCGGAATTGCAAGCGTAATCGCTTTACAAGGTGCAACAAGTAGTGTTGTAGGAAGTTTAGAACGTAGCCAACACATAGGCAACATGGTAAGCGGTGGCGACGGCGCAATTGCTTATTGGCGTAATTTTACGGGCAATGATACAACGACCCCCGAAAACAATCTAAGTACACCCGTTACAAACCCTTATGTTATTAATGCTTATGAAAGTATTAACGACGAAAAAGCAAACGTACGTTTGTATGGTGCTAAATATAGCGAGTTAACAACATTTACAAGCGTGTTTACTGCTTCGCTATTAGGTACGGGAACATTAAGCGACACACTTATTAAGGCTACATGTAACATTGAGAATATACCAACGGACGCAATAGACCTTATAAAATCAAAATTACAAAATGGTGTTTATTTAGTTAATTTAACTACATGAAAAAAGAATTAATTATTAAAAAACATTACGGCGACAAAGACGGCTTGCACGCTTTAAGTTATAACGGCATTATTACAACCATATTAAGCAACCGCAATTATGGTAAAACATGGACGTTTAAAAAGCGTGCATTTCGTCGCGCTTTGAAGCATGGCAAAAAGACGTTATGGCTACGTTTATTTAAAAAAGAAGTAAAAGAAGCCATAGCGACTTTTTACACAAGTAAAGATTTACAAAAATACTGCGGTATTTCAATTTATGACAAAGACACAAACCCACAAGGCAATTTAAAACAAATTGGTGGCACATTTTATTACCGCAAAAAGATCAATGGAAAATGGACGCGTTGGCATTGGTTTTTAAAGGTATTTGCTTTAAGTGATGCGGGCGCAGTACGAAGCGCGGACGACGTGGACGTTGACACAATTGTATTTGACGAGTTTACTAAACCAACGGAAAAATACAAACGTTATACGGGCAACATAACTAACGACTTTATTGACATATTATTTAGTGCTAAACGTGAACACCAAATAAGGTGTATTCTTATAGGCAATAAAGAAAGTGTTAACAACCCTATTTTCACGTATTTTGGTGTTAAGCCTTTGCCTACTTCATATCAAGGCATAAAGACTTACCGCAACGGAAGTTTTGTTGTACAACAAATAAATAATATGGAAGAAACGCAAAGCGAATACGGCCAAAAAATGAACGACTTATTAAGTGGCACGGCATACGGCAATTATATTTACAAGAGTACATATAAAAATGAAAGTGGCTTTAAACCACGTAGAACACCACCAAATGCGAACATTTATTGTCAATTGGTTATAGAAGCCCAACGCCTTAAAATAAGCGTGTTTAATGGCTTGTTTTATGTAAATATGAAAGTTGACACAAGCAAGCGCATTTATTGTGACGTGCTACCGCATAAATATAAAAATGAGTTGTTATTAGTGCGTAAGCAAAAACGCTTCTTTACGTCCTTTATAAACGCGTTAGCCGACAACCGCGTATATTATGAAGATGCACAAACATACGAAGCCATGCAACCATTTAT
>Ga0265299_10005473_pt1 | contig 11774 bp, 13 predicted proteins | sample AusTroGonzalo_MG_4_FD_193485 | JGI IMG/M metagenome (GOLD analysis project Ga0265299, IMG submission 193485) | Bovine rumen microbial communities from tropical cattle in Woodstock, Queensland, Australia - Gonzalo_02 | ecosystem: Host-associated > Mammals > Digestive system > Stomach > Rumen ...
ACGTACACACACACGCTTGACATAAAATGTTGGCATGGTGTCGCATGAGTTGCAAACACATACGCTTTTCCACCTTTTGTTTGTTTCGTGAACTTCGTGTGTCTGTGCGTGCATTTGAACCGGCTTTGTTGACAGCTCGGCCAGCGGCTGCCGTGATCGCATAATATAGTATGTATCTGATTTTCAAGCTTTTTTTCGCTTATCATGTTGACAATGTAAACAATATCAGTTATAATTAAGTCGGAAGGGGGTGCATATATGATGATGGACAATCACACATTTACCGTACTAGGCCAGTACCGCATAATAAGCTGGATCCTCGGAAGGGCGCCAACAATGACAGAGTTCTGCAATAATAGTGATTATTCTAGGGCCGGATATCATCGATTACGCAGAGTTTACCCGGATCAGCTGGCACAGGATCAGAGCCAGGAAGAAGAAGAACTAATGAGAAAGCTTTATAGCGTGCTCAAGACAAAGTATGAAGATTAAGAAAAGAGGTTTTTTTCATGGGATTATTTAATTTTGATAAGAATAAGATACTTGGAACAGTATTTAAGACCGCTTCCAATGTGCTTAATACTGCTAGCCGTGCGTTCGGATCAGCGGCTAAGGCTGCTAAGAGTGTATCTAATGCGTCTAGCAATATAGGCAAGTCAACGCCTATACAGCCTACTGCTACAGCTAAGCCGGCAGCTCCTGCGCCGGTTGCTCCTAACCAGGTAACTGAAGGCGAGCCGGATCTAGGCAAGCCAATTGCCCCGGGATCATCTAAGCCAATGGCGCCGGTAGCGCCGGAACCGCTTACAGCTGACGCCGGAACGATAGCTAAGTTAATGGCCGAGATAGAGAAGTTAAAGAAAGAGCGTGACTTCCTTCTGCAAGCTCAACAAGCTAAAGACTCTAAACCCTTTGGTGCCGCTAACGTTTCTGCTAATGCTGCTAGCTTTGAACAGCAGATGGACGTTGCGGCTGCCATTGACTCTAAGCGTGCTGCTAATCCTGAAGGTGATGATAAAGAACTTAGACAGCAAGCGATTGATGAATACTATTATCCCGAAGATGAAGAAGGCGGCTACCCTGATGATATTGACGAGCTTGCAGGAATAGAGCCGGGTCCTATACCCTTCTGAGGCCCTGAAAGCTATGGAAGATATTAAGCTTAAAACAGTTGATGATATAAAGCTTAAGTCTCTCCGGGATGGCAGGGCTAGAAAGTTCGGCAAGTACGCCGTTTTGAGGGATTTAATCACAACTGATGGGAATGAAATAGCTGTTAATGATACTGTATGCGCCGTGAATGAAGCCGGAAGCGCATTTAAAGAACTTGTTAATCAGCTAAAAAAGAAGTGCAGAAAAGAAGATTACAGGCTATTTGTATGGGTGCTACATGGGTCTCTTATGCCTAAGATATTGCATATAAGTAAAGTAACAGAGTCTAATATTATAGATGTATTCAAGGATCGAAAAGGAATAATACAGTACATTGTTACAGAGCACTTTGTATTTAAGAACTGGAACAACTTATTAGGTGGAAATGAAAGTATTGATAATGTATATGATACTTACAACATACCTAGAACATTATCTAGGCCGCTAGCTATGCAGCTTGTAATTCTGCATAATAAGCCAAAGGCAGCTCATAAGCCATACAAATACACACGTGCTAATCTAGTATTTGATAGAGCTTATGAACTCATGAGCTTCCAGGCAAAACATGAATTAGTCCAGGAAGTTAATGATAATAAGCGCTGCCCTACAAAGGGCATAATCAAAGATATGATAAGAGCCAGCGCCGCCGGCGTGCTCTATACCAATGAAAGATACAGATATAAATATCTGAAAAACGTATATGATTATGATATGGACTCCTGCTATACAGCGCAGCTCTTTGCTGACTGCTACCCTCTTGGAGAGTTGAAGCGCGTCAAGTGGGATATGAATATACTAAGGAAGTTATGGAATACTGACTATTGGTACATTATCCAGGGCGTTAGTGATAAAGAATATTATAGCTTGCAGTATAGGCCAGTAAGACAGAACGGAAAGTATTATTATACGCTAACGCCGTGGGATCTCAAGGGATTTGTTGAGCTTGGTATTAATCCTTTCGAATGGGATATAGCTTGGAATTATATAGCCTTCACGTCTCATGTAGGTATGCTTAATCATAATTATCTTGATTGGCTTATGCAGCTTCACGAGCTTAAGAGCAGCGCCGGAACGGAAGCAGAACGGAAATTATACAAAGACACTTTAAATTTTATTATAGGAAAAGGACATTCTGTTTATCTTTCTGAAATGAATAATCATGTTCGCTGGTACTTAGATCCGAAGCATTATATGTGCCCCCAGTTTTCTATCACTGCATATTCTCGCGCACGCTACAATGCTATTAGGCTAATGAATAGCGTAGGCCTAGATAATACCGTGGCTATTGTTACCGACTGCATAAGAACCACTGACAGCCGAATTTCTGCCGCTATGGATGAAGAAAATAAAAAGACAGCTGCATATATGAAAAGCATTGGGTACGGTGGTACAAGTCTAGGTACATGGAAGTACACCAATGACATAGACTTTATACAGTTCACTAATAACGTTTATTTCTATACCAAATATAAAAATGATGAATTAGTGCTTAAGCCGGTTTTCTCAGGATGTAACTTTAACAAATTTGAGCAGTTAAAAACGTTTGAAGACATTTTTAAAAACGTTAATATAGTTAATGGACACACTAAGAAAACTGACGTATTCGGCCAGACTGCTTACAGTGACTTCCCCTTGTGGCCGGATCAAGAGACTATGGAGAACCAGTATTATATATGGAAGGTGAAAAACGATGGCTTTGCAATGGAAGAATTTATTTAGACGCCTAGGAAGTAAGCCAGGCAAAGAAGAACCAAAACAGCTAGAGCAGCATTATAATATAGCGCCGATTGACTCGACCGGCGCTATATATAGGCTAATTATCGGGCAGAGATCCAACGGAAAGACATACTCAGTATGCAAGCATATAGTTGAAGATTACTTTAAGGAAGGCAAGCGAGGCGCATATATAAGGCGTTATGAGGAAAGCATAACGCCTAAAAACCTGCAGACTTTATTCAATCCGCATCTTCCGCTAATATGGGAACTTTCAGAGCATAAGTGGAATTCAGTTGTTTATCGTGCTAAAGAGTTCCACTTCTGCGCCGTGGATCCTGAGGGGAATATCCTCGCGAAAGATGACAACGCTTTTTGCATCACGGCGGCGATTAATACCGCCGAGAATACAAAGGGCGAAGATAGAGGCGAAGTAGATACAATCGTTTTTGATGAATTTATGACGCGTTCCGGGTATCTTAATAATGAGTTCGTACGCTTTATGAACTTGCTAAGTACTCTGATCAGAGACAGAGTAAGCGCAATTATATATATGCTTGCTAATACAGTCAATAAGTACTGTCCTTACTTCGCAGAAATGGGCCTTAAAAACATTGATAAGCTGCCAAAGGGCGAGATAGCTGTATATACTTATGGATCGTCAGAATTAACCGTTGCCGTTGAGTTATGCGACGAAGTAGAGGCAACTAAGCAGACAGCAAGCAAGTATTTTGCCTTTGATAATCCTCAATTACAAATGATTACTAAGGGCGAGTGGGAATTTCAAATATATCCGAGGCCGCCGTATAAGATCATGAAAGAGGATATAGTTTTGATATTCTATATTCAATTCGCTGAACAGCTTCTAGCGTGCGAGATCGTACACAGTACGCTTAGGCAGTACAGCAATGATGTATTTATTTTCGTACATCCTCAGACTAAAGACATTGACATAGATGATAGTACGATTATGTATGTCGATGACTTCAGCTCATGCCGGCTTCATGTGCGCTTCCTGAAGGATCAGCCAACGGAAGGCCACAAACTTATATGCAGCTTAATCCAGCGTAAGGCTGTCTGCTTCAGCGATAACGACACCGGCGAGATCTTCCGCAACTGGCTGCAAGAGACTCAGGGGGTGAAGCTCTGGTGAATGACGAAGTAATCTTGAAAGTATATATTCAGACGGTAGCTGATACTCTGCCATTCTGCTACCGTACAAGAAAGATAGAGTTTAGCAATTACGGTATAAATTTTATAGGAATTGATACTAATTGCTCTTATCTTTTTGATTTTTCCGATGTTATAAAGATCATACCAGATTATTTATGAGGAGGGTTAAAAATGAAAAAAGAACTGCATTAAGTATTCACTTCATAGTGAAGATGATAAATGCAGAAAGTGGGAAAGTGCTAATGATGATTAATGAAGGTGATATTATGATAACTAATACTGAATTTGCTAAGATTTTCGGCTGCACTACTGAAGAAGTAGAAAAATTCTGTTATGACTTCTTCGCCGCCGACAACATCAATAAGGCTGTCGAAATACTCGAAACCTTTGTTGATATGCACCCTGTCTATGATACTAGAGGCCTTGACATATTCCTTGAAGGAGCTGATACACATGAAAGTATTAATTAAGCGTAAGAGCGGCGAAACAATCGCGTATGATAAAGCTTATGAAGTTTATAGCCGCGGCTCTGAAGACAAACATTGTATAGTTGTCTACCCTGACGAGCTGGAAGGCGTAGAAACTGAAATGATATACAGAACAGAGACTATAGAGAGAATAACGCTAACCTTCGATAACGTGAACGCCTGCATGAGCTGCGCTTACAATGATGAGGGATCTTGTTCGAGCTTTGAGCCGGCTTCTATTGGCTGCCCTTATGCTCAGGATCAGGAAGAAGGTGATTAAATGAAGTTTGTAGAATTACATCTTAGTAGTGATGATAGAAAAATAGCTGTTAATCCTCTTTTAATATCAGCTGTTACTAAGACTACAGAAGGTATAACAAGGTATAACAAAGATCTACTACCAGGACATACACCAGCGTGATGAGGTTAAAGAAGATTATGATACAGTGCTGATGAAGTTCAAGGATAGTTTGGAGAAGATATAAAAGAAGTATTTGTAAAAAAATAATAAAAAGGGATTAGTTCTTAATTGAGCTAATCCCCTTTTTATGTGCTTTAAAGCCTGTAAAGCTATTTCCCTTTGCACTTATTTTTTAATTTGCTACCGTTAAAATATAGCATCTGTCACTGTTGCCGCTTGCCTTTATAAACTCATTTGTTCCACCAAACTTTTCTATAATCACTTCATTTCTTGCAGTCTGACATACTCCAGTATCATAGATATCACTTTCTGAGCTGCCCTCATAGCGTTCAACGTTCACCTCTAGATTATCTATACCGTCTGCGAATGACATAAGAGGGTCAACAGTGCATTGTACACCACGCCGGCCGCCTGGAAGATCTACAACAGTTATGAAATAATATCTATTTGTTTCAGTTATCTGTGCATAATTATCTGTCAATTCTACATCCGTATTTTTCACGATTAGATAAGGTGCTAATACGTCAATAGGTTCCTTGACTATGCACTCGATATCATCACCTAGGCTAATACTTTTATGCAGTGTTTCATTCGCTGATGAATTAGTACCGAATTTTACTGTCATTCACTGCCACCCCCTGCATAAATTCCGCTTGATAATGCCGCTTGGATCGCCTGCCGCTCTAGATCTGTTGCGCCTTCTATGTTAATCACGTCTACACCAATGCACTGAATGAAGCCGGTGCAGTCTCCAATTCTCTTAGTCTGGACACACGGAACGCCTTGAGAATGCGCATAGTTTCTTGGTTTTTCGTATCTAGGCCTGTTAATCTTTACATAAGCCTGGAAAGGATAACTCCATTGAGCTACGGAGCCGCCGAAACTTCCGCTTATGGCTGTATTATTGCCATATTGTAATTGCTTAATCGTGCGGCCCCACTGCATGAAGTCACCAACTACATTACCTGTCTGAGATATTGCAGCCTGACTAGCTGCAATGCTGCTAGCCTGGGCGTATGAATTCATGCCCCTAGCCCCCTGCATAGAGCTTGCGCCGCCGCTTACTCTAGCGTTGCTGCTTTCAGCTTTCCCACCGCCTACGGCAGCCGCTACAAGAGTAGCAACACTACTCAGCAAGCTAGTACCTAACTGCGCGTTAGCCTGTTTTAATGCGGCCTTGCTAACGCTGTACTGTTGAGCTGTTACTGGTAAGTCAACCGATATAGTAGTAGATCCGTAAGCTATCGGCAGCTTCTGGCCATCTTTGCTAACCCATGCATAAGCCGCCAGCGTTCCCGATATCGGATCTAGTATTGCTTCAGCTTCAATTGATCTTCCCATAACTGCTTGCGTATCGAGTGAAAACATACCAATAAGCGGCAAGTACAATTCTACTTGACAGCTATAATCTAGATATGGTTCACCGCGTTCCTGCATACGTCTGACGATATCTACAGAGCCTAAGCTATACTTAATAGGGCCGCCCATTGAATATTGAGTAGATACGCCGCTGTCAACTACTCTAGATGTTACACCGGGATCATATACCGCGGAAGAATTAATAAACTGTACTGTTTCGGGTGCGTCACCTGAAAGAGCTACAGGAACCTGAGATAATCCGATTATCTGCGCCATTGGATTGAAGCCTTCAGGAACACCCACGCCGCACATCCATGTGCGAAGGTTGGCCAATTCTGTTGATGTCATGTAGTAGCAGCGTGCGAAGGCGCCGCCACCGCCTAGGCCTACGCCGGAAAAGCTCACGCCGCTCCAAGGATCATCGTCATAACCAGGTGAAGGACCTGGAGCAGGTGGAACATCAGGAACAACGTGGTCATTATAATCATGCCAATTATCCCATTCAGATACAGTAGACATATCATCTGTATAACCTGTAACCACTCCATTAATTACTATCGGCTTATACACTACATTGTTATATTTAAACTTTAAACCTGAACTTGCTAGCCATAATTTAAGCATATGCTCTGAAGAAATTTTAACAGTACAACCAACAGTAGCAAAGTTATTAGTACTATATGATACTTCGCATACAAAATTTCCGTCATCTGATGGAATAACAAATGATAAATTATTTCCATTTGGTAAAGGTTCTTCTACAGTAAAATTCGGTCTATATCTATTCTGATTTGTATTCTGATAATATGTACAATTTTGTCGTGCTGTTGACCCACCCCAGTAATTAATTTCATCAGAATTGTTTACTGAATAATGGTTCATCAACTTATTCGTGTAATCAGGATTGATTAACCATGGCATTATCAGTCTGTCAGTTGTGACTGTTTGTGTATTATCAGATTTTTTATAAATATCCATAGTGCCCTGATTATTTGTTGTATTTATAGTATAAGTTTTATAAGTTAATGATGTTCCATCAGGTTTATTACGGGTTTTTGTTTCCACGATTACACTTGGTTTCCATACCATCCTCTGAATGTCTGAAACATCTGTTATAATATGTTTATTAGAACCATCATTCCACAATAAACAAGCCTGAGTAAAAAATCCGTTTTCAGCTTTTAATGTATTGGTATTTATGATAATTTTATTAGAACCACCAATACTTTGCATTTTCATAGACATATTTTCATCAGTCACGCCTGAAGTTGCTGTACTTTCCGCACTTGTAAAATATGCCTTTAGTTCCTTACACTGAAATGCTGTTATAGGATGGTCATCAGCATCATTGGATGTCCAGTCATTAGAAACATTAGCATCTAAGTAATTAATACCAAAGGTATCTATACCACTTCCCCATGTTTGAGCACCCATTATTATAATCACCCCTTTTAAAAAGAAGGCGGTAGTCACCACCTGCCTACCGCCTAATATTGTTTATGTTTTATATATTTATATCCGATTTTCTAAAGGAGACTTACTTAATCACTTACTCTTTGCTTCTGTCGTTGGATCCGCTGGCTTATCACTTGCTAAGTAATAATAATTGGTTGTCGCGCTATAGGATCCAGTACCTACAGCAACCATAGCACCATTAGCAAATGTAAAATACTTAGCTCTTGTTGAGCTCCAGTTAGTAGGTGCGTCACTGACTTCAGACGGTGCGCCTACTCTTGTATCGAGTACAAATAAGTAAGTAGCTACATTAGCAAATGCCGTTGCGTAAGCTGTAGCCTCGGTATCATTCTTAGCAATAATAGCCGGATTAGTTATTGTGAATACAACGCAATTTTCAAGTATATCATTCATATACATTGCATCCCATTTGTAAAAATAGTTATAATATTCCCCTCTAGGATTGTAAATAGAAGTTACTCTGTAATTTTGATTGCAAACTGCTGCCGCGTCTCTATCAAACATTACAGCCAGCACGCCGGAGTTCGATACCTCGGCCTTCGTTACTCCTGTAGTTTCTGACATATCTACTGTTACATCAATGACAAGTCTGTTATCCGTTGCAGCTGTGCCCGAGCCCTGCCATTCCGCTATTTCTTCATAGCCTGGCAACTTGACGAATTCATCGTGGTATGTATCTGAATAAAGATAAGCGTCTAAGCTCTTGGCGAACTCTGTATTAGCTATGAACTTAAGACGATCGGCAGGGGTGAAGGTAATATATGAGCCTTCATTATACAATACAGAAGCCTTAGCTAAGTATTTTCTGTACTGTGCTATTGTCTTAGAAGCAAATCTCAGAAACTCTTTACTTGTAAGAGCTGCCGCAGCTGCCAAAGGTGTGCCGCCAGCGTTCGGACCGGCATTATAAAGGCTAAGCAAGTTGACTATACGACCGCGTGCAGCCTTCTGTCCTATCAGATTATTGATAGTTGCCATGATAAGAGCATCGTTACAGAGTGTTATTTTCATTCTGATACGATTTTCAATCATAGCAACAAAGCTTGAGAGCTGTTCAGCGCTCTGAAAAGCTTCTCTTAATTGTACGTCAACTATAGTAATAGGTACTTCGTAAGTTGCTTTACTATTATAGAACTTCGCAGCTACTGAAGGCTTGCTAAGCTCGAAAGGATCCGGATAAGCTGCGCCGCCATCGTACGGATAATTAAAAAGATCCCATGTTGCATTATCCTTTGCATCAGGTGCTTCACATCTTACTTTTTCTAATACGCTGCCATAATCCCATGCGTCCATCAAAATGTTAGGCGCCTGTGAAGCGTATGTACGATCAACCATCATAATACGCCCTACCTGATCGATAAGAGCACGTACAAAGCTATCCTTGTTGGTATTGGATGCACCTGTATAGTCAAGTACTGCCTTACCGACATCAACGAGGTTAGAAAGATCTTCATTAATTACAAGCTCGGCGCCTGTTGTCTGATCGATCATACCAACGGTACTAACTGTACCTTCTAATATTGCTGCTAATTGAGTAATTCTAGGCATAATAAAACATCTCCTATTCATAATAATATTCTAGCTCTACTGCTATCGGCCCTGCAGGACTCGAACAACTGCATTTTCTGACGTTCTAGCTTGACTCAGACGGTTTTCCTATTAACCTAAAGGCCGGTACTAAGCCAGTAGGAGAGGGCCTCAACCGGCTTAGCAGTATCAATATTGTTGAGATATACAACGGTAAGAGTGCCAGGGAAAGCACCTTACAGCCTTATTACTTTTCGCGTCCTTCCTGAAAAGTGATAAGAAAATAGGTTTTCGTTCTTCTGTAGAAGATTATTCTACATTCTTAATATATCACAATATCGTTGTAAAGTCAACTAATGCCATATTGTCATTAAGCAAGTATCAGCCGCCTTAGAAAGGAAGTCATCAACTATGCTATCAGCTCGCAACTTCAATTCCTGCTCAATCATTTGCTGGCTTGTTGTAACGCCTATATTACCAGTACGAGTGTGCTTAGACATTGCAACACTATTGCCGGAAGGAGTCGCGCCGAAGTCATCACCATCCGCCCACCGCATTGACTGCGAATCATCCTTAAACCCTGCTTCACTTTTCAATGCGCTTGTTATTGTCTGCTGTAAATCCTGCTTATCATCATTATACGGTGCTACCTTAGATGTAACTGTAACAGTGCCCGGCGCACTTTCAGTATCTGATACCTTGCTAGCAGAGCCGCTCTGCTCGATCATATTATAGTTCTCTATAGGGTTGTACTCCTCAGTCAAGGCCTGCATCATCCTTATATAGTTATCTTTATTGGTTGCGATAAAGCAAACAATTTGATTGTATAAGAATTTCCAAACATAATTAATCTTATCTTCTTCCGTCGCTATTACTGCCACGCTATCAGGTTCTAAATGATTAATATACTTTCGCCCTATGCACGGCATTTCACGGCCTACTAATCTTTCCTTATATCGCATAGTAAGCAGCTGCCATAGGTTATCATCATCAACACTATATCCAGTATCGGATATATCAAATATATCTAATCCTGTAAACGGATTAACTATTGTTAATCCCTTTTCTATCATCATTATCAGAAGATTTTCAAGCGTTATATAAGGCTTATTCTGTCTTATCATCGTTATCACTTCCTTCACCGTCACCCTGATCCGCCGGCTTATCATCATCATTATTATCATCAACCGGCAGGGGATCCGCTTGAGCCGGTTCATCAACATTACTATCTGATATCTCAGCTTGTCCGTTCATGATATTACTATTAAGTGCATTATCATCTACTTCAACTTCTATATTAGTTTCAAAAAGCGCATTAACCCTATCTAATCCGGCCTTTATTGCATTAATTATGCTATCTATATTCAAGCTCAGGGCGCCGGTGCTCATTTCCGCTTCTGAATTATTGATATACTGCCGCTTCCTATTTCCGTTGAATGCTATTCCTAATTCGCTCCAAAAGTCTGATAGTATAGTGGCATGAGCTTCAATCAAATTGATAACTGTATTATTAGAGCCGGCAGCTACTACAGGGCTAACAGTAAGCTTATTAAGTATATCCTGAGTAAGCACCTTATAAGGCTTGCCGTTGTAAAGATCCTTCAAGACCGCTTCCGCACTATTGGCTAAGTTCTGATTATCCGCAACATAAGCGACTTGCACGCGGCTGTTAATCTGCGCACAATTGAGCGAGACAAAGTTATCTGCCAGCATTCCGGCATAGTTATAGATAAGATTATACAGGCCCTTAGCTGTATTAGTGCATAATTCTGCATCTATATACGTTATTCCAACTACTATACCTTCTAATCCTTCTACTGCTTGGCTGCCGTTCAGGTGCCTAACCGTCACCGTCCTGGATCCTAGAACCGGGTTAGATATCACATATTGCGTAGGGACCTTAAAGCAATCCGGCTCACCGCCAAAGTCTCCAGTTAAAGCGTATAATTCATTATCAAATTCCGGCCAACGCGTGAAGCAGACGCGACCCTCAAGTATAAGGCATTCTTTAATATATTCTTCATCCATCCTATCACCAAGGTTTTTCAGACGGATCAATTCAGATACCTTATTAGTCAGTGTCTTAAAATAGTACTGAAATACCTTTTCTACATCACAGACGCCGTTATAATTCGGTATAATCAATATAAATCACCCTTTCTATATCGCTTTTTCATACAGATTTACTTTCCTTCATTATATCACAGCCGCCCAGGATAAGCAAGCGCCGCCGCTGGATCCAAGGCAGGAAGGCCGCCGGACTGTTGAAAAAAGTTGAAAAGTACATGAGATTAAGCCACTATCTCAGCCAACTAATCATTTTTTGCGTCCTTTTTGAGTATCAAAATAAATCAAAATGAAAACCAAAGTTATATAAATTCAGAATAAAAAACAAATTCAAAAACGCCACGCCCGAGCCCCCCATCTTTTTCCACATAGCAACATACAGCCGAAACACCTAGCCTAACTTGTTACATATGTACAAT
>Ga0265299_10005475_pt1 | contig 11772 bp, 6 predicted proteins | sample AusTroGonzalo_MG_4_FD_193485 | JGI IMG/M metagenome (GOLD analysis project Ga0265299, IMG submission 193485) | Bovine rumen microbial communities from tropical cattle in Woodstock, Queensland, Australia - Gonzalo_02 | ecosystem: Host-associated > Mammals > Digestive system > Stomach > Rumen ...
GTCGCGGGGCAGGCCGACGTCAACGGCTACGAGGCGACGGCGATTCCGCCGGGAGTCGTCTCGGGCTACGTGATGGGCGACGACGGCACCGTCGTACAGTACGGCGACGTCACGCTCTTCAGGAGCGCGAGCGACATGGCGGGCGAGACCGTCAGGACGGACGGCTACGGCGCGTACCACTTCACGGGGCTCGACGACGGCGAGTACTCTGTGTTCGCGAAGCCCTACGAGTCGTTCAAGGGGCAGCTCGCCACGAACCTCGTCGTCTCGACGGCGGCGCGCGAACATCGGCTCGACTTCGAGCTCCGCAAGACCGCGCGCGCGTTTGGCACGGTGACGACATGGAAGGGCGGTACGGTCGAAAACGGCGAGGTGCGCTTCTACCAGGAGGACGGCGGCTTCCTCAAGGTCGACGTCTCGACGAACGGCACATGGGAGGCCGCGGGCGTCGAGCCGGGCAAGTATTCCGTCGCCTACGTCTCGACGGACGGAAAGTACGATTCCGCGAACGCATCCGTGTCGCTCGCCGCGGGCGACGCGACGGAGATCCCGCTCGTGTCGCAGCCCGCGACGCCGTTCAGGACATCCACCACGTTCGGCGTGATCGACGCGAGCCGTCCGACGCTGACGGTCTACTTCGCGGCGACGGGCTACGCGAACGACACCAACATCGCGTCCGTCGTGTGGCGCTTCGGCGACGAGGGGGGCAAGACCTACGAGACGAATTCCGTCGAAATCGTCCACGACTACACGAGCGTCGGCGAGTTCACGGTGTCGACGCAGCCGCGGTATGTCGACGGAACGCTTGGCGACGAGTTCGAGATCGAGAACTGCATCATGGTCACGAACGAACTCGAGACGATCTACAAGGAGAACGCCATCGTGCTCGGCGGCTATATGCCCGACGACGCCAACTTCAAGACGAACGCCGGAACGCTCGCCGTCGTCGGCGTCGGCGACGACTGGGTGAAGCTCACCGGCTCGCCCGCGGGCGTGCCGCTCGCGGCGGGCTCTGTGATCGCCGGCACGTACAAGGACGCGGACGGAGAGGACGACTGGTTCCTCCGCCGGATCGTCGGCGTGACCGGCGACGCGACGTCGGGCTGGACGCTCAAGACCGAACACGGCAACGAGACGGACCTCTACGTGCAGTACTGGTCGTACTGGAGTGCAAGCGCGACGGAGCTTGAGAAGCCGCCCGTCCAGGCGAATGTTTCGTCGAATGGTGGCCGTAAGCTCGCGAAACTTTCGAATGCCGGCGAAACAGCCGTAAACCTGCTGAAGAAAGTCTCCGGCTCGATCGAGAAGGGAATCGAGTTCGATGTGGAATGCTCGCCCGACCTGCACTATCACTACTCCTGCACCATTCTGACGAGCTACTGGCGGAAGGTCATCAAGACGATTCGGCGGGAGGATTTCACCGTGTGGGAGCTCTACAGCCCCGCGAGACGCGAACTCAGCATCTTCGGCGACGTGTCGATCAAGGCCGACATCACCGCGACTGCGTCGTTCGGGGGCAGCTGGGACGACGAGCAGGAATACGACCTTGTGCCGACGGCGTACAAGACGATTCCCTCCGCCGCGAAGGCGTATCCGTACTTCAAGATCGGCTATGCGGCGTCCGGCTCGATCGAGGGCTCGGTGACCGCCTCCGCCGAGATCAAGGGCTATCTCGACATCGGCTTCGTGAAGGAGGACGAAAAGGACATCGTGTGGCACAAGTCGAAGCCGTTCACCGGCGACGTCGACATCTCGTTTGACGCGCAGGAGGGAATCGACGCCAACATCAAGCTGGAGGCATCCGTCAGCGCGGGCCTCGGCGTGAAGGTGAAGGCGTTCGAGGTCGTTACCGCCAAGGCGGACGTGACGTTCAACGCCAAGGCGTCGGTCGAGTGCCCGAAGAACAGCCCGTCGAAGGCGGGAGTCAGCATCGGCTACGACACCAACGTCTCTATGAACTTCATCGACCTCACCTGGCTCAACAAGAACTGGAAGGTCGGCATGGACTGGACGATCGAGGGTCTCACGCTCTGGAGCCAGGAGTGGATCTCCGCGAAGCCGAAGTTCATCTACCGCCAGCCGCACGCGAAGGAATGGCCGGCGCGGATCACCGTCACCGACCGGTCCGAGCGGGGCACCTACGCGGATGCGCGCGGCCGCACGTTCCCGATCCCGATCAGGAGCGTCTACTGGGACTACGGCCAGGGCCAGACGTTCCACTACAGCCAGGCGCAGATCGACAGCGGCGAATACAAGAAGCACCGCATCATCGAGTTCCCCGGCGACCAGGACGAGGGCGAATACACCGTCTCGCTGAACGTTCAGGGCGGCCTTGCGCCGAGCCTCTGGCCGTACCAGAAGAAGATCAAGATCAAGAAGCCCGAGGAAGACGAGAGGGAGGAGCAGACGAAGATCTTCAAGGACGAGTGGTTCGGCGAGCACGTGTCGACCCAGAAGTCCGTCGACCCGAACGAGATGGTCGGGCCCGAGGGCAATGGTCCGGAGCGCTACGTGAAGCCGGGCGAGTGGATGACCTACACCGTCTACTTCGAGAACAAGGCCGAGGCGGGCGTCGCGGCGCAGGAGGTGTTCGTCGACAACCCGCTCAGCGAACACCTCGACTGGAGCACCTTCGAGATGGGCGAGGTTTCCGTCGCGGGTCAGATTGACTACGGCCTCGTCGGGGCCGTCTCGGGCGTGAGCGAGATGTGGCAGGAGAACGGGCTCTACAAGACGCGCACGACGGTGGACTACGACTCGACGGCCGGCGTCATCAGCTGGTACATGCGCGTCGTCGACCCGGCGAAGACCGACGGCGAGCAGTGGCCGGACGACGATACGGCGGGCATCCTCCAGCCGAACGTCGCGCCGCCGGAGGGCGAGGGCTACATCACCTACCGCGTGAGGGTGCTCGAGAACGCGCCGGGCAACGCGGTGATCGACAACTCCGCGTCCATCGTGTTCGACTACAATCCGCCGATCGTGACGGATCCCGCGTGGTGGAACACGGTCTACGAGACGGAGAGCATCCCCGTTACGATCGACGGCGTGACGACGAACATGACCTTCGTCGTGGGAGAGCCCTACGGCGAGCTGCCGACGCCGAAGGCGAAGCCCGGCTACACGTTCGACGGCTGGTGGACAGGGGCGAACGGCACAGGCCGCCGCGTGACGCCCGAGACCATCGTCCAGTCCGGCGACCACCTCTACGCGAACTGGGTGAAGGACGCTGATCCCGAGCCCGTGTGGACCGTGACGTTCGACGCGAACGGCGGCACGCTCGACGGCGCTGCGACGGTGAACGTCACGAACGGACAGTCCATCGGCGAGATGCCCGTCGCCGTCCGCGAACACTATTCGTTCGTCGGCTGGTTCACGGCCAAGAGCGGCGGCGAGCAGGTTATCGGCTCGCAGGCGATCACGTCCGATCTCACGCTCTATGCGCACTGGGGCGCAGTGCCGTATCTCTACGAGGAACCGCCGGTTTCCGTTGCTCCTACGGCGGCGGCGACCGAGTACAACGGCTATCTCGTCGACGCCAATGGCGAGTTTAAGGGCACGATCCAGGTCAAGGTCGGCAAGCCTAACGCCAAGACGCATCTGTCATCGATTAAGGCGACGGTCGTGCCGGTCGGCGGCAAGAAGTTGTCGCTCAAAGCGTCCAATAAGGGCAAGACGGAGATGTCCGCGGAGGGGCCGACGACCGTCGAGCTCATCGGCGGCGGTGCTGAGGCGTGCACCATCGTGCTTGGCGAGAAGGAGCTGTCCGGTACGTACGGCTCCTACGCGATCAAGGGCGCCCGCAACTTCTTCACGTCGAAGGACAAGGCCGAGCAGTCCATGGCGAACGCGCTGGTCGATAAGTGGATCGGGGCGGTCAACGCCGTGTGGAGCGACGGCTCGATCAGCGTGGCGGTAGCCAAGAAGGGCAAGACCAAGTCGACAGTCCTCCTCTCCGACGGGACGAAGGGTACTGCGAACGGAGTCCTTCTCGTTGGCGAGGAGTGGTGCTGCATTCCGATCGTCGTGACCAAGAAGGTCAGTCTGTCTGTAATCTTCTGGTTGCCATACGACGGCGGCGACGTCCTTGTAACCGGACTTGACGGGGCAATTGTCGGTAGGCCCGGGAATCTTGCATCGGGTACGAAGTTCTATGTGGATAGGGATGACGCGCTTTGGTCTCAGATTTCGGGCAAGGTGCTGACGGATTACCTACCAGACCAAATGTCCGTTGGCCAGAACAAGGGGCGCTGGAAGTTCCCGAAGGCCGGCAAGCTCTCGATGAAGAAAGGCGTCCTCGACGACTCGAAGGCGGGAGAGAACCCGTCCGGTTTGAAGCTCACCTTCAAGTCAAAGGACGGTTCCTTCAGTGGTTCGTTCAAGGTTTATGCCGAGCAGAGCGGCAAGCTCAAGTCGACTACAGTGAACGTTACGGGCATGGTGCTGAATGGCAAAGGCTACGGCACAGCCACGATCAAGAAGGTCGGCTCGATGAACATCACGATTGAGTAAACGGTGCCACGATTGCGGCGAATTATGGTATAATTTGACGCAATGAAAAAGCCATTTACAGCGTTGATTGCCGTTGCTGCTGGCCTTGTTGCCCTGGCCGAGCCGTGCGTATTGGAAAAGGGCTACAAGCCGCAAGCCAAGCAATCAGTTGACGACGTTGTGTCGCTGCTCGGCGAACTTTCGCTGGATACGCCTGCCGAGCAGCCAGCCGAGCCCGTTGCGCCGCAAGTTGAGCAACCGCAGGCCGTAACCCCCGCGCCAGAAGCGGAGCCGCCGCAAGCCACGGAGCAGCCAGCCGAGCCCGTTGCGCCGCAAGTTGAGCAATCGCAGGCCGTAGCTACCGAGCCACAAGTCGAGCCACCTGTGTCGCAAGCCGCCGTGGAGACTGAGACGCCCACAGTGCCTGCTGATACCCCAGCCACCAATGCCGAGTCGCAAGTCGAGGAACCTCTCCCAAAGAAAACCAAGGAAAAGAAGCTGACTGGTCGCCCTGCAAAGATCACCTCTGACACTACCGTCTACAACCGCAAGGAGGGTATTGCGAGCTTCGAGGGCCATGTTCACGTCGACGACGAGCAGTATCAGATGCATGCCGACCGCGTGTTCCTCTTTTTCGACATCGACAAGGACTCCAACTCGACAAACGCTGTGCGCCGTTCAAAAGGCACTAACGACGTTCATCGCGTTGCAAAGGGAACAAACGACGTTCATAAAGCCGCAAAAGGCACGGGCGATATGCGCCGCGCAGCGGGCGATGTCCGCCGTATTGTGGCGATCGGGCACGTCGCGATGACGAACGACGCACATCGCGCGTATGGCGCGAAGGCGACTTATTCGAAGAAGAACGGCCTTGTCGTCCTCTATTCGGGCGACGGCATCACGGCCGAGGTGCGTGACGAGTCGAAAGCGCAGCCGCAGATCGTGCGCGGCAAGCGCATCCGCTTTTGGATCGACTCCGAACAGGTGGAGGTCGACGAGGCGGACCTCACTGGTGCAGCGCCATCGGGCGGCGCCAGCACACTCAAAAAGGCCCTCGGCAAGTAGCACCTTCACAAAAACCACTTAACTACCCAACCACTTAACCACCCAACTGAGATGAGCGAAAAGATCACAATGAAGGACGGGAAGCTTTGCGTCCCCGAGAACCCTGTTATTCCCTACATCGAGGGCGACGGCACAGGCCCTGACATTACGCGCGCCGCGATGACTGTGTGGAACGCCGCGGTCGAAAAGGCATACGGTGGCAAGCGCAAGATCGAGTGGAAAGAAATTCTCGCCGGCGAGAAGGCGTTTAAGCAGACGGGCGAGTGGCTTCCGCTGGCGACGCTTGACGCATGCCGCGAGAACCTCGTCTCCATCAAGGGCCCGCTCACGACTCCAGTTGGCGGCGGAATCAGGTCGATCAACGTCGCGATGCGCCAGGAACTTGACCTCTATGTGTGCCTTAGGCCTGTCCGCTGGTTCAAGGGGGTTCCATCCCCCGTGAAGCGCCCAGAGCTTACCGACATGGTGATCTTCCGCGAGAACACCGAGGACATCTACGCCGGCATCGAGTGGATGAACGGCACGCCCGAAGTCGAGAAGGTCAAGGCGTTTCTCCTCGGCGAGATGGGCGTCCAGAAGATCCGCTTCCCGAAGACGGCGTCGATCGGCATCAAGCCGGTCTCGCTCGAGGGCACCGAGCGCCTCGTGAAGGCGGCTCTCGACTACGCGATCGACAATGACCGCAAGTCGGTGACGCTCGTCCACAAGGGCAATATCCAGAAGTTCACCGAGGGCGCTTTCCGCGACTGGGGCTACAAGCTCGCTCAGCGCGAGTATGGCGCTACCTTGATCGACAAGGGGCCGTGGTGCGAGTTCAAGAATCCTAAGACCGGCCGCATGATCACGGTGAAGGACTGCATCTGCGACGCGTTCCTCCAGCAGATCCTGACGCGCCCCGCCGAGTACGACGTGATTGCGACGTTGAACCTGAACGGCGACTACGTCTCCGACGCCCTCGCCGCGACGGTCGGCGGTATCGGCATCGCGCCCGGCGCGAACATCAACTACCAGACCGGCGTCGCAGTGTTCGAGGCGACACACGGCACTGCGCCGAAGTACGCAGGTCTCGACAAGGTCAACCCCGGTTCGCTCATCCTCTCCGGCGAGATGATGCTCCGCTACATGGGCTGGACCGAGGCCGCTGACAAGATCATCGCCGCGATGGACAAGGTGATCGCCGCGAAGACCGTCACTTACGACTTCGCCCGCCAGATGGAGGGCGCTACCGAAATCAAGTGCTCCGAGTTCGGCAATGCCCTCGCGAAGGCGATGTAAGCTTCTCCTGCTGATCCCGCCGCTGCTGCAGCCGAATACGCCCTATCCGGCTACGATGCACCTGGCGGGGTTCCTGAAGTCGCGCGGGTTTGACGTCGCCCAGCGCGACCTCTCGATAAAGGTCGTGCGTGACGTTCTCCTCGAATACGGCGACGAGACAACGGGTGAACTTCTCGAGTTCCTCGGCGGCCTCGCGCCAGTCGAGGCGAAGCGCGAAGCGAGCGATGTGATTGACGAACTTGCCATCTGGATACGCGACAACGTCGATCCCGACTTTGGCTTCTCGCGCTACGCCGAGCACCTGTGCCGCGCCGTCACCGACTTTGGCGAACTCGAGCGCAGGATACGCCGTCGCGGAGTGATCGACAAGCCCCTCGAACGCCACCTCAAGGCGGCGATGGAAGAGACGAAACCAGCGATCGTCGGCATAACCTGTCCGTTCCCGGGGACTCTTGTCGCGGCGTTCAAGATCGCGCGCTACATCAAGCGTCGCTATCCTGGCGTTCGGCTCGTGCTTGGCGGCGGCTATGTCTCGACGGAACTCCGCGAGATGACGGACAGGCGGCCTTACAAGTACTTCGACGAATTCCAGCTTGACGAGGGATATGCGCCATTTGCGAAGCTGCTTGGCGACCGCAAGGCGAGCGCGGCAGATGTGCCGCTGTTCGTGAAGCCAGACTACACCGGCATCGACTGGAGCGAGTATTTCGATATCGCCGAGACCGACAACTTCGTTACGAACCTGTGGAACTGCGGCAAGTGGGTGAAGCTCGTGATGGCGCGCGGCTGCTACTGGCGGAAGTGCGCGTTCTGCGACGTGAAGCTTCCCTACATCGGGTGTTTCCAGATGCCCAAGGCCTCCGAGATCGTCGACGCGATAGAGGAGTTCTTTGGCAATCACCCACCCAACCTTTCATCTCCTCAACCTTTCAACCTTTCAACTTTTCAACCTTTCAACTTTCTATCAGGCGTTCATTTTGTCGACGAGGCGATGCCGCCTGCTCTCGTCTCGGCGGTTTGCGACGAGATCTTGCGGAGGAAGCTCGAAGTCGAGTGGTGGGGCAACATCCGCTTCGACAACGCCTTTACGCCTGCGCTCGCGAAGAAGATGGCGCGGGCGGGATGCATCGCGGTGACTGGCGGGCTCGAGTGCGCGAACGACCGTCTTCTCAAACTGATGAACAAGGGCATCACGTGTGCATCGGCGGAGAAGGTGCTAAGGGGCTTCAGGGCGGCGAAGATATTCGTCCACGCCTATCTTATGTACGACTTCCCGACGGAGACAAAGGTGGAGCAGAAGGGCGCCGAGCGGTATGTCAAGTCGCTTGCGAAGAAGGGGCTCATACAGTCGTGCTTCTGGCACCGCTTTGCGCTCACCGTCCACTCGCCGATCGCCCGCGAGCCGGAGAAATTTGGTATAATCGTAAAACCGCTGAAGTCCAATTTCGCGAAAAACGAACTAGAGTATGTCCGCAAGAATAGACCACGAATCGCGTCGGCTTGAGATTGCCTCACGGGCGATGAAGCTGTTCTCTCAGGTCGGCTACGACAACGTGACGCTCATTATGATAGCGTCGTCGGCTGGCGTCGCCCGCACGGTTCTCTACCGCTACTTCCGCTCTAAGCGCGAAGTCCTCGACGCGGCAATCCTCGCGGCGACGCGGCAGATAATGAAGGACTGCAAAGCGGAAATCGCTAAGCGTGGCAAGGCGGCGGATCGTCTCGCGATGGTCTGCTTCCATGTGGCTGACGTCCTCTTCGAAAAAAAGGAATTCATGTCGGCGATCTTCGACTTCGTGCTGTCGATGGTTCGCGCTGGCGAAGATATGAGTTCGCGCATTACGCGCTTTACCGGCGGTATCAAGGCCGTGTTCGCGAAACTTGTCACAGAGGGCGTGATGAAGGGCGAGTTCCTTCCCGAAGTGGATCCCGAGCGCACGGCCGAGGGGCTTTACGCGATCCTCGAGTCCTGCGTTCTCAGGATTGTGCTCGGCACCGAGTCGAATTCCGCGAACGTTAAGGTGCGCGTCTCCGACATGATCCGCTCGATTTCGGCATAAATATCTTTAGCCACAAAGGTCACAAAGAGCACAAAGTGGATACGGGATTACAAGTTTCTATGTGATCTATGTGTTCTTTGTGGCTAAAAACGCTAAAAAGCTGACTAAAACTTTCTGTCTTGTAAAAATCTTAACTTACCCCATTGACGTTTGCGACAGAAAAGCATATAATGTCACACTGTTACACCTAAACAGGTAATAAACACATTATCAACAAGGAGTAAACATATAATGAAAAAGCTTCTGGCACTGACTACGGCGGTTCTCGCAGCATCGGCTGCGTTTGCGTCTGGTTTTGCTCTCTATGAGCCTACGGCCATCGGCACATCCTACGGCGGGGCATTGCTCGGCAAGGGCCTTGACGGCTCTGCGAACTCGATCAACCCGGCGACTCTCGACGACATTACAAATATTACAGTTCAGGTTGGATTTGTCACGGAGCATCCGCGCGGGCGTATTGGTATTTCCCGTGACGGCAGGAAATACTCGTGCTCGCCGATGGATCCCGGCTTTTTCGTACTTCCTCACTTCCAGGTCGTCGCTCCTGCGCTCTGGGGCTTCACCTTCGGTCTCGGCATTACACCAGAATATGGCCTCGGCACGCGCTACTCTCATAACAACCTTATGACATGGAGTTCGAAGCAGACGACGATTGAGGGCTTTGTCATCAACCCGAACGTCTCCTACCGCATCACCGACGATTGGTCGATTGGTGCTGGCGCTCGTCTTCTCTACTTCGACTTCGAACAGTATTCCTATCCGATGTCGTACCTTGCAGACACCAATCCGCAGTATGGATACATCCGCAACCACCTGCACGGCAACAATGGCCTTTCCTCGTGCGGATGGCAGATCGGTACCCGCTACAAGATCCTCGAAAACCTCTCCGTCGGCGCGGTCTACAAGTCCAAGATCGACACGCGCGTGAAGGGCCACTCGAACCTTCGTATGCCTGGTTACGTCCTTGGCGGCGCGGCTTCGGCGAATCTCGACATCCCGCAGTCTATCGCCGCGGGCATCAACTGGGACATCACGTCCGACTGGCATCTCGGCGCGATGGTTTCGTGGACTGACTGGTCTTCGCTCGACACGCTCCTCTTCAAGCTGCCCGCCTCGCAGGGCAACAAGAACATCAAGCTGAACTGGCATGATAGCTGGCGCGTCGGCATCGCCCCGTCCTGGGACTTTGCTAAGGACTGGACGGCTGTCGTCTCCTATGTCTACGACACGAATGTCTGTTCGTATGAGCAGCAGTCGACGATGCTTCCTCCCGGCGATCGCCAGATCGTGAGCGGCGGCGTTTCGTGGCGCATTACCCAGAACCTCCAGATTGACGTTACTTACGGAATCGTCATAATGGACGCGAAGAGCATGCACATGAGTGATGCTCTTGGTCGCACCTACCGCATGGAGTGCCGCCACGGCCTCTCCCACGCGGCCGGCTGCACCCTCACCTACCGCTTCTAATCTCCTGCGAGGCGGCGGCCGAAGGCTCCTCCTCGGGGAGCCCTCGGCGAATACGCCGAATCCCCTCGCTCGGACCTTCGCTCCACCGCCTCGCAAGCTGCGATGCGCCTTTCGATTACCGCCGCGCAGGAGCGCGGCGATTTTGCTATAATATGCACACCATGAAATACGACAAGAACCACGCGCTTCTCGAGTGCGCGATACCGGGACTGCCGCAGAAGAGCGGCAAGGTCCGCGATGTCTTCGATCTCGGCGACAAGCTTCTGATGGTCGTGACAGACCGCATCAGCGCTTTCGACGTAATTCTCCCCTGCGGAGTGCCGGACAAGGGCAAGGTCCTCAACCAGCTCTCGCTCTTCTGGATGGAGTTCTTCGGCATGAAGAACCACCTCGTGACGGCGAACGTCGACGAGTACCCGGCCGAGCTCCAGCCCTACAAGGAAGACCTTCGCGGCCGCTCCATGCTCGTCAAGAAGGTCAAGATGGTAGAGGTCGAGTGCATCGCCCGCGGATACTTGACGGGCTCGGGCTGGAAGGAATACCAGAAGTCCGGCACCGTAAACGGCATGAAGCTGCGCGAGGGCTACGAGAATGCCTCGAAGCTCGATGAAGTCCTCTTCACACCGACGACGAAGGCCGCGATCGGCGACCACGACGAGGCGATCAACTTCGCCGAGACCGTCCAGCTCGTCGGTGAAAAGACGGCGACGCTTCTCCGCGACACGACAGTCTCGCTCTATTCGAAGGCGGCGGACTACGCGCGCGAGCGCGGCATCATCATCGCCGATACGAAGTTCGAGTTTGGCCTTGACGCGGACGGCTCGCTCATCCTCGCGGACGAGGTGCTTACGCCCGATTCGTCGCGCTTCTGGCCCGTTTCGAGCTACGCCGTCGGCAAGAACCCGCCGTCTTTGGACAAGCAGTATGTCAGGGACTGGCTCGACTCGATCAACTTCAACCACCAGCCGCCGGGGCCGGTCCTTCCCGACGACGTCATCTCGCGCACGCGCGAGATCTACCTAAAGGCATACGAGGACTTGTCCGGTCGCAAGCTGGAAGTCTAAACCCTCCAACCTTTCAGCCTTTCAACTTTTCAACTCTTCAACTCTTCAACTTTTCAACTTTTAAATCAGGAACCACACTATGGGAATGTTTGACCAGATAAAAGAGGCAATGCAGATGCGCAGCGAAGCGAAGCGCATCCAGAACGAAATCCAGAAGATCAAGGCCGAGTACTCGAATGGCGGCATCACCGTCATCGCGAAGGGCGACATGACGATCGACAAGATCGCGATTACGCCCGAGGCCTACGACGAGGTCAAGGCGGGCAAGCCCCAGCGCTTTGAGACGATGCTCTTCAACGTCGTCAACGGCGCTCTCAAGAAGGCGAAGGACGCGACGCAGGCTGAGATGC
>Ga0265299_10005483_pt1 | contig 11758 bp, 9 predicted proteins | sample AusTroGonzalo_MG_4_FD_193485 | JGI IMG/M metagenome (GOLD analysis project Ga0265299, IMG submission 193485) | Bovine rumen microbial communities from tropical cattle in Woodstock, Queensland, Australia - Gonzalo_02 | ecosystem: Host-associated > Mammals > Digestive system > Stomach > Rumen ...
ATGATTTACACCGATGTGAACAGCATTCTCAAGAACATTGTAATATTTTAATGTAGGACCTGAACCCATTATAACTACTGATTTATCTTTGTTTATATTTTTATATTTTGGAAATACTTTTTGATGAACTGCAAGAGCAGGCAGAAAAATATACTTTATTTCATGAATTTGTTTTTTTAATTCAAATAATTCATTTTGAAAATTATTTAATGATTTCAAAGGCAGCCTTATTTTATCGATAAGTTTCTGGATATATTTAATTCTCATTTTTTTTCCTTAACAATTCTCTATTTAATATTTTTAATGATATTTCCTTTCTATTGATGTGAATAGAAATCAAGTTTTTTCTAAATTGTTTTAAGACTTTAAAAAAATAATTTAATCTATTAATAAATTTATATTTTCCGCCTTGAAGATTGTCTTTTATTTGACATTTAACGAAATATAAATAACTGTTTATACTTGTATTTGTTTTACAAATATAACTTTTTTTATGTATTCTCCAATTTGTTAGTTTTTCATTTATAAAATAAAATTCATTTTTGCAGGCAATCTGAGACCATAGATACCAGTCTAAATATGCCATAATTGAAGGATTAAAATTAACATTATCCAAGCTTTCTTTTTTCAACATTGCACAAGAAAATGTCGGAATTATATTCTTTTTCTCAAGATATTTTGAAATATTCACAGGAAAAATTAAATCTTTTATATCTTTTTGCACATCTAAAAAATAAGAATCAAATTCTCTGATTCTTTCCTCGTCTCCGAACAAATTCACATCATTGTAAATAAATTTGATATCTGGGTATTTTTTTATTATTTCTAACTTTTTTTCAATATAATCTTCTCTTATTGTATCGTCAGACTCTAGAAAAATTATCCAGTCGCTCTCTGCTTTTGAAATACCGAGTTTTAGAGTTTCTGCAAGTCCTCTGTTCATGCCGTTTTCGTGTTGATATAGTTTTATTCTGTTGTCTTTTTCGCAATAACTTTTAATAACTCCGACTGAATTATCTTTTGAACCGTCGTCAACAATAATCATTTCCCAGTTTTGGTAAGTTTGATTCAAAACACTTTCAATCGTTTCGGGAATAAGATTATCATAGTTGTAGCTGGCTGTTATTATGGATACTTTTTCACTCATTTTTTGCATCCTCAAGATAATTAACAACTACTTTTGTTTTTTTGGAGTAGTTTTTTATTTCTACGCAGATTCCTTTGCCTGTTTCAACTTTGCTCGTTTCATTTTCTAAAGATATTTGTTCTCTTATCCCGTCTTTTTCAAAACAAAAATCGCAGGAACCCGAAACACAAACAAAAGTCTTGAAGTGTTCCGTGTCTGCGATTTTGTAACAATCACCTCCAAGTTCATACAAAACATCAATCTTTTTAATGTTTTTGAACCTTAAATGATAATCAGTGTGTGTTTCGGTTATGTTATACAATCTGGACATTATATATTTCTTTGACTATTCTGATAAAAGCCAATGTTTTTAATGTTTTTTAGAGAAATATTTGCCAAAACATCTATTAATATTGTATTTGCATGATATAAAAACATGAAAAGGCATGCAATACATGGGTTTTCATGTTTTAAATCTTGTTAACCATTATGACTACTGGCACAACAAAAAACAAATTTCAAATCGTCAATAACCATGCAATTACATGGTTTTCATGATTTAAAACCCCAAAATCATGATGAATACATGAATTTCATGATTTAAAATTTGTATAACCCGATAAATAAAGAGTTTTAACCTCTTTATTTGTAAAAATTTTTTAATTTTTCTTAACAATTTTTGCTTTTATATTTCTTAAAAATAACGAATAGCTATTACAACTCAAACTTAACAAATTCCTTAATTGTCATTTGTCTTACTTTAAAACTTAATTTATGCAGAAAAAATTATTTTGTATGTATTCTGAAACTTATCAGGTTAAAAAGGATAACTCTTATATAATCTTCGTATCTTTCAAGCTTTATAATAAAATTCGGAAGTTTATCTATTTTTCTGTATAACTTCTGTTTGGAATTCAGAAATTTGTCAGAAATGCTGATATTCTTAAAAACCTTTATAACTTTTTTGATATCAACATTGAATGGATATTCCTTATTATGTTCATCATAATCTAAATCAATTCTTATAATGTGTTCTGATATGTTTGAAATTTTTCTTTCTTTATAATTAACATCGGGAATGCTGAAAGTATATAAAATATTTATATCGACATTCGGAAAACGGTTTTTTAAAAGTTCATATCCCTCTTTGAGTTCTTCATCTGATAAATCTTTTCTTATATCGGGTCTTTCAATATACACGAATAACACGTTATCTGAATTTTCAATCTGATTTATAACACGATTTATTCTTCTGTCGTATTTCTCTTTAACAAGCGGAAATTCGACATCCAAAGGTGTATCAGTCATAAAATCATGGTTATAAGTAATATCTGTTTTTTTGTTTAAATAAATATTGGAATGCCGGGGGTATTGTCTTGTACCAACAATTTCAAGGTCCTCAATATTTAGCCAGTTTTCAAAATTGTTTGCCAAAATTTTTACTCTGTTTAAAAATCCTGCACCGAATAGCCAGTCAAACGGATATGAAAAATATTGTAAATTTTTAATTCTTAAAGTGGATGTACAGGAACAGGCCGCACCTATCGGAACAATTAAATCGTATTGTCTGTTAACGATTTCGCAGCCGTTTTTTTGTTGTTTTGTACAAGAAAGCATAATATGACCCCTTAGTTATTTTCGCAGTATGTTTCTCTGCAAAAATTTATATTCAAATGTGGTTGTTTTATAATAACATTTTTATTATTGTTATGTAATTTTTTAATGAATCTTTATGTTTTATTCGCAGTGACGGGAGTTTTGCTATTTATTTTCCCTGTACTCTTCCGGAATATATTTTTGCCAGTCAGCATCAAGATTTTTGATAAATCTGTGGGCATCTATTACATCATCACCTGTAATCGGACTCGGTAATTCTTTGACTTCAAGCGGGTACTTATCAGAATTTTCATCTTTAAAAGCAACCGCTTCCATTCCCAAAATTGCCACCCCAAACGATTTTTGGCAGTGTTGGCAAATGACCTGCAATACAAATAATCCTTCTTCTTCTCTCAATATAAAAACGGAATCCTCGTCAAAATCTTTCCCGCAATTTGAGCAGCATAAGTTTGAAAAAAGTCTTTTGAAATTTAATCTGTTCATATTTCCCCTCTATATTAAATATTATACTTACATATTTTTCAAAATCACATCGTTTGTGAAAAATATGAATTTATTTTGTTATTCCTTATTTCCGGATTTTAGAAAAATCATTTATATATATGTGTTAAAAAAAAATAAAAACGGGCAGTATATTTATGTAGCGAATAAGAGAGAGTTTGTATCATGGAATTGGTAAATATTTTCGATCTGGTTGTTTTTGGTATGATTCTTTATGTCGGACTCATTGTTGTCCCTACAATATTTGAAAATAAAGAAAACCATAACTTTAACAACAACAAATAATTTGTTATCTCGTCTTTTGCTGATTGACGTGCAGGATGGAATTCTGTGCTTTTTTGTCCTGCTTATTCTTTTTCGAGCCAAATTGTCTTTTCTTTTCCGTCTTTGAAAACAATTCCGATTTTATCAAAGGTTTGTCTGATTTCGTCAGCTAATGCCCAATTTTTTTCAGCACGTGCTTTTGCCCTTATTTCAATTACTTTTTCAATCAGGGCATAACCTTGTTCAGTCAGTTCCGATAAGAATTGTGCCGAATTTTTAATCGTTTCAATTCTTGAATTTAATTCATCTTCTGAAATTTTTGCCTTTTTACATACAAAACCGAGAGTTTTCATCAATAATAAAAGCGTTCCGACATATTTTCCAGCAAGAACTTTATCATTTTGCGCTTTTGCGGAATTTGCTTTTGTTGCAAGGTCGAATAACACAGACAATGCGACTGATGTGTTTAAGTCGTTATCCATCGCGTTTTTAAATTGAATTACTTCTTCCGCATTAATATCTTCTGTAATATTATCTTTCCCTGCAAAAGAAGTTACATCATCAAGAGCGTTTTGAAGTCTTTTAAAACCTGCCTTAGCGCTGTTTAATGCTTCGTCATTAAATTCAACCGGCATTCTGTAATGGTTCGTCAAAATAAAAAATCTGATTGTGTCTGCGTCATAGTTTGCCAAAAGGTCGTTAATTGTGACAAAATTCTTTAATGATTTTGACATTTTTTCTTTGTTGATGGTAACAAAACCGTTATGTAACCAGTATTTTACGAATTCTTTTGAATTAGCACATTCTGATTGAGCAATTTCGTTTTCGTGGTGCGGGAATATCAGGTCAGCACCTCCTGCATGAATGTCTATTTGTTCACCGAGGTATTTTTTAGACATTGCGGAGCATTCAATGTGCCAGCCTGGACGTCCTGTCCCCCATGGACTTTTGTAACCATCCTTTTCATCCTTTTTCCACAAGGCAAAATCAAGAGCATCTTCTTTTTTATCCGAAGTTTCGACTCTTGCACCTGCCTCAAGGTCATCAATCGGCTGTTTGCTGAGTTTTCCGTAATCTTTGAATTTTTTTACCCTGAAATAAACATCACCGTCTGATTCATAAGCGTAGCCTTTTTCAATAAGAAGTTTTACCATTGCAATCATTTCACCGATTGTTTTTGTTGCTCTTGGTTCAAAATCAGGTTTTAAGTTGTTTAGTTTTTGCATTGCATCTGCAAAAATTTCATAATATTTTGTTGAAATTGCTTCGGGTGTTGTGTTTTCGGAATGTGCTTTTGCAAGAATTTTATCGTCAACATCGGTAACGTTTCTGCAATACTTAACGTCATAACCGAGAAATTTCAGATATCTGTACAAAACGTCCCATGTTATGTAGCATCTTGCGTGTCCGAGGTGAGGATAATCATAAACCGTCGGCCCGCAGACATACATTGTTACTGTGTTGTCTTTTAAATTATGAAATTCTTCTGTTTTATCAGTTAAAGTATTATGTAATTTAAGCACAATAATCCTCTCATTCTTTGCACAGTCCGATTATTTTACATAAAATTCGGCATTTACCGAAGCTCTGATTTTTATTTTTTGCGGTGTAACTGAAGTTTCTAACATTTCTTCGATATCAGCCATTTTTGCGGATTGTCCGGCGCTTTTGAAATTTCTTAATGTTGCAGCATTATTAATTCCCTGATAGCAGCTTGTCGAAATGGCTTTAACACCTTTAATTTCTTGTCCTGCCGCATTTGCCGAAACTTTTGCCATTTCTCTTGCTTCGTGTGTAGCCTGCCAAATCAGTTCATTGCAATTATTTCCCGTACTTTCGTATGAGAAAGAAAGTGAACTTACTCTGTCTGCTCCGGCAGATAGTGCAGCATCAATGATTTTTCCGAGAGAATTTGTATCGGAGGTTTTAACTGTAATTGAATTTGTCACAGTATAGTCAGTTATATTTCTCTTATCCGATTTGTATGAGTAATTCGGGTGAACGCTATAATAACCCTTTACAATTTCAATTTTTATTCCTGCTGCTTTCAGTTTTTCAAGTTCCGCATTCATTTTTGAAATGGCGGCTTTATTTTCGTTTGAAGCTGTTTCAAGAACTTTTGATGAATTTTCTTTTGTAAAAGTTATTGATGCTGTATTCGGGGCAACTTCTTTTGTTTTTTCGACAGATGCAGTAATATATCCTCTGTTTTCGGTTATTTTTTCCGTAACAACAGCGGAACCAACGGTATTTTGTGATAAAAACAAAATAATTCCTGCCAAAATCAGTGATGTTTTTTTCATAAATAAATCCTTTTAGTTATCTTCATTTTCTTCTTTTTCACGTTGTATTTGTTCAACGAGTTCCTGAAGTCTTTCATCAGACGGGTCATATCCGATATGAAGTCCGAATTGTTTTCCGCTGAAAGCGTACCATAACAGGAACATTATAATCCACAGCATGACGCCGTGTAATAACTGCATGGACGGCATATCCGTGATATATTTTGCAATAAAATTCCATGCATTCATCGCAATATAACCGGGGAATACAGTAAATCCCGTTATAATACAGCAACCTGCAAATATTGCTATAAACAGTCCTTTAAACCCTCTTATTTCTATAATTCTTCCTTTTTTATTCATGTCTGTTCGCACATTCCCTTAAAATCTTCTTCATCTATTATTTTTACACCTAAAGAGGAGGCTTTGTCAAATTTTGAACCCGGATTTTCACCGCACAGCAGGTAAGCCGTTTTTTTGCTCACTGATGACGAGGTTTTGCCGCCTCTTGATTTTATCATTTCTTCAAAATATGTTCTCGGTTGGGAAAGAGTTCCTGTGATTACAAAAGTCATGCCCTCAAATTTGTCTGAAATTTTTGATGATTTGGCGCTTTGGGGAATAACTCCGTTTTTCTTTAGTTTTTCAAGAAGTTTTTTATTATTTTCGTTATTAAAAAATTCAAAAACACTTTCCGCAACTTTTTCGCCGATACCAGAAATTGCAGTCATTTCTTCTTTTGTCGCTGTTATCAGTTTATCAAGTGTCAGGAACTCCGAGGTAAGAATGTCTGCTGTTTCTTTTCCGACAAGTTTGATTGACAGTGCTGTTATGAACTTTTTAAGCGGGGGATTTTTGCTGTTTTCTATTGATGTGAACAGATTATTTGCGGATTTTTCTTTGATTAAGTCAAGCTGCATTAAATCTTCTTCCGACAAAGTATATATATCTGCGATATCTTCAATTAGTTTTTTATCGACGAGCTGCTCAATAACCGATTCACCGAGTCCGTCAATATCCATTCCCTCTTTTGAACACCAAAATTCTATTTTGCCCTTGATTTGTGCGTCGCAATTTTTATAATTCGGGCAATAAAGCAAAACTTCTCCCTCCGGTTTTATGAGTTTTGTCCCGCAAACAGGACAAAATTCAGGGGTTTTATATATTCCGTGGTCGCCGGAGTTTGGCGATTTCATAATTACTTTTGGTATAATTTCTGCTGCCTTTTTAATAATTACCTTGTCGTTAAGGTTTATGCCGAGTCTGTTTATTTCGTCAAAATTATGCAGACTTGCCCTTTTGACTGTTGTTCCCGCTAATTTTACCGGTTCGAGAATTGCAACAGGGGTTAATGCTCCTGTTTTGCCAATACTGAGTTCTATATCAATAAGTGTTGTTTCGATTTCTTCCGGCGGAAATTTAAAAGCCGTTGCCCACTTGGGCGCTCTTGCAGTAAAGCCGAGTTCATTTTGCAATCCGATATCGTTGACCTTTACGACTACGCCGTCGGTTGCGTAATTGAGATTTTGCCGTTCTGTTTCCCAATATTTGCAATAATCTTCAACACCGTCTATATTGTTGTGAAGTTTTGCATTTTCGTTGACTGTAAACCCCTGTTCTTTTAAAAGCTGTAATATTTCAAAGTGGGTTTTTGGGGTATTTCCGTCGGGGAAAACAGCAGCATAGGCAAAGAAATGCAGGTTACGTTTGCCTGTTATTGTTTCGTCAAGCTGCCTTAATGAGCCTGCCGCAGCATTCCTCGGATTTGCAAATTCTTTTCCGCCGTTGTTTCGCTGCTCTTCATTTAATTGTTCAAAAAAATCAACAGGCATATAAACTTCGCCTCTGACTTCAATATTGATATCGTCTTTGAGTTTTTGCGGAATATCTTTAATTTGTTTGATATTTTTTGTTATAACTTCTCCTGTAACCCCGTCACCTCTGGTTGCGCCTATTGTCAGAACTCCTTTTTTATACGACAGAGCAACGGCAAGTCCGTCAATTTTTAATTCGCTGACAACTTTAGTGGTGCTTTCGCCGTGTTCTTTAAGAACTCTTTTATACCAGCTTTTTAAATCTTCAAAATTGTTTGAATTATCAAGACTGTAAAGTCTGTATGTGTGTTTGTGCTCTTTAAATTCGGATTCTATTTCCGCTCCGACTTTTTGTGTCGGACTGTCCTCATTTTTGTATTCTGGATATGTGTTTTCAAGACTCCGGAGTTCTCTGAAAAGCTCATCATACTGTGCATCTGAAATAATCGGTGCATCATTTTGATAATATGCTTTATTGTGTTTTTTTATCTCTTCTCTCAAAAAATCTATTCTGCTTTTGATTAGTTCCAAAATTCACCTCAAAGTCTTGTCTTTTGTATATGTTTTATTTTACAATAAAAATATGTCTTTAAATGATGATATAAATAAATTGTTAAAACACAAAAAAATAATGTTTACTACGCCATCTCATGACGGTACAGGATTTGTAATTCCCGGATATGAGAACTTTTTGAGCAGAAAGTTTTTATCTCATGACTGTTCTGAATATGATGGTTTTGATAATTTATCTTCTCCGGACGGAATTATAAAAGATGCGCAGAGTGTTTGTGCTGAAATTTTGGGCGCAGAAAATCTCTTTTTCCTTGTAAACGGTTCGACTTCGGGAATTATTGCATCTATGCTCTCATGTCTGAAAGCTGATGATAAGGTTCTGATTGCAAGGAATTGTCATAAAGCCGTATATAACGGTCTTGTTCTGACAGGGGCAAAACCTTGCTGGATTATGCCCGAATTAATTGAAGATTGGGGAATTTACGGAAAAATTTCTCCCGAAGCGGTACATGAAGCTCTGAATAAATATTCTAAAGTTAAGGCATTGATAATTACATCGCCCACATACAACGGAATAGTTTCGGATATTTCCAAAATTGCGGATATATGCAGAAAAAATGGAGTTATTCTGATTGTAGACGAGGCTCACGGTGCATTAAGGCAGTTCCTTTCAGCGGACAATATTTTAAATGCGGTAACTTCCGGTGCTGATATTTCTGTTCAGTCGCTTCACAAAAATTGCGGGGCTCCAAACCCATGTGCAATTCTTTTGAGGAGAAAAGAGTGTTCCGTTTCATCCTCAGCTGTTCAAAATGCACTAAATCTCATCAATACAACCTCTCCGTCATATCCTTTAATTGCTGCGTCTGATGCTTGCATTCGCTTTTTAGCCGCAAAAAAAGGAAACGAAAGAGTAAGAGAATTGTATTATAATATCAAAAATTTTAAGGATAATTTGTCGGAAATTGACGGTTTAAACATTTTGGATAATGGTGATTTTTCCAAAATATTACTTAAAATTGACAATTTAAACGGTTATGATTTGTCGGAAATTCTCTATGACGATTTTAATATTGAAGATGAACTCTCAAATGAAAAATCAGTTTTATTTTTGTGTGGAATAGGCACTTCAGGAATAAAATTATCAAAACTCAGAAAAGCTTTGGTAAAAATTGTTCAAAGACAAGAAAAATCTTTCAGAGAGCATACTGTTTTTAAATTTCCCCTGCCGGAAATCAGATTGGTTCCCCAAAGTGCATTTGGTGCAAAAATTAAATATATTGATATTAAAAAAGCTTTGGGCAGAACCTGTGGTGAACTGATATCAGAATGTCCTCCGGAAGTTCCTGTTCTTCTCCCCGGAGAAATTATCAGACAGGAGCATATTGATTATCTGCAATTTAAAATGAAAAAAACTTTAATCGGCATAATCGGGTAAGTTGTTTATAAATTCAGGAACGGATGTTTTGTTTTCATTTTGTTTTTGTTCGGAATAATACTGAGGTGAGTATTCAGAATGCGGGTTATATGCCGGTTTTTCTTCGGCTGAATCTGATGTTCCTGTTATCCATTTGAAACTTTTTACGGCTTTAATATTTTCGGGAGTTCCCTGAATTATAACAGCAAAAGGTCTTGCACTCAGACCAGTATCAGGATTTAATGGCGGAATTTTACCCATAATTTCTCTTGAAACCGTAGTATTATATTCATCGTAAAAGATATTTCCGAGTGATGTTTCCGATGAATTGCTTAAAATTGTTTTTGGCATAGGATTTTTTAATTCCCCGAGAAATTTTTCTATTTCTTCAGAAATTCTGCCGTATATTTTTAAATCAACGTGATTGCTCGGAATATTCATTTTACCCTGAATATACAGACTCATATTTGGTCCCTCAATGGTCAAATCTTTAAAATCAGCTGTCCCTGATTTAATCTCCATAATGCCGTTTGCTGTTGTATAAACGCCGGTATTTTTAGGTTTAATGACTTTTGACACTGCATTAACCGTCATTTTTAATATAGATTGGCTTATGAGGTTTTGTGCATAAAGAAAATGTTCAAATTGGCATAAAGGACCCATTACACCGTTTCGTGCGGTAAATTCGGCATATCCCTTTGCTGTCCTTTGTTGTTGCGTTTTATTTGTTCCTATTGTATTGATTTTTAGCTTATAATCGACCTGTCCTGTCTTATTATCGTCAACACCTGTGACTGCCGTCATTAATGACCTTATATCTGCATTTTTTCCTGATAAATCACAATATGTTTTTGTCAGCAGGGTGTTGTATTCTGCTTTTCCGCTTACGGTTCCTTTGTATGCTGTACCTTTGATGTTTGTAATTTTTACATTATTGTTTTCTGTTTGTATATTACACGTGATATTTTCTGCCGTCATTCCTGCTGTTTTGAATACTTTTACTTTCGCTGTTCCTTTTGTATTTCCGAAAGGTAAAGCTATACCGGGATAAATATTATCTTTCATTGCCGGTTCTAATGTTTCGTTGAGTTCCTCTAAATCAATGTATTCTGCATCTAATGAAAAAACTTTTATATTTGGTTTTTCCAAGTTTATTTCAGGAAGCATATCTGCTTTTATTGCAAATTTTGAATTGCCGATACTGACTTTCGGTAAATTTATTTTTATATTGTCGCGGCTGAAAATAATTTCATTAACAGAGCTTGATACTTTGTATTCGGGAACAGATAAGTTCTTTATCTCTAATTTGCCGTTAATTGCAGGTTTTTCCAAACTTCCGTTAATTTCAAGATTGCTTTTAACCGTTATTTCTGATGCCTGTGAATATGCAAATGTCATTGATTTTGGAATGTTTATCAATATTTGTTCTGCTGTCGGTTTTTGTAAATTTTTGATTTTTCCCCTGATATTTATTATTGATTCATTATTATCCTTGTTTTGGAGTGATAAATTATTTATTGTGATAAAATCTTTTCCGTATTGAATATCTGCATTTATTGCGGACTGTCTGTGCAAAAGCTCTTTTATTACTGCTGCCGACAAATAATTGTCTTTATCCGCAAAAATTGTTCCTTTGAATGAACCGTCATTGTTTTTGCCTGTAATTTGTCCGTTAATTTTTAAATATCCCTTTGGTGCAGCCTGAATGTTGTTCGTAATTTTTTGTTCTTTTAATATTTTATAAAGACTTTCGCTCCTTATGTTTCCGTTTATGTCAAATTTATATTTCGGCTGTTTTTGTATATTTTCTATTTTGCCACTGATTAAAAGCGGTTTTTCTTTTTTATTAAACTTCGTTTCAGCAATAATAATATCGCTGCTGCTTGCCGATATCTTTAAATTTTCCGCAGTCAGCTCATTGGCAAAAATTTCGGGAAGAATATTTGCATCATTCAGATTTATTATTATTGACGGATTTTCTTTTGTTCCGGATACTTTTATATTTCCGGACGGAAATTTGACTGCAACTCTGTTATTGTCATATACGGTGAAATTCCTTAAATCTGATAAAATTTCTGCCTTGGGAGTTTTTAAATTGCCGTTTATTTTTGCGGTGAAATCGGTAAAACCTCTGACCTTTTTACCTTTTGTTAAATCTTTTGGTAAAAATATGTCAATTAACTTTTCAACATCAAGATTTTTTCCCTCTGCCGTTATGTCTATA
>Ga0265299_10005485_pt1 | contig 11757 bp, 9 predicted proteins | sample AusTroGonzalo_MG_4_FD_193485 | JGI IMG/M metagenome (GOLD analysis project Ga0265299, IMG submission 193485) | Bovine rumen microbial communities from tropical cattle in Woodstock, Queensland, Australia - Gonzalo_02 | ecosystem: Host-associated > Mammals > Digestive system > Stomach > Rumen ...
ATCCCGTGGCCGCTTGAGAAAGGCGACAAGCTGAGGGCTTACAACCAGATCAAGCAGCTCGCGAAGAACAACGAGATAATCCTTTGCGCCTTGAACGACGACAAGAAGGTCGACAAGCAAGCCGCTTTTCAGGCCATGCAGCCTTATTGCTCATCGGTGAACTTCATCGACCTGCCTAAGATCGGCATCCTGTTCAACGTTTTCAGGTCGTATCTGATTGGTTTGCCTATACAATGCGGCTATTTCTACAGCTCGAAGGCAAAACACAAGGTGCATGAGCTCATCAGGCACCACAAGCCCGACATGCTCTTCGGTCAGCTTCTGCGCGTAGCGCCATATCTTCATAAGGTAAAAATACCGAAAACCATTGACTATCAAGATGTTTTCTCGATGGGAATGAAACGTCGCGCCGAGATAGCAGGCATCTTCACACGTCCGTTATTCGAGATGGAATATAACCGCTTGAAGAAATATGAGCGCCGTGTCTTCGACGAGTTCGATGTCAAGACCATCATCAGTGAGCCCGACAGGGCAAATATCGACCATCCGCAGAGAAATAAGATACTCATCGTGCCTAACGGCGTCGATCATGAGTATTACAAACCTCAGGAAAGAGAGAAGAAATACGACATCGTGTTTACCGGTAACATGGGCTATGCGCCTAACGTCAACGCGGTGGAGTTTCTGGCTTATGAGATCATGCCAAAGGTGTGGGAGACCCTCCCCGATGCCAAGCTCTATATCGCCGGCGCCCAACCCGACCCGCGCGTCAAGAAGGTGGCTGATGAGAATATCATAGTTAGCGGCTGGATCGACGATATGCGCGACGCATACGCCCAGAGCCGCATCTTCATCGCCCCGATGCGCATTGGAACGGGACTGCAGAACAAGCTCCTGGAGGCAATGTCGATGAAGATCCCGTGCATCACGACATCCCTTGCCAACGGCTCGCTCCACGCCGTCAACGGAAAGGAAATACTTGTCGACAATAGCTCTTCGGAACTCGCAGCCGACATCGTGTACCTCCTACGGCGTCCCGACAAGGCCGCGGAGCTCGCCGAGGAAGGCTATAACTTCGTGAACCGTGTCTACGACTGGGGAGCAGCGACAAAGATCATGGAAGACGCGATGAATCAGGTTTTGGATAAAAATAAATGATTATGACACAGACTGACGATAAAAAGATAATCTTCTCGATGGTCGGAGTGAGCAAAATCATCCCGCCGTCACGACAGATTCTGAAAGATATTTACCTCTCGTTCTTCTACGGGGCGAAGATAGGCATCATCGGCCTGAACGGCGCCGGAAAATCTACGCTTCTGCGGATCATCGCCGGCAAAGAGAAGTCATATAACGGCGAGGTGGTGTTCTCGCCGGGCTACTCCGTGGGCATGCTCGACCAGGAGCCGGCACTCGACGACAGTAAGACAGTGCGCCAGGTGGTGGAAGAAGGTGCGCAGGAAGTCGTGGATATGCTCAAGGAATACGAGGAGATAAGCAACAAGTTTGCTGAACCTGACGCCGATTTCGACAAACTCATCGAGCGACAGGGCGAACTCACCGAGCTCATCGAACAGCACGACGGATGGAACCTCGACAGCAAGCTCGAGCGCGCCATGGACGCACTCAACTGCCCGGACGGAGACACTCCAGTGAAGAACCTCTCAGGAGGTGAGCGTCGTCGCGTAGCTTTGGTTCGTCTGCTTCTGCAGGAACCTGATATTTTGCTCCTCGACGAGCCAACCAACCACCTCGATGCGGAGGCCATCGAATGGCTCGAAAAGCATCTGCAGCAGTACAAAGGCACAGTCATAGCCGTCACTCACGACCGTTACTTCCTCGACCACGTCGCCGGCTGGATCCTCGAACTCGACCGAGGCGAAGGCATCCCATGGAAAGGCAACTACTCGTCGTGGCTCGACCAGAAGACACAGCGCATGGCGATGGAGGAAAAGACCGAGAGCAAACGCCGTAAGACCCTCGAACGCGAGTTGGAGTGGGTGCGCATGGCGCCGAAGGCTCGTCACGCCAAGGGCAAGGCACGTCTGGAATCATACGAGAAGATGCTCAACGAAGACGTGAAAGAGAAAGAAGAGAAACTTGAGATATACATCCCGAACGGCGACCGTCTAGGCAACAAAGTCATTGAGGCTAAGAACGTTACAAAAGCCTTCGGCGACAAGGTTCTGTTCGAGAATCTCAGCTTCAGCCTGCCTCCGGCGGGCATAGTGGGCGTCATCGGACCTAACGGAGCAGGAAAAACGACCCTCTTCCGTATGATTATGGGTCTCGAGAAGCCAGATTCGGGCACCTTCGAGGTCGGTGAGACCGTGAAGATAGGCTATGTCGACCAGCAACATGCCGAGATCGACCCTGAAAAGACCGTCTGGGAGGTGATTTCCGGCGGAAATGAGCTCATCCAGCTCGGCAAGCGCACCATGCCATCAAGAGCCTACGTCTCGAGGTTCAACTTCGGTGGCGACGCTCAGCAAAAGAAAGCTGGCGTTCTCTCCGGCGGTGAGCGCAACCGCATGCATCTCGCCTTGACGTTGAAGCAGGAAGCCAACGTGCTTCTCCTCGACGAGCCTACTAACGACATCGACGTCAACACCTTACGTGCTTTGGAGGAAGGTCTGGAGAACTTCGCAGGCTGCGCCGTCATCATCAGCCACGACCGCTGGTTCCTCGACCGTATTGCGACGCATATCTTGGCGTTTGAAGGCGACTCGCAGGTTTATTTCTTCGAAGGAAGCTATTCGGAATACGAGGAGAATAAGATAAAACGTCTTGGCAATCAACAACCTAAGAGGTTCAGATACAAAAAACTGATGTAACATGAGCGACGAGAAACCGACAAAACTGCAAATCTACAGCTGGTATCTGCGCGGCAAGAAAGCCTTCCGCGGCAATTTCAAAAACCATTATGAAGTTGCTGCGCAATGGTACGAAAAAGCTGCCAAAGCCGGTAACAAAGACGCTATGTACGAGTTGGGGATGTGCTATCTGCGTGGCGAGGGTGTGCCGAAGGACGACTACACGGCCTACACCTGGTTCCGCGAAGCCGGTCACAACGGTCATCCCGACGGCCAATATCTCGCCGACGACATGCTTCGAGTACATGAAATGATGCTGTGATTTAAGATTTAAAATTCAAAATTTAAAATTTAAGATATGAAGAAAATTATTACCACATTTATTGCTATCTTACTGACAATCAACGCTTTCGCGTTAGATGTCTGGGACGGCACCGCCTCACCTTGGACGCATGGCACAGGCGTGAGCAGCGACCCATATCTCATCGAAACGGCCGAAAATCTGGCTTATCTTGCCCAGAAAGTCAACGAAGGCTATCAGGCACAAGGCATGGAGGTCTTCAGATACACATATTTCCTGTTGACCGACGACTTGGACCTTAACAACATCAACTGGACACCGATTGGCAACGTGAACATGAACATGAATGGCTATTATTTTGCCGGTATCTTCGATGGCTGGTATCATAACATCGACCACTTGAAGATTCAGACGAGCGCTGATGTCTGCGGCCTGTTTTGCGGATTGGGCGGAGAACAGGGACCTCCACCAGGAGACAGGACAGGTGTGATTAAGCATCTATCTGTGACCAATGGCAATATCATATCCACTGGTACGGGAGTGGGCGGCATCGTTGGAGCTATCGCCGGTGAAGCATTTGTTTATCAATGCAGTTTCTCAGGCACCATCAGCGTGAGCAACAGCGGTTCTTATTGCGGTGCGGGTGGCATTGCAGCAGCCGCAGCCGAAAATGCAGGCATCGATGAATGTTCATTCCACGGAAGCATCAGTGCGACCAACAACGGAAGTTTCACTGGCGCTGCAGGAGCCGGCGGCATAGTTGGAATAGCAATGGACAATGCATCGATAAGCCAATGCTATAACACCGCCACCATCACAGGCAACGCATTCATGTTAAGCGTAGCAGCAGGCATAGTAGGCGCCACTTTGCAGGAAAATAACGTGAGCGTTCAAAGTTGCTACAACGTCGGAACAGTCAACGCTGGCACCAAAGGCGGCATCTTCGGTATGGTGAGCCCCATCAACCCGACAAAAGACGAAACATCTATCAACGTAAACAACTGTTTCTACCTCAACACCTGCGGTGGAACCACCAACTACGGCACCAGCATGACATCAGCCGAGATGCAGACCGAGCAGTTTAAGAACCAGATCGACATGAGCTCGCACGCTTTCGTGATGGACAACGGCACCAACAACGGATACCCCATCCTCGCACTCACCGGTTTCATGCTTTTTGAAGCAAAAGACGTGACATCGCATACAGCCACATTGTCGGCCAATTTACATCCCGGAAACGCTTCATTCTCAAGGGCTTACTTTTTCTACGACAACGAAGCAGGCACCGATTATCATGAGGTCGAGATTGGCACTGAAGGATATGTAGAAGCCATCATCGAAAATCTCGAGCCAAATACAGCCTACATGTTTTCCATGAGCGCAGAGTATTCCGATGGCGGTTTTGTCGGGTTCAGTCCACATTGGTTCATGACCTCCGACAACACTGGAATTGCCGAAATTTCTAATTCCTATATTTGCATCTATCCTAACCCGACATCAGATTTTATTTTCATAGAAAATATTGAGCCTCAATTGGTTACAATTTATTCCCTCGAAGGAAAAATGATAAAAACTATTGAAAACACCAATATTATTGATGTTAGGGATTTGAATAAGGGGATTTACCTTATTAATATAGATGGAATAATGAAACGAATTATCGTTATTTAGTCAGTTCCTCCATCACCTTGCCGGCTAAACGGCTGGTTCCGACGCGGAAATAGTTCTTGTTGAGCCATTTCTCACCAAGGATGTCTTTCACGATATAATAATAGGTGAGCGCGTCTTCGATTGTCGACATGCCGCCCGCAGGTTTGAAGCCAACCATCTGACCTGTCGCCTCGTAGTATTCTTTGATGGTATCGCACATGATGACGGCTGCCATAGGCGTTGCATTTACAGCGATTTTTCCTGTCGAAGTCTTGATGAAATCAGCACCTGCCAAGATAGCTAACTCGCTGGCTTTACGGATGTTTTCGACGGTTTTCAGTTCGCCTGTCTCCAAAATAACCTTCAGATGAACTGGTGATTTGCAGATTTCACGAATTGCCTGGATTTCATTATAAACTTCATCGTAATTTCCTTCGAGGAAAGTGCCGCGTGAAATCACCATATCGACCTCGTCGGCGCCCTGCTCAACGCAATATGCGACCTCTTTTTTCTTCAAATCGAACGGCATCTGTCCCGAAGGGAAGCAGCAAGCCACCGTAGCGACCTTTATTCCGCTGCCTTTCAACAAACCCTTGGCCTGCTTCACAAACGGACTGTAGATGCAGATGGCAGGAACCGAGATTCCTATGCTATTCTTCTGAAAATCAATGGCTTTGGCACAAAACTCCTCTATCTTCTTGGCATTGTCAAACGCCTCGAGAGTGGTGAAGTCGATGCTCTGGAAAATGGTCTTCAACGCCTCGCGTCGGTCGCTGCTTTTGCCTTGTTTCTCAATGATTTGCGCAATTCTTGTCTGAAGTTCCTCTTCGGTATGATTGTAAGATTTGAAGTTCATAATTTTATTATTTTTAACAACATGCAAAGATAGGAAAAAATTTCTTAATTTTGCAGCGAATTTCGATAATTTTTCTCATGAGAAAATATATTTTTACAATCATTTTATTCCTTCTCGCGACAGCGGCCTCGGCTCAGCTCACGAAAGAAAACGACTACGGTATCAACAAGTTACGTCTTGAAGTCCGTACCGATTTCGACTGTTTTTCGGATGAAGGCCAGCTCAAATCGGGTTTCACCGGAAAGTATCTCAACTTCATACTTTTTGGCGACATAACCGATAATGTTTACTACGCTTATCGTCAGAGAATCAACAACATACAGAATCAGGCCCAGTTTTTCGATGCCACCGACTACCTCTATCTCGGATGGCGTATCACGAAAAACCTCTCGCTGACGGCAGGTAAGGAGATTGTGGCCATCGGCGGTCTGGAATACGACCTCGCTCCTATCGATATCTATTTTAACTCGCGTTTCTGGGATAACATCAACTGTTTCCGCTTCGGAACGAACCTCGAATACACCACCAACAACGGTAAAAACACCTTCGTGCTGCAGTTCACCAACTCGCCTTTCGACAACAGCATCGTCTACGGCAGTCTCTACGGCTACAGCTTCCTCTGGCGCGCCAACTTCAAATACTTCACCCCTGTTTGCTCAGTCAACATGTTTGAGGTGAAGAAAGGCGATTTCCTCAACCTCATAGCACTCGGAACAGCCTTTGACTTCGGCGCCATCGAGGGTTATATCGACGCCCAAAACCGCGCTCATGGCAATCAGAAAGACTATTTTGGCAAGGATATCACCGTCATCGGACGTATCGGAGTGAAATTCTGGGGTGAGAGGATGCATATCTTCGTCAAAGGCGGCACCGACATCAACGACTCGCAGGACTACACCTTGGAAGCCATTCAGGTTCTCGACCCGCTCGTGATGCCGGGCACCAACGTGCTTTTCTACGGCGGCGGCATCGAATATTGGCCTCTGCAAGGTAAAAACGACGTCCGCGTACATGCCTTCTTCGCAGTGAGCGACGTGCGTCAGGATGCGAATGTGAACCAAGGAATGCTCACCGTCTCAAAGGAAGGCGAGATATCGTATCAGGCCAACATCGGCTTGACATGGCGACTGAAATTCATCGACAAATAACATTTCATTATGAAGATAAGAAACTGGCAGTTTTTAAGTAAGAGACGTCTTGAGGCAGGTATCTTTCTCCTCATCTTCGCTCTCTTTTTCGGATTCCTCGGCACCAGGATGGGCACGGCTAACATGCTCAACACCATCATGCAGACCTCGTACCATCTCCTTCTGGAGACCGTCTTCTTCCTGATGGCGGTGTGCGTCGTGTCGGGCGCCCTCGGCAAGCTTCTGGTGGAGTTCGGCGTGGTGCGACTCATCGAGTACATCCTTCGCCCTCTGATGAAGCCAATATACAACCTCCCAGGCGTGGCTGCTCTCGGCGGAATCCTCACATTCCTCTCGGATAACCCGGCTATCATCACCCTCTCGAAAGACAAGCATTTCTCGCATTATTTCAAGAAATACCAGCTCGCCTCACTGACCAACTTCGGCACGGCATTCGGCATGGGACTGGTGGTGATATTCTATATGCTTGGTCTCGGCTTCCTCAAAGGAGCCTTGGTCGGACTGCTTGGAGCCATCATTGGCAGCGTCGTCTCGACAAGGCTGATGCAGCGTTTCACCCTCAAGGCATATCCTGAGCTGAACGTCGAAGAAGAGCCTGAAGGCGGCGACGAGCAACAGATCTCGTTCAAGTCGAAAGGCAACGCTTTCATGCGATTCCTCGATGCCATCCTCGACGGCGGCAAGGAAGGCGTGGCCATCGGACTGGCTATCATCCCGGGCGTGCTCATCATCTCAACCTTGGTGATGATGCTCACCTTCGGTCCGGCAGTCGGCGGCGAATACAGTGGCGTGGCCTACGAAGGCGTGCCGGTGCTGCCTTACCTCGCAGGAAAGATCGACTTCATCTTCGACTGGCTCTTCGGCTTCAAGAACCCTGAACTCGTGGCGTTCCCAATCACCTCTCTGGGTGCTGTGGGCGCTGCTCTCGGTCTGCTGCCAAAGTTCATCGCTGAAGGCATCGTCAACAACAACGCCATCGCGGTATGCACAGCAATAGGCATGTGCTGGAGCGGATTCCTCAGCACTCACACCGCCATGCTCGACTCACTCGGTCACCGCGAGCTCATCCCTAAGGCCATCGGCGCCCACACCATAGGCGGACTGGTGGCAGGAGTGTCGGCACACTGGATTTATGTTTTGTTAGCATTCATTTTCTAAAAAAATGGATAAGGTTGTCCTTGGCAAGACGGGCTTCACCGTAAACAAAAACGGCTTCGGGGCGCTGCCGATACAGCGTATCACGAGGGACGAGGCGGCAAATCTGCTAAGGAAGGCCTACGACAACGGCATCACCTACTTCGACACCGCACGATTCTACACCGACAGCGAAGAGAAGATGGGATACGCCTTCCAAGGCATGCGCGACAAGATCATCATCGCGACAAAAACAGGCGCCACGACAACCGAAAACTTCTGGAAAGACCTCGAAACGAGCCTCGGACTGCTCAAAACCGACTATGTCGACCTTTATCAGTTCCATAACCTTGCTTTTTGTCCGAAACCCGGCGACGGCACTGGACTTTACGAGGCGATGCTCGAAGCGAAAAAACAAGGCAAGATTCGTCATATCGGCATCACAAACCACAGACTGAAAATCGCGAAAGAGGCAATAGAATCAGGACTTTACGAAACGATGCAGTTTCCGTTTTCTTATCTGGCATCGGATAAGGATTTGGAAATCGTGGATATTTGCAAAAAAGCCGACATGGGATTCATCTGCATGAAGGCTCTCTCCGGCGGCCTGATCACCGATTCGGCCACGGCGTATGCTTTTTTGAACCAATACGAGCACGTTCTGCCCATCTGGGGCATCCAAAAAGAGAGCGAGCTCGACGAGTTTATCTCATATCAAAACAATCCACCAACGATGACCGCGGAACGCTGGGCTAAGGTCAACAAAGACAAGGAAGAGCTGTCGGGCGACTTCTGTCGTGGCTGCGGATATTGTTTGCCATGCCCTGCCGGCATCTACATCCCCGACTGCGCCCGAATGAGCCTATATCTGCGCCGCGCGCCGCTTAGTGTCTACCTCGGCGACGAATACAAAGCTAAAATGGAGAAGGTGAAGGGCTGCCTCCACTGCGGCCAATGCAAGAAGAAATGCCCTTACGGCCTCGATACTCCAACGCTTCTTCAAAAGAATTACGAAGATTTCTTGACGTTTTTGTAAAAATATTTGCATTTTTAAAAAAATATTCATATCTTTGCGCTGATTATTAACGACTTAATCATATAAAGATATGAAAATTTCTACTATAAAAAGCGCCGTTATCATTACCATTTTATTGGTTTTCGGAACAACAAAACTGTATTCCCAAGATACAAATAACAGCAAGGGCTATTTGTCGTATTTTGGTAATGACTCGACGAATATAAATATCAAAAGCATCCCCTGTCATGGAGCCGACGTCTGGTATATTATGGCTGGTGTTGTTTATAATGAAGACACTCTTAGGATAAACGGAAATCTCTATTATTACAGGGTACCCCAAGGAACTACTCTGTCCCAAGACCCAAGAATTGACTATTATTTCCCAATCTATGACACTTTGTTTGTTAGAGAAGATATAACAACGGGGCGTTTATACAGATATTACAGAGATTTTCTTGGTACAGGGGAATCAGAGAAACTGATTTGTGATATGACTCTTGAAGTAGGAGATGAGTTTATTGTACCGACCTGTCATCCTGAGATTGAAGAATCTTATACTGTTGTAGATGTCAGTTATGATAATGGCTTAAAAACGATAAGACTCTTCAATGGATGGTATCATACATATTTTAGAGAGGGCGTTTTTCCGACCGTATCACCATTGTATATAGAAAGTGGTATTCACTCAAATGATATATATGAATCAGATTTATTGTGTCAACATAAAGACGGCGAACAAGTATATGTTAGCTCAGATGGCTGTTATGGACATAAGCCATGGTCTGTTGATGAAAAAGAAGAAGAACCATTTACAATAAATCCAAATCCGACAAACAGCATTGTCACAATATCTGGCGAAAACATTTCAAAAATCGAGGTTTTAAACGCATTGGGACAAAAGGTTTCGGAAATCGAATGCTGCGAAGATGAAATCACCATAGATATTTCCAGTCAGCCAAATGGCATTTATTTCTTAAATATCATCGATAAAAAGGAGAAAAAAATCACAAAGAAAGTGGTGAAACAATAGGGCTCCGAGCAAAATATTTTTTAACTTTGCGGCGTTAATCAATCAGTTAACGCTTTTCGTCATGATTAAAAGAGTTTTTAAGTTCGGTGGTGCCTCGGTGAAGGATGCCGACGCCGTGAGAAACCTCAAGCAAATCCTTGAGAATGAAGACCGTAGCGACCTGATGCTCGTCATCAGCGCCATGGGAAAGACCACCAACGGCATCGAGAAAGTCCTCAAGGAATTCCGCGACGCCGACGGCCACCTCTCGATCGATGCCCTCAAAGACCTCATGAGCTACCATGAGAAAATCATGATCGACCTCTTCAACGGAAACGCCGAACATCCTGTGTTTGAGGCAGTTACAAATCTGTTTTTGGATTTATATCTCAACCTTCAGGAGACGGGCTACGACTACGATTACCAGTACGACCAGACTATCAGCTTCGGCGAGATGCTGTCGACGACGATAATCTCGGCTTACCTCAACGACTGCGGCGTCAAAAACCGCCTACTCGACGCCCGTCAATATATCATCACCGACCATACCTTCCGTGCAGCGAATGTCGATTTCGACGAGAGCCGCCTGAGGATTCAGAAGCTGCAGGAGGAACACGATGGCACGATGTATATCACTCAAGGTTTCATCGGCTCATCAACGAAGCCAGTGGTGACAACAACCCTTGGCCGCGAAGGCTCCGACTACACAGGCGCTATCTTCGCCAACCTTTTGAATGCCAGCGAGTTATCGGTTTGGAAAGACGTCGACGGGGTGCGCAACGCCGACCCGAAACGCTTCGAGCACACCGAGAAGATTCCGCATCTCTCCTACTCCGAAGCCACCGAGTTGACATTTTACGGAGCAAGTGTGCTGCACCCTAAGACCACAAAACCTCTGCAAAACAAGAACATCCCGTTGAAAGTGCGCTGTTTCCTCGATGCCTCGCTTGAGCCAACTATCGTTGACGGCAGCGACGAATTCATCAAATACATTCCATCGTTCATAGTTAAAGATAATCAAACACTTGTGACCATCCGTCCGCGTGACTATTCCTTCATGAACGAGCAGAACCTCGGCATCCTTTTCGCGATGCTCAACGAGTTGAACATCCACGCCAACATGATTCAGACCTCGGCCTTGAACCTCTCCATCTGCTTCGACGAGAACGAGCGCAAGCTCACACAGCTCATCGCCGCCCTCGAGCAATCGTTCATCATCCGCTACAACAACGGCCTGCAATTATTTACGATCCGCCATTACAAAAACGGCATCGAAAAAGAATTCATCAATGGAAAACAGGTCTTCGTGGAACAACGCAGCCGAAGCACACTGCAATTAGTGATATCGTAATCCCATAATTAAACAATAAAAACAATAAAATATGAAAAAATACATCTCAAGAATCACAATCCTTCTAGCAGCAATAATAATGGTTTTGCTAGTGGGATGCACTGTAATCAATTCAAAGCATTATTACGAAACATACACAGGAAAGGTCATAACAATTTGGAACGATTATATTATCTTTGAAAAATACGAAGGAAGAACACCCCCAAAGGATAATTACATTAAACTTAGCTATAAAGGCCTAACAGATGTATTTTTCAAAAATAACGATTCAATTCTCATATACAGACGTGGTGATGAGAACTCGATAGACGTAGTTTTCAGCCAATACGATGTAGAGGTTTTTTATAATACATGGGAAGAAATGCAAGAGTTCAAAAGAAGAACATCTTTTAAAGACACCACTATCAATGCCGAATACTTCTTTTATGAGGACAGAAGTGTTTTATGGCCAACATTCAATGAGTTTATAGGTGATTC
>Ga0265299_10005487_pt1 | contig 11756 bp, 7 predicted proteins | sample AusTroGonzalo_MG_4_FD_193485 | JGI IMG/M metagenome (GOLD analysis project Ga0265299, IMG submission 193485) | Bovine rumen microbial communities from tropical cattle in Woodstock, Queensland, Australia - Gonzalo_02 | ecosystem: Host-associated > Mammals > Digestive system > Stomach > Rumen ...
TTCAGGCAACCGCTTGGAACATGGAATCCATCTTAAATATTGAGTCCTAGGGATTCCTTCTTCCTCTTCCAATTCAATAAGAGGACATGGCTCTTTGTCATCAAATATATACACACATCCTTCTGCACAATGGCAATACAAACAATTTTCTGATTTCATCATCATTCCATATCCCTACTTTCCATTTTATGATTCCACCAATCCCTAAATTCCCCTAGGCACAAAGGACATAAGCTCATTGTCTTACCATACACTTCTATTTTTACATCATAAAGAAGAGAATAAGGATCGGGAGTATAGAAATAACCACAAAGATCACATTGTTTATCCATTACTCATCTACCTTTCTTTCCTTAATACACTTAAACTCATTGTAACAATTTTTCCATTATCAAATGGATTATCCTCAATTTTTATATCCACATACTTATTATAAATTAAATGCTCTCCAAACTCTTGTGCTAACACTGCTAGAATAGCTTGATGGTCACATTCAGGATAATAAGGAATTTTTGTTTTTAATCTAATATTTTCTTCCTTATACCTAGATTGGATAATCCTCATTTCTACTTCACCAGCATCAACCAATTTTTGTAATGAATTGATTTTTGCTTCGTAATCAGAAATCTTTACCTTATGTGTTTTATTATATAACCATTTTGTGAAATTTGCAAATTTCATTTTACTTCACCTGATCCATTGTACACTCGCGCGCTGTCTTATCCGTTCTCCAACCCAAAGCCTTCGGATGCCTAATTCCCGTAAACTCTCCTTTATCATCTCTCATTAGTTGCATACCGCCAACTTCGAGAACTTTTCCCTTATAGCTCTGCCAATTCTGAAGGACTTCTTCTGTCAATCCGCTAACAGATCCAATCGGAACTACTTTGTCCGCGGCCGCGTCATAAAGTCCAATGATAAGGCTACCAGCCCACTTATGAAAATAGGCTTTTGTGACCGGCTCAAGTGGCGCGCCCTCGTAAAATTCTTTGTAAAGCTCACCTTGAATAAATTCGCCTGTACGGATATTCTCCCAGTATTTCCAAGATTCAATCTCTTTGCCGCCGTATAAGCGTGTTGGTGCGTTGGCGCCAAGAATAATGACGTCAATAGTCTCACGCAGACACTGTTTTAACTTCTGTGTAGTCTTTGAAGGACGCTTACCAGGCTCATAAAAAGAATCTGCTTTTGTAATTACGATTCCTTCATATCCATCTGCAAGAAGCTCTTGTAACATATTCCATAATTCTTCCCCAGCTTTATATTCCGCAAACTCAACAAAGGGACTTTTTGGAATTGTATTAGATGCTATAAAATCAAATCGTTCTTTTGCGGTTTTGTTCAAAAAACTTTTCTCATTATAAGCCATTACATCAAATACATAATATCTCAATTTTGTATCATTTGTTTTTTGCCTTGCAATAGCCTTATCCGTAAGGCAATTCATAATAGTAGTAACCTTATTAGAACCTTCATTTCCTTTCCAATATATTTCTCCAAGCAAGACGGTACCGTTTGGTAAATCTTTTCCCCAATTAAATAAGTGTGGCAAGTGATCCCATTTATCTAAGTATTTCCCTTGAACAGATTTACTACGGCCTCTTAGAATAATGTTCCCATCAAGGTCTTTAATAAGCACATAAAGTGCACCGTCTCGCTTTTGACTTCCGAGCCACTCTCCGCTGAAAATTCTTGATCGGCCCTCCGCCTTTTTCTTCTCATCACTCCAAGATGCAGGCGGCGCCCAGTATTTCTGACATTCGAATTCTTCAAAATTATAATTATCAATAACAATACTCATTTATTTTATCTTTTAACCTCTCTGGTGTTAAAGTATTTAATTCATTATAATTTATAACAATTAAAGGAATACTATTTTTATCACAATAATCAACTTTCATTTGATCGTGCTTTTCTAATGTTTGACTATGCCAAGGATTATCTTTGTTAGTGTGTTGTTCTCCTTGACATTCGATTAAACCAATCAATTTTTCTTGATTAAACAAAGCAAAATCAAATCTTAATGAAAATGTATCTTTTAAGTCTTCAAAAACATATTCCTTTTGATAGTAGATATTTAATTCTGACAATAAACTACTAATAATCATTTCTCCCTTTGATCGAATACATCCACAACTATTGACAGTTCCTGATATAAGACAACTATAAGGAGTTATTGTTCTTCCACCACAATCACATTGACATTCATAATACATATTACGATATTTATCCCTGTGGTGAAAAGAAAGAACCACTAATTTTCCAAAACGTATACCGGATAGGTCGTTTCTTGGAAGGCCGTCTTTATGTTTTTCCATAAAAACTGGCTTACACTTATTTAGCATAACTTCTCTACTAATTTCAGAATGTAAACAGCCGCAAGATCTTGTTTGTCCATTTCTAAGATTACTTCCTCTAACAGAAATAGTGTTACCACAATCGCATAAACATATCCAATATGCCTCTTTATTACTATTATTAGTATCTCTTTTTAATACAGTAAGTCTACTATCTGATACTCCATGTTCTTTCATTATCCAACCCGTCATATCTACGACTGATTGATTTTTTGAACATCCGCATGATTTAGTATGTCCCGAGCGCAAATTATCTCCATTGACTTTTATTCTATTTCCACATTCGCAGACACAATCCCATGATATTCTTTTTGTCTTTGGTAAATGTAACTTCTCTACAGTTAATAGACTGTCTGGAACACCGTGTTCCTTCATTACCCAACCTGTCATATCTATAAATTTTCCCATCAACTCTCACCTCTACTTAAAAGTAGAAATAATTGATGAGATGTATATAATTTTGAGGATTAGAATTCCATCTACATATCCGTACATTTCAATTCTCCTTTTCTTTTTCTGTAAATAGTATACCAAAAATTTCTGAAAATTTCAAATTTATGGACTTTAGGTAAAACTTGACAAATCTTAGAAAAAGGAGTATAATCTATAATATAAGGGCAGAGAATATTTTTATTTATTAATAGGAGATTATATATGATTTATTATATTTTATTTAGTCTAATTTCTATTTTAGCTATTATTGGAATTGCTATATTGCTTACAAGGCGGGCGTCTAATAAAATTAAAGAATATAAAGAAAAAGAATTTATAGTTGAAAGAGAAAGATATAAAAGAGAATTAGAAAAAGAATTTGAAAGATTAAAAGACGTCCAATATGATGAACTATATAGAATTAAAAGAGAAATCGAAGAAAAGAAAGAATTTAATTCTTCAATTCAAAAGATTAGAGAGGAAGAGTTAAATCGGTTAATTGAATCCCAAAAGAAAATAAAAGAAGATGAGTTAAATAAATTAATCGAAGAAAAAGAAAAACACGCGGAAGCACTAATTGATTTAGAAGTTGAGGAATGGTCACGATCTGCACAAGAGGCCGCCAACTACGAAAGTCAATTAAATATAGAAAGACTAAGAAAAGAAAGAGAAATAAAAGAAGAAGAGCTTTTGTGTTTGCGGCGCGAGGTCGATGAATTTAAAGAAAAGAGAGATGCCATCAACCAGGATATTTTACGCGCCCGCGCACTAGAAGAAAAAGAGGACTTCTATCGTGTTCAGTTAGATGAAGTATCAAAGAGAGATATCGCAGTTATTAACTCAATTAAAAGTTCTCTTTCAAAAATTGACTTATTGGACAAATTAGTTTATGATATTTATGTAAAAAAATCTGTAGATGAAATGATTAAAAGAGTTCTTGAAGGCCGCGCACCGTGCGGAATCTACAAGATAACTCGTCTAAAAACAAAAGAAATTTATATTGGAAAATCTACAGATATAAAGGCGCGTTGGCAACAACACGCAAAGTCAGCCTTCCATTGTGGAACTATCTCCCACTCTGTACTTCATACAACGATGGAGAAAGATGGGATTGATAACTTCACATGGGAATTACTTGAAGAAGTACCAAAAGATAAACTTGGTGAAAGGGAGAGGTATTGGATTGAATGGTATGATTCTAAGAGTTATGGACTTAATGAGAAAATTGGATAAGGAGAGATTTAATGGAACTTACCGAATCACAGAAAAGAATTATAAATGCACCGGAACCACGAATTGCCGTACAAGCCTGTGCGGCCGCACTTAAAACCTCAACATTAACTGAAAAAGTACGAAAACTTTTGCGCGATGGTGTGCCGCCTACATCGATCGCCGTCATCACCTTTACTCGTATGGCCGCCGCAGAATTAGTAGATCGTCTAGGAGATGACTACAAAGATGGATTATTTGTTGGAACCATTCACTCACTAGGAGCGAGATTTTTGGCGTTGAATGGACTTGGCGGCCGCATCAAGAAAATTGCGGAAGATGAAGACTTTGATAAGATATTTGAGCTTTGTAAGGAGATCGATATCTACCACTCATATGATTGGGTTCTTGTTGATGAGATGCAAGACACCGGTGAGAAGGAAATGGAATTTATTTTTGATTTGATTGATCCAGTTCATTACTTTGTAGTCTTTGATACACGTCAATCAATCTACAGTTTTAAAGGCGCGCGACCGGATTTATTGATGAAAAGACTTAAAGGAAATGCAACATTCTATCCATTAAATCAAAACTTCCGAAACGCGCGTAATATTCTATCCTATGCACAACGCATTATCTCAAAAACTGGATTCTATGATGATTCAGAATGTATGTGCGGACCAGGCGGCGATATCTTCGAAATGGAATATGATATTCAGACTCTAGTAAATCATATAAAAAATAACCCACCTTACAAGGAGTGGGCGATTCTTACTAGGACAAACCAAGAGGTCTCAAAGATTTGTAGAGATTTGGCTGCATATGGAATTCCGACTCAAACATTTAAGCAAGGAGACTTAACGAAGGCTCAGCTTGAGAAAATGATGAAGGAAGATAAGGTAAAGGTATTGACTGTCCATTCAGCGAAAGGATTAGCCTGGGATCACGTGGCAGTTTATGGATTGGTTTGGTGGAAGGATGAAGAGTATAGGATTAATTATGTTGCGGTAACGAGAGCTAAAAAATCATTAATATGGTTTAATCAACCGAAAAAGAAAAAGAAACCAAGAATGTTTGGATATTAAAAAGAAGAGGTAGGGTTTGTGCCCTACCTCTTTTGTATATGTCCAAGTTTTAGTCTGAAATCTTACAGTATTGAACTCTTGGAGTTACATCTATATTTTCTTGGTTTTGATTTGTCTGCGCAGCCATTATATAAATTGGTGAATAATCTGAGGGAATTGTAACTAATGTACATACATTTAAAAATACTGGTTCATTTCCAATAGCGGGAGAATCTTGCTGGGTAAAATATCCTGATCCATAGAAGTTACCAGACATATCTTTGGATAAGTGCATATGTCTGCGGCCTTGTCCACGAGTATCACCATCTGGATGATTTCTATTAAATCTACATATGGTATGAAGAATATATTTTCCTTTATCTAATGTAAAATATCCTACGCTTGAAGAAGTACCGCCATGAGGAACACTTACCGCTGGAAAATCAACAATATCGGTATAATCTAATTTTGTATCTTGAAGTCGCGCAACATCATTTGGTTCAGTCGGAGTTCCATTAATTGTTAGTTTTCCGGCAAGAACCTCGTTTCCTTGCCAATCTAATGTGCGGGCATTGGAACGATCATTATACTCTCCATTACCAACTATCTCTATGAATTCATTAGAATAATCTAATTCATTATAAGAACCAAATACAAATTGTCTGTCACCATGTGCATCGGTACCATATCCTTGTGCATGAGAACAATCTCCATAGGCTGTAGTGGCATATCCTTCTGCATGAGAACAATAACCAGTGGCTCCTGCACCTTCACCCTCTGCATGGGATAAATAACCTTCGGCCCGTGAAGCGCCACCCTCTGCGTGAGCACCATAACCATCAGCAAGAGTTCCCATTCCTTCTGCATGAGAGCGATCACCCTCTGCATTGGATAAATAACCTTCGGCATGAGAATAATCCCCATACGCATCGGTATTATATCCTTCTGCGTGAGAATAGTTACCATCTGCATGAGAATACGTACCCTCCGCATGAGAAGACTGGCCATTTGCATATGTGCCATATCCCTCAGCATGAGATGAATCTCCAAAAGCTCTAGTATCAACCCCTTCTGAATGAGAATAAGATCCATCTGCATATGTGCCATATCCCTCAGCATGAGAACTTTCTCCGGCTGCGGTTGTTTCATTACCTTCTGCGTGGGAATATTCACCACTAGCTTCAGCATCGTATCCAACCGCAGAAGAATACATACCAATAGAAGTATTTTCTTTTCGTCCAATAGATACTGCGCCGCTACCTGTTGGGTCTTCCATATTCATCTTTTCACTAAATTCACTATCAACTTTTTCAGAACTCCAAGTCTTATCCAATCCCGTACTACTATCATCAATCAAGTTCTCATAACTACCATCAGAAATCTCCGCAGTAGTAGTTCCACTACTATCTGTAATAGTAATCGTAGCTGTATTTCCAGACTTGGAAACAGTTGCAATAGGCGAGAATCCATCGCGGCCGTCCTGTCCGTTCTGGCCATTGGTTCCATCGCGTCCAGCCGGACCCTCTGGTCCTCTTTCACCTTGTTCACCATGCGCGGATACGCCAGTAGTTACAAAGATTTCTTGTTCCGCGTCCCATACATACCAATATCCATCTACGATCTTTGGATAATGGGCTACGCTTCCTTCGCAGTCTGCAACCGCAGTATTCAACGCAGCAATTAACTCATCAATCGTACTCTGTTGAGATGGAGTAGGTTCAATTGTAGTAATGCCCGCGCGCTCAATAACAGGAATAGTAACAATAATTACTGTTTCACCATCATCTTCACCAGTATGGAGGAATAACCACGCATATGCAATACCTGGCTGACGCAAAACTTCATCAGGTACCAAAACTCCACTTGCATCACCAATAGCAATATAGGAGGTTTTGGAATTTGTTTTGTTTGCGAAATGGACTTCATATGCTTCTGGTAAATCAACTTTATAGAAGATCATCTTCTGTCCGTAGTCGTATTGGTAGACAGGTTCTGTTTCAGCCTTTCCACCATATACGTATGCTTTAATTATATTACTCATTTCTTACCTCCTTTATGCTGAAGGAATTGCTTCAATTATACTTGAATATGTACTCCAACCATTTGTTGTTTTATATGTATCTACAGACTCTGCTGGAACATATATATGAGACAATTGTGCTGGTGTCCCAAGACCATTATTTCCAAGTGTTGGTGGTGTAGTTGCTTCAATAATAAAGTTTGTAACCGTTGAGCCATGCAAACAATAGTTATTTAATGTTGTACAATCAGGACCAATATGTAGAGTTTCAATCGTAAGGTTTGCTAATACATAAGAACTTTGAAATTGCTTGAGTTTTGGAAAATACATTTCATGTGTTTTCCAAGTATAGTTTGCACCTCTAAAACCATTTGCGCCCACAGTCTCAACAGCGTCTAAGTGCCACTCAAACCATACATCTGAAATACTACCAGTAGATGGTCTTAGATTTCTAAAAGCATTTGCTCCAATAGTTTTACACTTGGGTATATTGATGATACTGTTATTCGGATAATCATTAAAATAAATAATATTATCAAATGCGGACTCACCAATAGTTACACAATTTGGAAGATTAATACCTCCAATATAATTTGCACCCCTAAAGGCATAGAGTTGTACTTCGGTAATAGTTGATAACGAAACTTTCTTAATTGTCTGGTTATTATAAAACATATACTGCGGAATTTTAGTCGCAGTGGTATTTCCAATAGTAGCGTCAGTTAACTCGAATGTATTAGGGTCACCAGTTGCGGCCCCCAAGAAATCAAATGAGGTTCCGCCGCCTCCTGACGGCGGAACATCTGCTCTAAACCATGTCATTATGATACCCTCACTTTTACACCCAGCGCGCTCTGTTGTGCAGCAAATGTAAGTGTTACACTACCAGATGCAACTGTGATATTTGATGGATAAACTCCAAATATATCTGTAAATGTTTCAATCGTTTTTGACGTATCGATTGCCGCATTAGATAATGTAATTGAAGTTGAGCTAGCAGCAAGTGTGCCTGTTACTTCAATCCATGGAGCTATCGCAGAAATAACATCACTAGTAATTGTAATGTTTGTGCCTGGAGTCAATGTATTCTGTTTACCAGAAAGTTCACTTGAAACTTTACTTGAGCTCCAAACTTTATCGTTTGTGGCAGTCGTGTCATCAATCTGCGCACCGCCGCTTTGTGTGCCCGCAAGCCACTTAGAAGAAGAATTATTATAGATCAAAATGTTTCCATCTGCAAGTCCACTTAAATCTACATCTGTTAAACCAGAAAGAGTTGTGGAACCGCCGCCACCTGAGCTGATAGTTGAGTTAATCCACTTAGAAGTTGCGGTATCCCATGTAAGTGCCTGACCATTCGAAATAGAAGTAATATTTACATTTCCAAGATCTTCTACGTTAGACGGAATAGAAAGTGCGCTAATTGCGGTCTCAAGATCAATCTTACGAATAACACCATTATTAGTAGAAGGACTACTAGAGCTTTCAAGTTCAAAGAACGAACCAATTGTACCAGTTATTCCATACGCTACCAAATTTTCATCTACAGTTAAACCATAAACATCCAATTCACTGGTGCTAACCCATTTACTTGTAAAACTATCATAACTCAATAAGTTATTATCTGAAAGAGAAGTAACATTTACGTCAATTAATCCTGAAAGTGTTGTGCTTCCACCACTACTTCCAGTGCTATTAATCCACTTACTTCCATCAAAAGTCAAATATTGTCCAACGGCCGCACTTGTAATTGTAACATCATCAAGTTCACTAAGGCTTGTTGCGCCTCCGCCACCGCCAGTAGCACTAATAATATTATCACTAGAAATTGTAATGCCACTACCAGCAGTTAATTTGTCTTGTTTTCCATCCAAATCACTAAGTCTTACTACATCACTTGGATTAGTTGGCGCGCCATCAACAGTAAGTTTTCCACCTAACCATTCATTACCGCTCCAATCAAGTGTACGTATGTTGGATCTCATCTCAATAGAGCCGGAACTAGTTGTTGTACCATTACCAACAATCTCAACATATTTATTACTATTGTCTTCAATATTACCTCTACCAAATACGTGCTGAGCCTCTCCGTTCGCAACAGTGAACCATCCTTCTGCGTGTGCGGCGTGTCCACTTGCAACTGTAAAATGACCTTCCGCATGAGAGCCATATCCATGAGATTCAGTACCGCGACCTTCTGTAAAGGAACAGATTCCATCAGCAACAACAGTATCGCCAAAAGCGGCAGAGCTAATATCTAATGCTTTTGCCTTATATCCATGTGCAAAGGCATATATACCAGATGCAACACTATCATATCCACCAGCATGAGAATAATCTCCAAGAGCACTTACACCAGAGCCACCTTCTGCATGGGCAGCTTCTCCTTCTGCAACCGCTCCAAAACCTTCAGCATGAGAATAATCGCCTGAAGCTATAGTTGCATAACCCTCTGCGTGTGAGTATAATCCACTTGCAACAGTTCCGCCACCCTCGGCATGAGATGCGGTATTCGCAGCTTTTGTTCCAGTACCTTCAGCGTGAGAACCTTGACCGATAGCTTGCGCACCGCCAGAACCTTCTGCGTGAGAGCTGTCTCCAAGAGCCTGGCTACCAGTACCTTCTGCGTGTGCACCTTGGCCGCCAGCAACATTAGAAAGACCTTCTACATGAGCGGCAAAACCACTAGCTACTGTTCCTGTTCCTTCTGCAACAGAAAAATAACCAGAAGCCTCAACTTGGTTACCAACCGCAACACTACCATAGCCCACTGTAGATCCAGTTCTTCTACTCATAGAGATAGAATTCAAAAATTCTGGACTATCAATGTTCGCCTTTGTTGTATCAACTTTTGAAGAGGACCAGACTTTTTCACTTGAAGTAGTTGTATCATCAATAACTACACTAAAGTCGTCCTGATTTTCCCATTTACTACTAGATGTGTTATACTTCAAAACTTGATTATTTGCAACAGAGGTCAAGCTAACGTCAGTAAGATCACTAAGAACACTTGCTCCACCGCCACCACCGGCCGCAGAAATTGTAACTGTTCCATCACTCTCAGGTGTTAAAGTAATGTTTGTACCAGCATTTAATTGTGCTTGTTTAGTATCGAGTTCGAGTTTACGAACTACATCATTATTGTTAGAAGGCGCGCCTTCTACCGTAAGTTTACCAGCAAGCCATTCATTACCTTCCCAGTCGAGTGTACGGGCATTAGAACGCATTTCATCAGGAACCGGTTCAGGCAAACCATTACCAACAATTTCTGCATATTTGTTGTTATTGTCTACAATATTATTTCTACCAGAAACGTGCTGATAATCACCTTGCGCGATAGTATAGTAACCTTCCGCATGAGATCCTTCACCGAAAGTTGTTGCGCGAACACCTTCTGCATGAGATTGAATACCATATGTAGTTGTTGCACCACCTTCAGAATGGCTTTCTAAGGCATAAGTTCTAGTACGGCCGCCCTCTGCGTGAGAGCCTTCTCCAATTGATACTGAGCCTCTTCCTTCTGCATGAGAAAAATCTTCATTTGCATAAGTCATTAATCCCTCTGCATGAGAACCAGCATAGTTTGCACGGGTTGCTATACCTTCTGCATGAGCAGCTTGTTCATCTGCAACACAACCGTCGCCTTCGGCATGAGCATATATCTCATTTGCGGCAGTCCCATTACCTTCGGCATGGCTATAATCGCCACGAGAAATAGTGTTTTGACCTTCTGTGTGAGATCCAATACCTTGGGCGTTTGTGCCATTACCTTCGGCGTGAGAAATGTAAGCATTTGCATAAGTTCCAGTTCCTTCTGCATGAGAACTATTACCAATGGCTTGAGTGTCTATTCCTTCCGCATGAGAATTAGAACCAGTTGCTGAATTACCAGAGCCGTTTACAAGAGTATTAATGATAACCGCATTTGTCTTATCTGCTTTTGTAGTATTTACTCTTTGAGAAGACCATACCAAATCACTAGCAACAGTAGAATCATCAATAATCTGTGTCGGATCACCTGGTTCACCTTGCGGACCTTGTGGGCCACGAGGACCTTGTGGACCCATTTCACCACGTGGACCTTCTGGACCTGGCGCACCATCAGCGCCATCTTTTCCATCTTTTCCATCTGCGCCCGCTGGACCTTCTGGACCTTGAGGACCTTCAGGACCTACGAGGCCGCGCGCGTCTACACCGGTATTAACCCAGTCTCCTTCGTTGGCGTCCCAAACCCACCAATAATCCTCAACAATTTTCGGATAATGCTCTACGTTAGTTTCACATAATTCAACGGCTGCATTAAGCTCCGCGATAGCCTCAGAGATGGCATCTTGCTGGGTTGGTGTAGGAGTTGAATTTGTGATCTTTGCGCGAGCCTGTACCGGGATAGTGATAAGGATTCTTGTCTCACCATCACTTTCGCCTGAGTGCAGAAATACCCATGCATAAGCATTACCAGGCTGAAGAAGGACTTCGTCTGGAATTGCAACACCTTCAGCATCACCTATTTGGGTATAGGATGATTGGCTAGAGGCGCTGTTTGCAAAGTGTACCTCATACGCAGTAGGCAGTTCAATACCTTTAATGCGCAAAATCTGTCCATAGTCATATTGATACAATGGATTGGTTTTGGCTTGACGGTATTTCACATTTGCTTCTGTGATATTATACATT
>Ga0265299_10005488_pt1 | contig 11756 bp, 11 predicted proteins | sample AusTroGonzalo_MG_4_FD_193485 | JGI IMG/M metagenome (GOLD analysis project Ga0265299, IMG submission 193485) | Bovine rumen microbial communities from tropical cattle in Woodstock, Queensland, Australia - Gonzalo_02 | ecosystem: Host-associated > Mammals > Digestive system > Stomach > Rumen ...
CAATGTGACCAGAAGTGTAACCGTCTGTCAACGCCTCACCATTGAAGTTCGGATTCAATGCCGCTATCATCTTATCGGTCTCACCCTTCGTGTCAAAATCGTTGATGGCACCTATCTCGGCCATGTCTGTCATCGCTGCAATGTTGGTGCCGTATCCGCCCCATGCACAAGTGCCTGGCGTCGTGTTTGTCAGTCCTACTCGGAACTGGTGTTCAGCTGTCACAACGACAACCGATTGAGCCGTCTTGCCGGAACCCGACCAGTCCGCCGCTGCCAACAGCGTGCCGTCTGTGGCCTCGCACCACACTCCCAACGGAGCCATGTCGCATGAATACCTGAAGTCAACATCACGAGCTGTGCTGCTTGCAGTAAAGCTCTGTGACGTCGGAGAAGTCTCACCGTAAGCATCGACCTCGACAGTGTATGTGAGGCCTTGCTTGACATAAAGATTAGCTTTGCCGTATGAACCATCAACGACCAGCGGCATACGGTAGGTGCGCTGCACCCCGTTGTCGGTGGTGGTGACGGTGGCATACAGACCGCTGATAAAGCCATCGTTAGAGGTGGCTTTGATCAGAACTCTTTCAACCATGTCACCGCGAATTGCGATGATTTCGTTTTTGAGTTCCTCAATGTTTATTGCATCACCTGAGAAATTCATATTACCACATTATTTCAGCTTTTGACAAAACTTTGTTTGAGGTGATCTTGATAAATTCTCCCCTCTTCAATCCGTACAACGGCTCATGGACAAAGCCTGTGAATGTCAATGTCTCAGGATGTGCCGTGAATGTCTGTCCATCGATCGAACGATGGTATGTGAGTGTCACTACATCTGTTGGTGTGGCTGCCACTATGTGCAGCATGGCTTTGTCGTCGGTCTCGACCTCAAAAGCCTCGACGGCATAACCGCCATCTATTAAATCCAAATTTTTCATGATATTGAAGGTTTAATCTGTTTCCGTTTCACGGTCAAAATTGAGTTTGGTCATCTTATACCTGTAACTGTAATCTATTCCGAAGATGCTTCCGACGAATGTCAGAATCTCCCCGAATGCCACAAGCACGGAATTATCTATTGCTCCGAACGGTGGTGCAAACAGCCCTATTGAAAGAATTGTAACACCCACCAACAAGATTAATACTGCGCAGATGAGTTGAAGCATTTTAGCTTTGATTTTGAATTTTGCTGACATGGCTATATTAACATTTTAATTGATGATATCTTACATTCGGCTACAACCCTCCAGAACGAACCCTGTACGGCATAGTCATAAACTCTCACCGTGCTTTCCTTCACGAAGACAGTCTCTACCAACGACCAAGTGTTTTTATCTGATGATGTATATATCGAGACATAACCGTTAGCCACCACCTGGAGCATCATGCCGCCAGTTGAAGTGCATTCCATAACGCCAGTTGTAGACTCTTTCTTTGTGTCATCGTAATCGATATCGATAGAGCGTGCCGGTGATTCGTATTCGATGGTTTCAGCCATGCGCGATGTAACAACAAGGCTTTGCGCCTCTATCGGCTTTGGCTCGAAGTCAAGCACATCGCCATTGACCATGCGATAGGTAAAATCAAATGAAGTGAATCCGTCATGATTGTTGATCTCAGAATTGCCTTCTTTGATGACAATCCTATTGAATTTTCCAGTCTCTGGATCATAGTGGCATTTCAGGCCTTTTGTCAATAGAAAATCCAGCACCCATTTTTTATAGCTGCTTGAGATATAGCCTGAATTTTGTTTGTAATTGACAGTGTCGTCCGTATCATCAAGCTGCACCAATCCGCCTTCAAGATCTCCGATATTATATTCTACATCCGGGGATTGTGTGAGATGACCCATGCAGGTGATTGTATCGATGCCACCCAAGGCGTTTGCGAAGAGATAATACTGTTCACGGCCAGAAGCATCAACCATCTGATAGCGTTGGATATTGGTTATCTGTTTACCACCTCTATCCTCGACAAAAACATCATAATAAGGTTTCAGCACCGATGTCCAGGTGTTGGAATACTTCATCATGTTTTTGAACGACACATCGAATGTGACACACATCCTCAACGACATATCTTCCGGCATGGCCAGCAATGTCGCAACCTCTGTTGTGCCATTTTTACGATAGAATTTAACCTTCAGTTGGTCTCCATTCTTGAACAGATATGTGAGATATTCCGGTGTGTCTGAGGTGATTTTCTTGACAGCTTTCTGGAATGTCAGGAAATTCATTTGCATGGATGAGAATGACGCGATTTTGGCCTTCATATTCATCACTGCGAATGAACGTGTCACAACACCGTCATTATCACTAAGCTTGACACTTATAGACTGATAGAACTTATCCTGGTATGTGGCTTCCGACACAGGCATCTTTGTTGAAAGTGACGTGTCGAGAATATCTTTGATGTCGAACTCCACTTCTGATGAGAAATCAGGTGCATAGCTGCCTGTAAATAGTTCTACTCCACCCTTACTCACCTGCACCTCCAGATTGCCGGAGCATTGCACATTGAATGCCGGCAACTGTGCCTTGGTGTAATACGCACCAGATTGTGGACCGTTTATAATTACTACTGACATAACGATGCAAATTTATTTTTGTGTAAAATCCAATCAGCGACAGATTAAACCGGTTCAGCTTTGAAATAAACTTTATCTGTACCATGATAATGTGATTCCATGCTATGAATCATATTATCAACCTGATTTATAGCATATTGCGTAGGACTTCCATTAACATCTACAAATATGTATTTGGCCTCTAATTGATAGTTGACATTAAATTTGATTGATTCCTGACCCTCAAACGTGGGAGGGCCGAGATAAATATCCGTATCACCCGTCATTACAATATCAATATCAAGACAAACAACCATGAAAGCAACTGGACCTGATGGAATATAGCCGTCTCCGCCTCCCATATAACCATTCTCATCCCAATACATTGGGAATTGTCTCTCGAACTCCCGCCACTGATTAGTGATTTGCGTTCCGCCTTTTTTAGTCCACTTTAACAATGGTGATTCGCTAGGCAATATAGGTTCATCCTCTATTTGATCAACGAACTCTTTTATAAGAATGAATTGCGATTCATTTGAACCTTTATTTTTACCCAGATTAAATGACATTGATTCCGGCAAAAGAAGTTGGCCTTTATAATATTTAGGTGTAATCATGTCTAAATTAGCCAACTGTTGGTATGAATAATTCACACGTCCCCTTACTTCAACCTTATTATTTAATAACAACGTGTTGTATTTAGACCAAAAATAAGAATACATATCATAAGCATTCAACGAAAACGGAAACACGGCAGCCGTTGTATCTCTAGTATATTTTGATAAAATTCCTCTAGGTTCATACCAATTACCCCAATTTTTCTTAAAAGACCAACATATCATTATTTTTTGATCTTCAGACTCCTCCTTGTTATTAAAGCTTGTATGATGATGCACCCTATCTCCCAAATAAAGATAAATTGAATTATTATAAGTTAAAGCTGGTGGAATAATATCAGTCGAATCAAACTCTTCAATCTCATCGGAATTTTTTCTATCATATTGAAAATTATCAGTCCCAAGCCTTACCGCAAACTGGCGTCCAGTCTTGAAATTTCTTCTCAGTTCATAAAACACTCCTGTTGTTTTTCTTTTAATAAGGCAATCAAAAACCGTTTGTTGCGGTGTACCTATATTAAAGAATTCTGAATCTTTAACCTCCACATAACATCCATATTGTTTTATTAAATCATCGAGTGAATCTGCCGCAGGTTCTGAACCCTCCATTGACGTATCTGATGAGACAACCACCCTTGAAGAATTATTAGGTGTGATATCAAAATCCCCATCAACTATATTTGATATATCAATATCAAAAGATTTTTGGGAAAGCAGATCCTGCATTTTTTCTACCCAAACCTTTTTAGATGATGAATCAACTCGAATCGCCACACAAAATTTATTCTTCAAAAACTCGACAAATTCAGACAGAGTGCATGACGGCAACATATCTGAATATGGCAAATTACCCTTTACGATAGTATCTGAAGAATTATTCAGCAAACAAATTTGGCTTAATGGATATTGCGAAAAACAATTACTGACAACCTGATAACCCATTTCTTCAAAAACCACATCTATTGCCTTATGCAAATACAAAAACGGAGATATTCCATAACCTTGTGGAACAGACATAATATAATCGGCCTCTTGAACTGTTCTTGCTTCGGACACAAGCTCATGTGATTTCATTGATTGTGCGCCTTTGCTTGTATCTCTCACTTCATTATTGTATTGATAAACAATGTTTCCTTTCTCATCCTCATATTTCGCGATTAGAACTGGAAACAAATCATAATCAGGCTTATTTGGATTAAACACCAAGTGAGAGAATGCCACACTATTCAAATGTGCAATCAGGTCGTCTATTGTCTCCCAGTCCGTTCTGATTTTATTAGCAGTTATCTCTTTAAGTGCCTTCTCTTTATATTGAGAATATATATCGGAATTCTCGATTGCGAAAGAGACTGCTATTCCAGCACGTTTATTTATTGTATCAATAATCAGCTGGCCATGTTTGCTCCAGATTCCATGCTGCAACAAAGCTGGCACTTTTTTCATAAATCGGTCAGCTTTGTCGATACGATGAATATTATTGAGAATATATAGATTATGTGGTGACGCTGGTATTGTTGCCGGGACAGTAGCGTCGCCATCCTCTGATAAAAAAGGATTGTTTCTTTCGACTTCAAAACTGAAATCTTCAGGAAGTTCCAATACTCCGTTCTTAGTTGTCAGTTTCATGTTTCAATGAAGTTATTTTTTTGAATCGATTACGCTGTTTCTGAAACTCTTGAAATTGCTTGTAAACCACAAACGACTGAACTCCGTTTTCAACAAGATTATCTATTGCATCGCTTAATCTTGCCAATTGAGCCGCTGTTGCTGGATCTGAACTTATAATCTGTTGTGTTGTTGGAGAGCCGGAATAGCCACCTTCTTTGAATCCATTACCATTAGTGAATGAGTGTGGCCTTATTCCTGTTTTACGATATTCTTCCAGATTTCGGAAAAAAACAGGCTCCTTTCTTAACAACCAAGCTGGTGCAACATACTCATTGGCATGAACTACATCAACAGCAACATCATCTGATGAAGATCTTGTTGTATAACCACCCTGTTTGTAACCGCCATTTATGACTCTATCACCATAATTCTGATTTCCATTACCACTGCCATTTGAAGCACCTACTGATGCGTTCTTAATGGCATTACGCTGAGCCGCTATTGTCGCAACTTCCATTGCCGTTGTAACGGCAATCATTGCTGCCAGTGCTGGTCCCAAATATGGTCCACCCTCTTCATATGCTCTAATAGCTGCCGCCGCACCCGAAGCAATTGTCTTAGCCATTGTAATGGCCATATCGACATCAGCATATTTTTTCTTGATTTCTAACTGCTTCTTTTCATATTCTTCTTCTATCTTTGCACGTTCATCCGCATTATCACCTGCATTAGTAAGATCTTGCTGATACTGTGCTTCGGCTTGTGCCATTTCAAAATCTCGCATTGATGAAATGGAATTACCAATTTCTCCAAGAAGATGTGAAATTTGTTCTGATGTCTGACGTGCATATTCTATTCTAAGTTTTGCAACAGCCTTTTCATAATCCTCCCATCCAGTCTTGCCATCAATCCAGAACTGTCGCAATGCTTCTTTTTCAAGTTCATACTTTCTAAATAATGTGAGGCCTTCTTCTTCACCAACCTTATCAGCTGCTTTTTTTGCATATTTCTTTTTAAGATTAATTAAAGCCTGCTGATACAAATCTTCATCAATCAAACCCTCAGCTCTAACCTCATTTAGCTTATCCAATTCTTCTTTATAAGCATCGATTGGCTCGAGCAATTCCTTTTTGAAACGATCTGCTAGACGTGTGAGTTCATTTAGTCGTCTCTGCTTTTCGCGCAAAGCCTCTTCCTCTGCCTTCTTTGCCTCCTGTTCAGCTTTTTTGCGTGCATCTTCAATCTCCTTATCCGCAAGTTTATTGGCTTCAACTTGTGCATCTAACCAGGCTGCCATAACCTTGGTTTCATCCTCACCATATTGACGTGTGAGATCCAGCTTCTTTTTAAGAAATTCGAGATTTGCATCTCTCATTGCCTCCTGATATTCTTCCTGTGAGATTTTTCGATTGATGTAATCCTGCTTAATCTGATTCTCGATTTCAGCCTGTTCTTTTTCAAGTGCAGCAAGAGCATCCTCAAATGTTTTAATAGGGACAAAATCTTGTTCTGTCCAACTATCAGTAATCTTTTTAATAGCCTTATCAACTTCATCCATTGACTTAACCACATCATTAATTGGCTTATTATATTTTAGATCAAACCTGGCTTTAATTTTCATATCCTCTCCAAACGACGCACTATCAAGTTCCGCTTGCAAAGCTGCTTCTGCATCATCACGTGCATCTTTCAACTCATCAAGTTGAGATTGCAAACTTGCTCTTTTAGCTACCAGTTCTTCTAATCTAATTTTATCCTCCAGTTTTTTCAAATAATCTTTGATAGCTGAAGTGTTGTTATTGATAAGTAAGCCCTCATCAGTCAAAGATGCGTGATATTCTGGAATGATAGATTGTAATTTTTTTATTGCCTCTCGCCTTTTATCAATAGATATTGAATTATTATTGATAATTCCAGTTAATGTATATACGTTCTCTCTTTCTTCCTTTAGTTTTTCATTAACTTTTGTTTCAACATCATTCAATTCCTTTGATGCTCTTGACAAATGTTCAACTTCCTTAATTGCCTCTTTTGTACTCTTTATCCATCTTGATACAGCAAAAACTATTGAAGTGATGGCAGCGAACACCAACCCGAAAATGCTCATTTTGGACACCGCATTCATTGCCGCCATTGCAGCCGTGGCTTTTGTTATTTGTCCTGTAAGTAGGAAAAATGCAGCTTTAAGAACATTGACTGATGTCGTCCATGTTGCATGTAGAACAGTTGACAATGTAACTTGTGCATTATGCAGTTTGATTGCTATTGTAAGTGCTGTTATTGCAGCGACTGACGCTAAAACTTCTCTGGAATGATGCGCGAGTATTTTGATTATGTATGTAATTGCATTAGTACTCTTAAGCAAAACCGGATTGAGATTTTGTCCCAATTCAATTGTTGCATTATGAAACTCTTTCCGGGCCTTTTCCAATCGTGCCTGCAAGCTGCTGTTCATGATGTTGTACTCATTCAACATCGAGGTGCCTTTTTCAATATGCTCGGTGGCTGTTGCCTGAGCAATTGAAACCTTATCAAGATTTCCGGCAAGTGAAGCAATGACCGACGCCGCACGAGCACCATCAAGTCCCATATCTTTAAAAATTGGAACAAGTTCGGTGAAACCTCCCATCTCATTGAAACCCGTAAGAACACGCTGAATGGCCGCATTCATATCGGTATCCATGAGATTTTTAAAGTCTTCAAGCGGCATCTGTGCAGCTTTGACAAACTCTTCCGGCTTCTTGATCATCTGCTGGATGAGTTTCTGGAACGCAGTGGCCGACATCTCAACTTTTTGTTTCATCTGATCGAGAGCCGAAGCATAGCCCAAGATCTGGTCAGCTGACAATCCGGCTTGAGTGGCCACACCACCCAAACGTCCGAGGAAGTCAACCATATAGCTCTCACTTGCAGTGCTTTCCTTGCCAAGCTGGTTGATAGCCGAACCGACGGCCATCATCTTGCCTTTGAGATCTTTACTCTCAATAAGGTCGGTGCTTTGGCTATACACCTCCGCAAGCTTTGCAATCTCCAAGGTGGCGTTATCACCGAGAACATCACCAAGGGCAACATTGATGATATCAGCAGCCTCGACAAACTGCTGGACTGACTCAACCGTGTTACGTCCAAGCTTACCTGCTTGATATGCAAGAAGATTAAGTTGCTCGATTGTGGTCCTGGTGTCCATCTTTTTGAACGCCTCATTGAGCTGTTCAACCTGTTCATGTGTAAGGTCAGTGGTCTTCATCACCTGAGCCATCTTATCGTCAAGCTCTGCCGCTTGACGTGCCGCATCACGGAACCTCATCGACAATCCTGTTACTGTCGCAATGGCTGTTGATGCCATGAGGAAATAGCGGTTCATGCCGCTGGCCAGCCGACGGAACATTGACTGCTGCGACTCATCGACCTGCTTGTAAGCAGTCTCGACCGACTTGATGCGAGCTGTCACCTGTTTGTATTTCTGCGTTGCAGCAACAAACTCATCTGAGCCTGGTGCAAGTTTCTTGATCTGAGCCAACAACGCTCTTTGTGCAGCCGTAAGTTCTTTTATCGAGGCCGAATTGAGATTCTTCAGAGTCTCTTCATATTTCTTTGTGTCGGTGGTTGCCGACTTAATGGCTTTGTCGGTGGCATTCAACTCCTTTTGGAGTTTGGAAATACCTTTTGTATCCGGATTTGCTGCCTTCTGCATTTCCGCAATCTTAGCCCTCAATTGTTCGGCTTTCTTTTTGAGATCATCAACGACCTGTTTAGCCTGTTCGCCATTGAAGGTGATTGTCACATTAGCCTCAACATTGTTTCTGCGTGCCATTTTATTGTAATTTATTGCTTAATATTGTCTTTACCATATTTGCGGCATCCATACCGTATTTCTCGCCTGCATAATCTTTTATGTACTGCAAACGTGACCAGAACACCTTGTTATACCACGGTTTCGGATGGCGGTTGCCTTTAGGCGTTTCTTCTTTTGTGACTCCGGCACCGACACCGAGATCTGGAAATATTCCGTAATAGAGATAAACAAACTCAATCTTTTGCGGATTGCCATTGGCATCAAGTTCTACATGATGTTCAAAGCTGCGGATAAGCTCTCCAGTCTCCCTGATTTTGAGTTTGTACATCTTGTTGATCCACCGTTCAACGGTGAATTTCGCAAACATCTCCAAATCCTTCCTGGTATCGTCTGTTACAGTTACCGCCATAATTCACCGAATTGTTTCATTGAGAGGTCTGTAACCTCATTGAAATAAAGCGTAAACTGATAGCCGGTGTAATTGCTTCCTGCATTGGTCACAAGCACTGGAATATGACTCCAGTCCCATCCATCCAATCGTCCAGCACGTCGCTCCAAAATCATCTTTGCGATGATACGTCGCATAAGGTTGTACATTGAAAGCTGCACCTTTTTACGGTCTTCATCGGCTCCCACCATTGTCATACACCACACTGTCTGCGAGAGATGCTGCACTCCTCCCGGATTAACCTCAAAAGAAAACCCATCGCTATTTTCCAGTACCACGATGGCAAGGTTTGCATCTGGTCGCACGTTGAGGAGTTCCACAATTCCGTCATAACCGGCATCACTTTCAATCACCTGGCTGTCAAGATCTGTGATTTCGTATGGTGAAACCAGGAACGGACGTATAGCACGGAAACTGAGATGTCGAATAACATCTTCTGACTCGACTTTCCAGTATGAGCCTGGTACCGCGTAGTCATATTGACGGATTGTTCTGCATTTGACTGTTACCTGTTCCACAAGAGACCACGTCTCTTTGTCTGTTGATGTGAACACATTGAAATAGCCGTCGGTATCCACCTCAATCAGAAGGCCGTCGCCTGTATTGCAATATATGTCAGAATGTTGCATCACATTATCTTTGCTGTAATGCGACAATTCTTCGACCTTTCTAGCCGAGCCTATAATCTGTTTTAAATATTCCAGTGTCAGCATAGCGCGTTTTTTTGCAAAAATAGCGCAGCCCAAATGCTTGATAGGGACAAAAAAAGCGGCTCACCGATACGATGAGCCGCAATGCTAACTGATAGATAGTGTCTGGCCGTGGTAATTCTAAGCTATCATTCTAGATAATGCAGGCATCTGAGACGGACGTTGCACAACGTGCCATCCGAAAGCTTTAGCTTGAAGCCTTACTCCCCATTCATCAACAGAGTTGAAAACGGTCATCAATTCATTATTCTTCCAATGGCAATCCTTGATGATGATCATATCCTTTGGAAATCCTGTGACATTGCAATTTGAACTCATTTCTCACCTCCTTCCTGATAAATACCAAAAATCTCTTCGAGAATTGTGTTTTTTTCATTAACAAAAAACTCATGAATACACTCGAGTAACCCTGGAGAGCAAAGAATATCAAATCCATAACCCTTGGCATCATAATAAGTTTTTCTTTCTGCATTGGCTGAAATTGGAACAATTTTTCCTGATGGTCCATTGAAAACAAAAACGCATTCTTTAGCAACAACACCTTCTGTTTTATTGACCAGATAGTTTACTGTTGCAAGTCTTTTTGAAGCTTCAATAAGCCTCTCCTGTTGCTCATCCGTGAGGTTGATTTTCGCTGTCTTTCCAGCAGTCTGATGGTTGTTTTCCATATCTGTTTAGCATTTAAGTTAGGGCAACAAAAAAGCGGTCGCCATTTCGCTGCTAAACAGATAGATACCACCAAAGGGGCAAAAATCCACGAAATGTGACCGCAGGTCTTATTTCAAAGGCAATAAAAAAAGCCCTCATTATGTCTTGGGCTGTTTCCGTCGCCCCTACGGTGATAGACTTTCTATCTGTTTAGCACTGCAAAGATAGGAAGTATTTTAATACGTGCAACAAAAATTTTCAAAAAAAAATTAAAATCTATATACTACACCTTGTGGCGTAATGTAAAGATTATCAAATTTTAGTTTTGTAATTGACACAACCGAACACACAATAGCAGCTGTACCAGTCAGGCTTGCACAAAATATCCAAGGTGTGGGATTCTTATCAGATGTAGCAGCTGCTGTTATTCCAAATCCGACTGTAAAGATAGTTAATGCACTAGTAGCAATCTGCCAATCTTTATAATTAATCAGACTCCGATTCATCTTAATCAGCTCTGCATTAACTTCATCAGGTGTTAATATTCGACTGAGATACATAATCGAATCGACAGAATGTTCCATTTTTTCTGGAAGTGGAGATGATTTATCAACTGTTTGTGCAATTGATAAAAAAACTTGAATAAATAATGCTATAAGCAAAAGTAATTTCTTCATGTCTGTAAAATTTTGATGTTACAAAATTACTGATTTTTTAACATGAGTGATTACTCGTGTTAAAAAAACGGCAAAAAAGTTACGCCAATTTGACGATTTTCATAAAAACCGGTCTCGCTGGATGGGAGCCAGGAGACCGGAAACTCGAAATTTTAAACATGAAATTACGAAAAGACTTTTGTCTTATGAGCAGAAAAATTCATCATCATTCTTCCGGATATTTATATAAACCGTCGTCGTGGTCGGTATCCTTCATAATCAGTCTATTTTAGTGAAGCCGTTAAGCTTTGCTATGCGTTGGAGCATCTCTTCTGCGGCTTCTTGCGTTTTATAGATAAGGTGATAATTCTTCGGGATTCCCAGCTGATAGTCTTTCAGATGTTCCTCTGTGAGCGCGATCCTTGTGAACGGGTCATCGTTGCAGATGAAACACTCATATCCCGATATGGTCTCATGCACTGCGAGATAGCCTTTCCACTCTACGCCGTCTTTGATTTTTACAAACTTCATTTCTTCAATTTCTCCTTCATTTGTTCATACTGGTCAATCTTGTTATTGAGTGCCGAGAGCACATCATGCACTTCGGCGTTCTCGATCATCTTGTTATCCTGCGGACGGTTCTCATTGAGCATCAGCATGAGGTTCTGATACGTCACGAAATGCGATATCATGTTACCGCCTCCGGC
>Ga0265299_10005489_pt1 | contig 11755 bp, 10 predicted proteins | sample AusTroGonzalo_MG_4_FD_193485 | JGI IMG/M metagenome (GOLD analysis project Ga0265299, IMG submission 193485) | Bovine rumen microbial communities from tropical cattle in Woodstock, Queensland, Australia - Gonzalo_02 | ecosystem: Host-associated > Mammals > Digestive system > Stomach > Rumen ...
AACTATCTGGTGTTCCTGACTGCCGACCATGGTGGTGCGCATAACCATCAGTTTATGACAGACCATAAGCTGGCTGGTGGCGCCTTTAAGTGGGACGAGGAGTATGTGGTGAATGCGGCTAACCGATTGGCTGCCAAGTTCGGTTTGACCAAGAATGTGATTAAGGACTGTCTGGATTACCGTCTGGTGCTGGACAAGGACGCTATACGTGAGCAGGGTGTTGACGAGCAGGCACTTCGCGATGGTATCGTAGAGGAACTGCTGAATACCCCACATGTGGCTTTTGCCTGCGACTTTAAGAAGGCTGCTACAGCCCCAATACCCGCATTCCTGAAGGAGCGCGTGCTGAAGGGTTATCACCACGATCGTTCGGGTGATATCATCTTTATGCTGGAGCCAGGCTGGTATGGCTTTAACAGCAAATACTCGTCGCCTATCGGTACCACCCATGGTGAGTGGAACCCCTATGATGCCCACATACCCCTGCTGTTCTACGGCTGGAAGGTGAAGCACGGCGAAACCAGCAGAGAGGTACACATTACCGACATTGCCCCAACGGTGTGCCACAAGCTGCACATACAGCAGCCAAACGCCTGTGTGGGTGAGCCTATTACAGAGGTGATGGGTGAGTAACTACTTGATAATGGAATAATTAAAACATTAATAAATAATTATAGTTAGCTTTTTATGAACTTTACTTTGTTAATTACCGTCTTGGTGACGGCTATTACATTGGTGGTAGCGGCTTACGTGATGGCCAAGCTGTTGGGACCAAGGTCCTACGCAAAGGTCAAGGGTGAGCCGTATGAGAGCGGTATTCCTACCCGCGGCAGCTCATGGTTGCCTGTTTCGGTAGGTTTCTATCTCTTTGCCATCTTGTTCCTCATGTTCGATGTGGAAACGGTGTTTCTGTATCCATGGGCTGTGGTAGTGAAGGAGTTCGGCGCAATGGCTCTGCTTAGCATCGGCTTCTTCTTAGTAGTTCTGGTATTAGGCTTGGCTTATGCCTGGCGGAAAGGAGACTTAGAATGGAAGTAAGAAAGCCCCACATCAAGAGCATTCCTTACGAGGAGTGGAACGACAACGAGTCGTTGGAGAAGATTATCGACGAGCTGCATGAGGGTGGCGTAAACGTGGTTACAGGTTCGCTTGACCAGTTGATTAACTGGGGACGTAGTAACTCACTGTGGTCGCTGACCTTTGCTACATCGTGCTGTGGTATTGAGTTTATGGCTTGTGGTTGTTCACGTTACGACTTTGCCCGATTTGGTTTCGAGGTAACACGTAACTCACCACGACAGGCCGACCTGATTATGTGTGCAGGTACCATCACCCACAAGATGGCCCCAGCCCTGAAGCGTTTGTACGACCAGATGGCTGAGCCTAAGTATGTGGTGGCTGTTGGTGGATGCGCCATCAGCGGTGGTCCTTTCAAGTCGAGCTACCATGTGGTAAAGGGTATCGAGGAGATTGTGCCCGTGGATGTGTTCATCCCTGGCTGTCCCCCACGTCCAGAGGCTATCATGTATGGTATGATGCAGCTGCAGCGTAAGGTGAAGGTAGAGAAATTCTTTGGAGGTGCTAACCACAAGCAGAACGCTGAGGAGCGCGAGCTGGGTGTATCGAACGAGGAGTTGACATTCCGTAACAACCTGGGTGATCATCGCCGCGAGCCCATCGTGGTAACAGATGTTCCACAGGAGTTTGTAGAAGAATTAAAGAACGGGGAGGACAAGGCATGAAATTAGAATTTTTATCATTCGACTTTGAGAAGTTCGCCTCGGAGATGCAGAACTTGAAGAGCAAGAAAGGCTTTGACTATCTTGTAACTATCGTAGGTGAGGATTTTGGTGGAGAAGAAGGTCTGGGTTGTGTGTATATCCTTGAGAATACCAACACCCACGAGCGTTGTGCTGTGAAGCAGCTGGCCCAGACTCAGAACGACACGCCTTATATCCCTACTGTATCAGATATCTGGAAGGTGGCCGACCTGCTGGAGCGCGAGGTTTACGATTTCTTCGGCATCGTGTTCCTGGGTCATAAGGATATGCGCCGCCTGTTCCTGCGTACCGACTTTAAGGGTCACCCCTTCCGTAAGGACTGGGAGTTTAACGACAAGTACACCCTGGAGGACGACGTAGAGCCTAACTACGGACTGGAGTACTACCTGGACAAGGACGGTAAGCTGCAGTGCAAGCAGAACAAGCTGTTTGAGGCCGACGACTATGTGATTAACATCGGTCCCCAGCACCCTGCTACCCACGGTGTGCTGCGTTTGCAGACTGTGCTGGACGGTGAGACCGTGAAGCGCATCTATCCTCACTTTGGTTATATCCATCGTGGTATCGAGAAGATGTGGGAGGGTATGACCTATCCTCAGACACTGGCTCTGACCGACCGACTGAACTACCTGGGTGCCATGCAGCATCGTCATGCACTGGTAGGTGTGATTGAGGAGGCCATGGAGGTTGAGCTGACCGACCGTATTAAGTACATCCGTACCATTATGGATGAGCTGCAGCGTTTGGACAGTCACCTGCTGTACACCTCGTGTGTGGCTCAGGACCTGGGTGCTCTGACTGCCTTCCTGTATGGTATGCGCGATCGTGAGCATGTGCTGAACTGTATGGAGGAGACCACCGGTGGACGCCTGATTCAGAACTATTATAGAATAGGTGGACTGCAGGATGATATCGATCCTAACTTTGTATCGAACGTGAAGGCACTGGTGAAGTACCTGCGCCCCATGATCAAGGAGTATATGGATGTGTTTGGTGATAACGTGATTACTCACAACCGACTGGAGAAGTGCGGACCAATGAGCAAGGAGGACTGTATCTCGTATGCAGTGACCGGTCCTGCCGGACGTGCTTCGGGTTGGAAGAGCGATGTGCGTAAGAACCACCCATATGATATGTACGACAAGGTAGAGTGGGAGCAGTGCACACTGACTGGTTGCGACTCTATGGACCGCTACCTGGTTCATATCAACGAGATGTACCAGAGCTTGAACATTATCGAGCAGCTCATCGACAATATCCCTGAGGGTGACTTCTACGTGAAGCAGAAGCCTATCATCAAGGTGCCCGAGGGTCAGTGGTACTACTCGGTTGAGGGTGTGGCTGGTGAGTTTGGTGTTTATCTCGACTCGCGTGGCGACAAGAGTCCATACCGCATGAAGATGCGCCCAATGGGACTCTCGCTGGTAGGTGCTTTCGACCCCATGCTGCGTGGTCAGAAGATTGCCGACCTGATTGCCACCTGTGCTGCCATTGACGTTGTAATTCCTGATATCGACAGATAGTCGAAATGTAAAAATGTAATAATGTAAAAAGTAAAGATTATGTTCGACTTTTCTATATTTACAACATGGTTCGACGCTCTCCTGCGCGATACACTTGGCTTAGGAGATTTCTGGTCGATATTGATTGAATGCGTGCTGGTTGGCGCTGGTATCCTGGCTGGATATGCGCTGATTGCCATGCTGATGATTATGATGGAGCGCTGGGTATGCGCTTATTTCCAGTGCCGACTGGGACCTACCCGTGTAGGTTTCCACGGTACCCTGCAGATTTTTGCCGATGTACTGAAGATGCTCGTGAAGGAGATCTTCTTTGTGGATCGTGCCGATAAGCTGCTGTATGCTGTAGCTCCACTGCTGGTAATCATTGCTTCGGTAGGAACCTTCAGCTTCCTGCCTTGGAACAATGGTGCCCATGTGCTTGACTTTAATGTAGGTATCTTCCTGGTAACTGCCATCTCATCGATTGGTGTGGTAGGTATCTTCCTGGCTGGTTGGGGTTCGAACAACAAGTACTCGGTGGTTTCGGCCATGCGTGCTGCTGTTCAGATGATCTCGTACGAGATGTCGCTCTGCCTCTGTCTGATTACCGCTGTGATCCTGACAGGTACCATGCAGATGAGTGGTATCGTAGAGGCTCAGACAGGTGCCTTTAAGTGGCTGATCTTCCAGGGTCATATCCCTGCCATCATCGCCTTTGTGGTATTCCTGATTGCAGGTAACGCCGAGGCAAACCGTGGTCCGTTTGATATGGCTGAGGCTGAGAGTGAGTTGACTGCCGGTCACCACACTGAGTACTCGGGTATGGGCTTCGGTTTCTTCTATCTGGCTGAGTTCCTGAACCTGTTTATCATTGCTGGATTGGCTTCGGCTGTATTCCTGGGTGGTTGGGCTCCTATCAACATTGGTGTGGACGCCTTTGATACCGTGATGAACTACATCCCCGGTATCGTATGGTTCTTTGGCAAGACCCTGCTGGTGGTTTGGTTGCTGATGTGGGTGAAGTGGACTTTCCCACGCCTGCGTATCGACCAGATCCTGAAGCTGGAGTGGAAGTACCTGATGCCTCTGGGACTGATTAACCTGGTATTGATGACTGTTGTGGTGGCCCTGGGCCTCTATATTAAATAAGGTATAGCAATGGAAGATAACAAAACATATTTCGGAGAAATCGGACACGGCCTGAAGACTTTGGCTACAGGTATGAAGATTACTTGGAAGGAGTATTTCAAGGATTTCTTCACCAATAAGTCGACAGAGCAGTATCCCGAAAACCGCAAGACTACACTGCACGTATCAAAGCGTCACCGTGGTCGCTTGACCTTTAAGCGCAACGAGGATGGCAGCTACAAGTGTACCGCTTGCACATTGTGCGAAAAGGCCTGTCCTAACGGAACCATCAAGATTACTGCCCATATGGCTGAGGATCCTGAGACAGGCAAGAAAAAGAAGGTGCTGGACGATTATGCGTACGACCTGGGCGACTGTATGTTCTGCCAGTTGTGTACCAACGCCTGCAACTTTGACGCCATCGAGTTTACAAACGACTTTGAGAACGCTGTGTTCGACCGCTCTCGTCTGGTGCTGCACCTGAACGAGGAGGTTTACGCTGGTGGCTCTCTGCCTAACCTGATTGAGGGTGGTGCCGAATGGCAGGTCGGTAAGTTTAACACTAAAACCAAGTAACGCATTATGGGTAATACAGTTATGTTTATCATTCTCGCGGTATTCATCATTGCTTCGGCACTGATGTGTGTGACCACGACGAAGATTATGCGAGCCGCAACATTCATGTTGTTTGTGCTCTTTGGTGTGGCAGGTATCTACTTCCTGCTGGATTACACCTTCCTTGGAGCCGCTCAGATTAGCGTATATGCCGGTGGCGTTACGATGATCTATGTGTTTGCCATCCAGTTGGTAAGCAAGCGCACACTTCAGGGTTTGGAGGAGCGAGTTAAGAGTAGCAAGATGATTACTGGCGCCCTGGCCGCCCTGGCCGGACTGGTGGTAGTAGGATTGATTCTGCTTAAGACTGGTTTCTATACACAGGAGATTGCTGGCGTAGAGGTACCTATGAAGGAGATTGGTACTGCTCTCGTTGGTTCGGGTAAATATCAGTATGTACTGCCTTTCGAGTTCATCTCAGTATTCCTGCTGGCATGTATCATCGGTGGCTTGGTTGTAGCAAGAAAGGAGGATAAAGCATGATTCCAGTAGAATGTTATTTCGCACTGAGTGCCCTGTTGTTCTTTATCGGTGTATATGGTTTCACTACACGTCGCAACCTGATTGCCATGCTCATCTCGGTTGAGCTGGTGCTGAACGCCGTGGATATCAACTTTGCCGCTATCAACCGCTTGCTTTATCCAAACGGTATGGAGGGCATGTTCATGACACTCTTCGTGATTGGTGTAGCTGCTGCTGAGAGTGCGGTGGCCATCGCTATTATCATCAACGTGTATCGCAAACTGAAGAGCGACAGCGTTGAGGCTATCCAGAATATGAAACGATAGTTTAACATTAAACATTAAAGATTAAAAGATTAAACATTAAACATTATGTTTGGATATACAATCTTTATCATGCTTCTGCCACTGCTGTCGTTCATTGTTCTTGGACTGGCTGGCATGAAGATGCAGCATAAGGTGGCCGGACTGATCGGTACCTGCTCGTTGGGAATGGTTACGATACTCTCTTATATCACCGCTTTCCAGTACTTCTTCGGACTGGACCGTGTGAATGGCGTGTATCAGACCTTTGTTCCGTATAACTTTACCTGGTTGCCCCTGGGTAACCTGCATTTCGACCTCGGTATCCTGTTGGATCCTATCAGCGTAATGATGCTGATTGTGATTTCGACCGTATCACTGATGGTTCATATCTACTCATTCGGCTATATGCATGGTGAGAAGGGATTCCAGCGTTACTACGCTTTCCTCTCGCTGTTTACGATGTCGATGCTGGGTCTGGTTCTGGCCACCAACATCTTCCAGATGTACATGTTCTGGGAGTTGGTAGGTGTTAGCTCATACCTGCTCATCGGTTTCTACTATCCTTTGAAGCCTGCCATCGCTGCCTCAAAGAAGGCATTCATCGTGACTCGTTTTGCCGATATGTTCTTCCTGGTAGGTATCCTGACCTTCGGTTACTTCGTGGATTCGTTCAGCTTCTCGTTTGCTGGCGATATCGTGATGGGGCAGGGTACTACACCTTTCATCGAGGGTAACCTGGCTAAGGCTGTAGCTGCCGGTGGCTTTATCATTCCTACTGCACTGGTACTGATGTTTATCGGTGGTGCCGGTAAGAGTGCCATGTTCCCACTGCACATCTGGCTGCCAGATGCCATGGAGGGTCCTACACCTGTATCTGCCCTGATTCACGCTGCTACCATGGTTGTAGCTGGTGTGTTCCAGATTGCACGTATGTTCCCCTTGTGGATTGAGTATGCCCCACAGGCTATGAGCATTGTGGTTTGGGTGGGTGTAATCACCGCTTTCTATGCAGCTGCTGTGGCTTGTGCCCAGAGCGATATCAAGCGTGTGCTGGCCTTCTCGACCATCTCGCAGATTGCCTTTATGATGGTGGCTCTGGGTGTATCACTGCCCGGACATCATGGTGCTATCCTCGACAACCACGCTCAGCTGGGTTACATGGCTGGTATGTTCCACCTGTTTACTCACGCTATGTTCAAGGCTTGCCTGTTCCTGGGTGCCGGATGTATCATCCACGCTGTACACAGCAACGAGATGGCGCTGATGGGTGGCTTGCGCAAGTACATGCCTATCACACATATCACCTTCCTGATTTCGTGTCTGGCCATCGCTGGTATCCCCTTCTTCTCGGGCTTCAGCTCAAAGGATGAGATTATCACTGCCTGCATGGAGTACAGTCCGGTGGTAGGTTGGATTATGACAGGTATCGCTGCCATGACTGCCTTCTACATGTTCCGCCTGTACTACGGTATCTTCTGGGGTACTGAGAACAAGGAGGCCCATGCACATCACACTCCACACGAGGCACCACTGACCATGACAATCCCCCTGATTGTACTGACAGTGATTACCGTTGGTGTGGGTGTTTACACCACGATTGCAGGATTTGCAGAGTGGGGTGGTTCGTTCGGTAGCTTCGTAAGTGCTGCTGGTACTGACTACACCATCCACTTTAACATGCAGATTGCTGCTACCTCTACTGTGATTGCGATTCTGAGCATCTGCCTGGCCACCTATATCTATAAGGGTGAGCAGCAGCCTATTGCCGATCGCCTGTATGCTACCTTCCCCAAGCTGCATCGCGCAGCCTACAAGCGTTTCTATCAGGACGAAATCTGGCAGTATGTGACACATCGCATCATCTTCCGTCTGGTTTCTACACCTATTGCCTGGTTCGACCGTCACGTTGTGGATGGCACCTTTAACTTCCTGGCATGGGGTGCTAACGAGGCTGGTGAGAGTATCCGTAGCTGGCAGAGTGGCGATGTTCGCCAGTATGCCGTATGGTTCATCACGGGTAGTGTGGCCCTTACATTAATCCTTTTATGCATCTAAAGATATGAGTATATTAAGTATTTTCGTAATAATTCCTGCCCTGATGCTGGTTGGTCTCTGGTTGGCCAAGAACGTAAATCAGGTGCGTGGTGTGATGGTAACGGGAGCTTCGTGTTTGTTGGCCCTCTCAGTTTGGTTAACCATCTACTTTATTCAGGAGCGTGCAGCAGGTAATACAGCCGAGATGCTGCTGACCTATAGCACGCCTTGGTTCAAGCCTTTGAATATCGCTTACAGCGTTGGTGTTGACGGTATCTCGGTGGTGATGCTGTTGCTTTCGAGCATCATCGTGTTCACCGGTACCTTTGCCTCATGGCAGTTGAAGCCACTCACTAAGGAGTACTTCCTGTGGTTCACCCTGCTTTCTACAGGTGTGTATGGCTTCTTTATCTCTACCGACCTGTTTACTATGTTTATGTTCTACGAGGTGGCTCTGATTCCTATGTACCTGCTGATTGGTGTATGGGGTTCGGGTCGCAAGGAGTACTCGGCCATGAAGCTGACCCTGATGCTGATGGGAGGCTCGGCCCTGCTGATCCTTGGATTGCTGGGTATCTACTACTTTAATGGTATCTACAGCGGCAACTACACCTTTGAGTTGACCACAATCGCAGCTAACCACTGCATTCCTGGTCACATCCAGAACATCTTCTTCCCATTCATCTTCATCGGATTCGGTGTGCTGGGTGCGCTGTTCCCATTCCACACATGGAGCCCCGATGGTCATGCTTCGGCCCCTACAGCAGTATCAATGCTGCACGCTGGTGTACTGATGAAGCTGGGAGGTTACGGCTGCTTCCGTGTAGCTATGTACCTGCTCCCTGAGGCTGCTCAGGATCTCTCGTGGATCTTCCTCATCCTCACTACTATCTCGGTAGTTTACGGTGCACTCTCAGCCTGTGTACAGACCGACCTGAAGTATATCAATGCTTACTCTTCGGTTTCGCACTGTGGACTGGTACTGTTTGCTCTGCTGATGATGAGTCAGACTGCTGTGACAGGTGCTGTACTGCAGATGCTCTCACACGGACTGATGACAGCCCTGTTCTTCGCCCTCATCGGTATGATCTACGGTCGTACTCATACCCGTGACATCCGCGAGCTGGCTGGACTGATGAAGATTATGCCTTTCCTGGCTGTAGGTTATGTGATTGCCGGTTTGGCTAACCTCGGATTGCCTGGTTTCTCTGGATTCATTGCCGAGATGACCATCTTTGTAGGTTCGTTTGGTGCACACCCACTGAGTGGCGACCCCAATGCCTCGTTCCGCATGGTGGCTACCATCATCGCTTGTATGTCGATTGTTGTAACAGCTGTTTACATCCTGCGTGTGGTTGGTAAGATTCTGTATGGCGAGGTAGAGAACAAGCACTTCCTGGAGCTCACCGATGCAACATGGGATGAGCGCGTGGCTGTTATCTGCCTGATTTTCTGCGTTGCTGGTCTGGGTTCGTTCCCATTCTGGGTAAGCGATATGATTTCGCCTGCAGCAGGTACAATCCTGGAGTCAATTGGTGTAATGTAAAGAAGGAGGACGAAAGAATATGAATTACGGACAATTTATTTATATGTTCCCAGAGTGTGTTCTGGTAGCCGCATTGATTATTGTATTCGCGTTCGATTTCGCGATGACCAAAACTGGCGAGATGCGTGGCGAAAAGTCGAAAGTGACTCTCGGTCGCCTCACCTGTCTCATGCTGATGGCTGTTGGTCTTGGTGTATTCAGCGCTATGCGCCAGGGTGATACCATTACTGCCTTTGGTGGTATGTATGTAGCCACTCAGGCTATTAACGTGATGAAGATGGTGCTCACCTTCGGTACATTCATCGTAGTGATTATGGCTGAGTCGTGGGCTGCCAAGCAGCAGCGCATTGCCGGTGAGTTCTATATGCTGATTCTGAGCACCCTGCTGGGTATGTTCATGATGATGTCGGCTGGCTCGTTCCTGCTGTTCTTCCTGGGCTTGGAGATGGCTTCGGTGCCCCTGGCTTGTATGGTGGCTTTCGATCGCCATCGTAAGGAGAGTGCCGAGGGTGCAGCCAAGTATATCCTGGTAGCTACTTTCTCAAGTGGTGTGATGCTGTTCGGTATCTCGTTCATCTACGCTGCTACAGGTACCCTGTACTTCGATGATGTTTGTGCTGCAGTATCTAACTCGCCCTTGTGCATCATGGGTCTGGTATTCTTCTTCAGTGGTCTGGGCTTCAAGATTTCGTTGGTGCCTTTCCACTTCTGGACTGCCGATACCTATCAGGGTGCGCCTACACCTGTTACCGGTTACCTGAGCGTGATCTCTAAGGGTGCTGCCGCTATCACACTGTGCACCATCCTGATGAAGGCATTCGCGCCTATGGTTGAGTACTGGGATTACATGCTGTATATCGTGATTGTACTCTCAATCACCGTGGCTAACCTGTTTGCCATCCGTCAGAACGAGTTGAAGCGCTTCATGGCCTTCAGTTCTATCTCACAGGCCGGTTATATCATGCTGGCAGTGGTTGGCAATGGACAGCTGGGTGTGGCTGCACTGACTTACTATGTGCTGGTTTACATCGTAGCTAACATGGCTGTATTCACTGTGATTAACGTGGTTGAGCAGAACAATAACGGTCGCACAGATATGGCTGCCTACAACGGATTCTATCAGACCAACCCCAAGCTGAGCTTCCTCATGACTTTGGCTCTGTTCTCGTTGGCTGGTATTCCTCCATTTGCAGGTATGTTCTCTAAGTTCTTTGTGTTCATGGCAGGTGTGCAGAATGGCGAGCCTATGGCCTATGGCGTGGTGTTCATCGCCTTGGTTAACACCGTAGTATCACTTTACTACTATCTGCTCATTGTGAAGGCTATGTACATCACTAAGACAGAGAATCCTCTGCCTACATTCCAGAGCGACGAGGCCACTAAGCTGGCTCTTGGCATCTGCACTGCAGGTATCGCTCTGTTCGGCGTAGCAAGCTGCGTTTACGAGTGGATTGCTGCCGCTGGTATCTAAGCATCAGTTCTTAGTTGTTAAATATGTTGGTCCCAACTGCCCTTTCGGGTGGTTGGGATTTTTTTATAGGTAGATTTAAAATATTTTAAACGATAAAAGTGGTGATTGTGTCGATTTAATGATATTGGTCAATAAATCTTTTAAAATATGTAAATTTCCGGGAAACTCGTCTTTAAGTTGCGGTTTTATGCTTACCTTTGCACGTGAAAATAGATTGGGTGTTTAGTATTAATCAAAGTATAGTAGAAATAAAGCAAAAAAGTAGGAAGTTTATCTTCTATAAAGATCTATCAGTCCATTAATTTTTTGATATCTGAGGGGGCGTGCGCCGTGAGGCGCGCGCCCTTTTGTGTTTCTTTATTTGTTTTGGTGTCAGGTGTCAAATAGATAGTAATAATCAATGTATTTGTGTCATTTTGCAAAAATAATCTCAATTTTGCTTGCATATTTGATAAAAATGTGTACCTTTGCACGCAAAATTATCATAAACGATTAAAATGGGACAAGTAATTAAACCCGTGATGTACGAACCGCTGCTGGATATGAAGCAGACGGAACAGGGTATTAAACTGATAAAAGAGTTCTTTCAACAGAACCTGTCGACAGAACTGAGATTAAGACGTGTAACAGCACCACTGTTTGTGCTGAAGGGATTGGGTATTAACGACGATCTGAATGGTGTGGAGCGCCCTGTGAGCTTCCCCATCAAGGATCTGGGTGATGCCAAGGCCGAGGTGGTACACTCGCTGGCTAAGTGGAAGCGCTTGAGCTTGGCTGAGTACAAGATTGAGCCTGGCTATGGTATCTATACAGATATGAACGCTATCCGTGCTGATGAGGAGCTGGACAACCTGCACTCGCTGTACGTGGACCAGTGGGACTGGGAGGCTGTAATCCGTAAGGAGGATCGC
>Ga0265299_10005490_pt1 | contig 11755 bp, 15 predicted proteins | sample AusTroGonzalo_MG_4_FD_193485 | JGI IMG/M metagenome (GOLD analysis project Ga0265299, IMG submission 193485) | Bovine rumen microbial communities from tropical cattle in Woodstock, Queensland, Australia - Gonzalo_02 | ecosystem: Host-associated > Mammals > Digestive system > Stomach > Rumen ...
GGACTACGCCATAGAGCACGGTGTGAACTACTACGACACGGCTCCGATGTATATGCGCGGACAGTCGGAGGTGCTCATGGGTAACGCCCTGTCGCGCCATCCTCGCAACAAATACTTCGTGGCCACGAAGATGTCGAACCAGGGACAGAACTCGTGGAGCTTCGACGCATCGAAACGGATGTACGAGCAGTCGATGGAGCGCCTGAAGGTGGACTACATTGACTACTACCTGCTGCACGGCATAGGCGGAGGCATGGACTCGCTGAAGGGACGCTTTCTGGACAACGGCATCCTGGAGTTCCTGCTCAAGGAGCGCGAGGCAGGACGCATCAAGCACCTGGGATTCTCCTATCATGGCGACGTGCGCGACTTCGACTGGCTGCTGGACCACAACGACGAGTACCACTGGGACTTCGTGCAGATACAGATGAACTTCCTGGACTGGCGACACGCCTCACAACGTGGCGGACGTCGCTCGGATGCCGATGCAGAGTACCTCTACGGCAAGTGCGAGAAGCTGGGCATCCAGTGTGTGGTCATGGAACCGCTGCGTGGCGGTGCCTTCGGACGTATGGCACAGGAGCTGACGGACCAGCTGAAGGCCGTCCGTCCCGACGACAGCACGGCTCGCTGGGCCTTCCGCTGGGTGGGCTCCTATCCCAATATCCTCACCGTCCTCAGCGGCATGAACCGTATGGACCATCTGGAGGAGAACGTGAAGACCTTCTCGCCGATAGAGGTATGCACAGAGTCTGAAAACGCCCTGCTGGCCAAGATTGCCGACCAGATGTCGGGTGTTCCGACAATACCGTGTACGGCTTGCGAATACTGCATGCCCTGCCCCTACGGCGTAGATATTCCGGGTAACTTCGCTTACTACAACGAGGCTGTGAGAGAGCACATCCTGCCCCTACCCGCTCCTACGGCTGCCGACTATGCCGAGCGCCAGCAGAAGTTCATTGAGGGCTTCCGCAAGACACTGCCGAAGGCTGAGACGTGGGCTCGCGCCTGTCAGGATTGCGAGGAGTGCCTGTCAAAGTGTCCGCAGCAGATACGCATTCCCAATCAACTGAGTCGTATCGTCCAAACACTGCGCGTCAGGAAACAATAAGTATAGCAGCATGAACAGGATACTGGCAACACTACTTTGTCTGGGGCTGTGGAACGTGGCCACAGCACAGCAGCCTAAGGGCGTGAGACTGGACACCATCACCGTGCAGCACATAGACGGCGAGGGGAAGAGCCACGAGGGCATCATCGTCTGTAACCACGCCATTGCCAGCGACCTGCGCCAGATATTCGCTGAGCTCTATCGACAGAAGTACCCCATCGAGCGCATCCGTCCCATCTCGGAATATGCCAATGACGACGAGCGCTCCATGAGGGCCAACAACACGTCGTGCTACTGCTACCGTCCCATTGCAGGCAGCACCCGCCTGTCGAAGCACGCACAGGGAATGGCCATCGACATCAATCCGCTGTACAACCCCTGCGTACAGCGCCGTAAGGACGGAACATTAAAGGTGCAGCCTGCAACGGCCACACCTTATGTTCAGCGGAATAAAAACTTCAAGTACAAAATCACGAAAGGCGACCTCTGCTACCGGCTCTTCACGGAGCACGGCTTCACGTGGGGAGGTGCCTGGCACTCGAAGAAAGACTACCAGCACTTCGAGAAGGACCAATAAGGTTTACTCGTCGGGCAGGAACAGCGGGTCTTCGGGCATCACCATCACAGGCTCCGTCTCGCAAGCCTTGAGAATGTTCTCGGGCACATATTTCTTATCGACAACGAGACGGAACATGAACTCACGGAACCAGCGGTCGGTCATGATGAGACAGCCCTGCTGTCCCCACGTAGCACCCCATGAGTTTTCGACCTTCCACTTACGGGCCTTACCCTTGTCGTCGACATCGACAGCCGTCAGCGTCATAGCGTGTGTGGAACCGCTGTCGAAGGTCGAGATGCGCTGGGCCTTGTCCATACCGAAGGTAGTACCAAAGAGTGAGCCGTAGTCGAAATTCTCGGTATCGGCATAACCACGCTTACGGTCGAGGAATTTTCCTACATCATAGGAGCTGTAGAGCTTGCGGCCATCCTTCAATGAAGCGATAGCCATCTGCTCGATGTCGTCCATCGGCAGGTTGATGTAGCGCCAGTTGTGGCCGTCGTAGGTATGACGGTCGTACTCCACCTCGTAGGTCTTATAGTAGGGACGACGGGGATCGTTCATCGCCATGATGAAGGTGCCGTTCAGCGAACCGCCAACCACCTCCTGATAGAACGACTGGGGCGTATATTCCTTAGCAGCACCCAATGAACGACCGTCCTTGTTCTTGAAGGCGTAGGTGAACGTCGTGGGAGGCTCGCCGATGGTCATTTCGAGCATGCGGTAGATTTGTGCCAGCATGCGCACCTTGGCCTTGTTCAAAGCGGTCTGGTTCTTTTTCTTGGCCACCATATCGCGCAGCTGCAGACCATACTCGCGCAGCTTTGAGGAAATAAGCTGACGTGCCTTCGACGTGTTGTCGCTGGTGAAGGTCTCGGGCATCACCTCCTTAGGCACAAGGCCGTACTTCTCCGTCAGGTCGGCAACGCCACAGAACGTGCCGCCATCGCCGATGGGATAGTGGAAGAAGAACTGCACGCGCTGGTCGTCGATGGGCTTCGTACCCGTATCGATGACGCCCTGCAGCATGAGGTTTGCCTTCTCCAGCTGATCGTAGAAGAAGAGATAAGCCTGCGAGAACTCCAGACTGACGGAGTCGTGCTTCAGCGTGTAGTTGGAGCGCAGCACATTGAAGCCGCTGAACATCCAACAACGTCCACTGGACTGCTGGTCGGTAATCGACTGCTTGGGCGTCTCTATATTAAAATAGGTGTCGAGGGCTGCAGCGTTCTGGCGGTTCTTGGCCAGATCGTCGATGGCATTAGCTGCCACCGCATTGGCCAGCGCCCCATTAACAGGCACCTGACGGTGCTCCTTCACGATGTCGCGCAGCATGTCGCCGCTAAGTCCCCCACCCTGTGTCTGTGCCGTCGCTGCGCTCAAAGCGCCAACGGCCAAAAATGTAAAAATCAATTGTCTTTTCATCATATTTTTGTTGCTTATAGTGCGCAAAGGTAATAATATTTAGGTAAAATGCAAAAAAATTCGGATAAAACGATACAACTTATCCCTAAAAAGACTATCTTTGCAGCGAAATCTAATTCACTTAGTTTATTAACACTTAAAAACAAAAAGATCATGAAAAAGATTTTAATGACATTGGTAATGGGTATGATGGCCCTGACTATGAACGCACAAATGTACATTGGTGGTGGCATTGGCTTCCAGAGTGTAACACCTGAAGTTGGCGATGGCGAGACATCGTACAAGCTCCTGCCCGAAATCGGCATGCAGTTCAACGACCAGTGGGGCGCAGGCATCCAGATTGGCTATATTTCAGATAAGGCTGGTGCATACGGATTGGGTGCTGAAAGTGCATTCATATTTGCTCCCTATGCCCGTTATACCGCATTAAAGTTCAAGAACGTGAACCTCTTCCTGGATGGTGGCCTCGACTACTATCAGTCAACGAAGGGTAAGGTGACCGCTTTTGACCTGGGTGTAAAGCCGGGTGTTGCTGTTAACCTGAACGAGAAACTGAGCTTCGTTGCTCACATCGGATTCTTCGGCTACAGTTCTCTTGATCCCGATGGCGACAACAACAACATTACTTCTTTCGGCCTTGATGTTGACGGCAGTGAGCTGACCTTCGGACTCTACTACAACTTCTAATCGAGAAGACAGACAGAAACAAAATAGTAAGAGGATGTGCATGAGCACATCCTCTTTTTCGTTTCTATCAATTCCACCTTGTTACTTCTTTGTCGACTTCTTCGTCGTGGTCTTCTTCGTGGTGGTTGTTTTCGTTGTCGTGGTCTTCGTCACAGGCGGTGTGTAGTACTTCAGAGCCTCAGGCATCCAACCCTGAATCTGCTTGATACGTGTCTCGTCAGAGGGGTGGTCGCTGAAGATGGAACTGCTGCCGGTACCCTGAGAAGCCATGCGCTGCCAGAAGGTAGTAGCCACCTGAGGATCGTAGCCGGCCATAGCGGCAAAGATGAGTCCCATGTGGTCGGCCTCGCTCTCCTGCTTACGCGAGAAGCCCGATGTCCAAAGCGATGTACCCAGCTGAGAACCCAGCGACGCTACCTGCTGCCAGGTCTCGCTGACGCCTGCGCTCTGCAGAACGGCACCAAGAATCTGCGTACCATACTGTTTCTTATATTCATTGCTCAGACGCTCGGCAGAGTGTTTAGCCACGGCATGGGCAATCTCGTGACCAAGAACAATGGCCAGCGAGGCCTCATCCTGCGTCACAGGGAGCAAGCCCTCATAGACGACAATCTTACCGCCAGGCATACAGAAAGCGTTCACCTCCTTGTCCTGAACAAGATTGAATACCCACTGATACTGCGACACCTCATTACCCAGGTTGTTGGCGTTCAGGTAGTTCACCACAGCGTTGGCCAGGTTCTGTCCTACGCGCTTCACCATAGCGGTGTTGGTGGCATTGGTGGAGGCCTTGGCACTCTTCATGTACTCCTCATACTGCTGGTTCGAGAGGCTGAGCACCTGTTCGTCGCTCACCAGGAGTGTCTGCTTACGTCCCGTGATGGGCACTGTCGATGTGGTGCCGCAACTGACGAGAATAGCCGAGACAACGGCTAAGAGAATGATTCTGACTCTTTTCATTGCATTGCTATTTATTAAGGATTAAACATTTCCGCGTGCAAATATACGGCATTTTTCTGACATATCGCAGAAAAAGACACAAAAAAACCGCAGACAATGTCTGCGGCTCATTTCTCTTGAATACCTAATGAATGTGATTAATGATTCAAACCACGGTTCGTCAGTGTGCTGTTCAGCAGCAACAGGTACTTATGGTACTGCTCCTTCGTCAAAATGTAGTTCATCCACTTCACGTCCTTCTCGATGGCCTTCTTGACCTGAGCGTCACGCTCCTCCTTGGTGGTGTAGTGAGCAGCGAACTGCATCTCTGCGTTGAAAGTGTTGTGAACCGTCTCAACGGCTTCAATCTGATCCAGTGTCAGACCCAGTGCTACGCTGAGCTTACGCATGTTGACAGTCATATCGTAAGTCTCCTCAACGCTCTCGTTGACAACGTTCACGGTTGCTGCGTTCTTTGTCTCGGCGAATGTCATAGTCATGCTAAGCATTGCCACTGTCATCAAAAACAATCTTTTCATCTTTTTACCCTTTCTTTTCTTTACTCGGGGCGGTTGTGTCATACCGTTGCTCCCCTACTTTCTTTTTTGTTATCCTAAATTTGTTATCCTTTAGAGCCCTTATCGGAACTCTTTGTTTTGACGATGCAAAGGTACGGCGTTTTTCAGAACTGACAATGACTTTTTGTAAAATTGTGTGCGCAAACAGCGCTTTTATTGATACATATCAATGAACAAGACATAAATCAAGAGTATTCGGAAAAACAAAATATTATTTGGTTATTCGCTCGCTTATTCGTACCTTTGCACCCAATATACATATTATATATAATAGACATGGATCAGAAACAGAACAAGTTTATTACGCTGAACTATCAGTTGTACCAAGTGGAGAATGGCGAGAAAACGCTACTGGAACAGACATCACCCCAACACCCGTTCCAGTTTATCAGTGGTTTCGGAACCACACTCGATGCACTGGAACAGCACGTTGTCGGCATTGAGACAGGACAGGACTTCGAACTCAATCTCCAGCCGGAGCAGGCCTTCGGTCCCTACGACCAGGAGTGCGTACACAAGCTGAAGCGCGAGATTTTCGAGGTCAACGGCAAGTTCGACAACGAGAACATATACGCAGGAGCCGTCATTACGCTTAACGATGTGGAGGGCCACCAGTTCATGGCTCGCGTCACAAAGGTTGAGGACGACGGCGTCACCGTTGACACCAACCACCCCTACGCTGGCATGACGCTCTGCTTCAACGGTCATATCGTTGAGAACCGCCCTGCTACGGAGGATGAGGTGAAAGCACTCATCAAGCACATGACCGGCGGTTGCGGCGGCTGTAAGGGTTGCAGCGGCGAAGGTGGTTGTGAAGAAGGAAACTGCGGCGAAGGCGGCTGTGGTGAAGGCGGCTGCGGACACTGCCACTAAGAGTTTACAGTTTAGAGTTTAGAGTTTACAGTTTTGCGTTTAAGATGAGAAATACATTCGGACATCTGTTCACACTGACCACCTTTGGCGAGAGTCACGGCGCTGCTGTAGGCGGTGTCGTTGACGGTATGCCGGCAGGCATCGACATCGACGTGGACTTCATACAACAAGAACTGAATCGCCGACGTCCTGGTCAGAGTCGCTTGACGACATCGCGCCAGGAAGGCGATAAGGTGGAACTGCTCAGCGGTGTGTTTGAGGGTAAATCGACAGGCTGTCCCATCGGATTCATCGTACGCAACGAGAACCAGCATTCGCAGGACTACGAGAACCTTCGTACACTGTTCCGTCCGTCACACGCCGACTTCACCTATTATAATAAGTATGGTGTACGCGACCATCGCGGTGGAGGCCGTTCGTCGGCACGCATCACCATCAGCCGTGTCGTTGGAGGTGCACTGGCCAAGCTGGCACTCCGCCAAATGGGCATCAGCATCCAGGCATACACATCGCAGGTGGGCCCCATTGCCCTCGACAAGGATTATCACCGCTACGACCTCACGCTGACAGAGCAGAACGACGTACGCTGTCCTGACCCGCAGAAAGCAGAGGAGATGGCACAGCTCATCAGCACCGTAAAGGCTGAGGGCGACACCATCGGCGGCATCATCACCTGCGTCATCAAAGGCTGTCCCGTAGGACTGGGAGAGCCCGAGTTCGGTAAGCTGCACGCTGAGTTAGGTGCAGCCATGCTGGGCATCAACGCCGTCAAGGGCTTCGAGTATGGCGACGGCTTCGATGGCGTCACCAAGCGTGGTTCCGAGGTGAACGACCGTTTTACGCCAAGAGCAGATGCCGAGAACAGCAACGACATAGCAGCAAAGGTCACCACAACCACCAACCACAGTGGCGGCATACAGGGAGGCATCTCCAACGGACAGGACATCTACTTCCGCGTAGCCTTCAAACCCGTAGCCACGCTGCTGCAGGAGCAACAGACCGTTGACCTCGAAGGCAACGCCACCACATTCACTGCTCGCGGACGCCACGACCCCTGCGTTCTGCCAAGAGCAGTCCCCGTTGTCGAGGCAATGGCAGCTATGACGATTTTGGACCATCTGATGCTCCAAAAGAGTGAGAAAGAGTAAGAAAATTCCAATTATGGTAAAAAAGTACCGTAAAAATTTGGAAGTTAATAGAAATAATACTAATTTTGCAAGCAGCTATCAGGGATTTGTGAAAACCCCTATATGCTAAGTTAAGTCTAGTTTAGTTTTTGTGTTGGTTGAGAGCGGTCATTTGGCCGCTCTCTTTTCTTGCATCAAAAAAGCGGCCTCACGACCGCTTTCCTTGTTGTTTATAACCTGTTTTACTCTATCGTTCCGATGATTTCCTGTACCGACCGGCATCCATGCTTGTCAAGCCAGTCACTGATGCCGTCGCGCACCTTGATGGTCACTGCCGGATCAATGAAGTTAGCAGTACCAATCTCAATAGCCGTAGCGCCACACATCAGGAACTCTATGGCATCCTGAGCCGTCATGATACCTCCCAGTCCGACGACAGGAATCTTCACGGCCTTTGCCACCTGATACACCATACGCAGGGCTACAGGCTTCACGGCAGGGCCCGAAAGGCCACCAGTACCGATAGACAGTACACGGCGACGCTTCTCAATATCAACAGCCATACCCATCAGCGTGTTGATGAGCGACACGCTGTCGGCACCCTCAGCCTCAACGGCACGGGCTATCTCCGTGATGTCCGTCACATTGGGCGACAGCTTCACGATGAGTGTCTTGTGATAACGCTCACGCACAGCCTTCACCACGCTCGCAGCTCCTTTCGTGGTCACGCCGAAAGCCATACCACCGTCCTTCACGTTCGGACACGAGATGTTCAGCTCGATAGCAGGAATCTTCTCCAATGCATCCACACGGGCAGCACACTCGGCATAGTCCTCGGGCGACGAACCGCTCACGTTGACAATCATGTTTGTGTCGATATCCTTAATCTGCGGATAGATATGCTCACAGAAGTAATCAACACCCTTGTTCTGCAGTCCCACGCAGTTCAGCATACCACTGGGAGTCTCGGCCATACGCGGATAGTCGTTACCCTCGCGAGCCCTCAGCGTCGTTCCTTTCACAATGATGCCGCCAATGCCGTCGAGCGGCACAAAATCCTGGAACTCCAGACCATAGCCAAACGTTCCAGAGGCCGTCATCACAGGGTTCTTCAGCGTCAGCCCCTTTATCTTTACACTTAAATCAGCCATTTTCAATTATCAATTATCCATTATCCATTACCAAAGCAGACGCTTTGTGTCAAACACCGGACCGTCCTTGCAGACGCACAGGTTGCCGTTAACGGTCTTCTCCACACAGCAGAGACAGGCACCGAGACCACAGGCCATCAGGTTCTCCAGCGACACCTCACACGCCACATCGGCCTGAGTGGCAAAAAGCGCCACAGCCTTCATCATCGGCGTAGGACCGCAAGTCTGTATCAGTGTGAACTGCTCTTTCTGCAGCAGCGAGTGCTGCGTCACAAAGCCCTTCTCACCCTCGCTGCCGTCCTCAGTGGTCACAAAGACACGTCCATAGCGACGGAACTCGTCGAGCATCAGCAGGTCTTTGGCCGTACGCGCTCCCAACAGGAATGTCGGTTCCACGCCCTGCTCCTTCAGACGCGCCCCTAGATAAAGCAGCGGAGCCACGCCCACGCCACCACCTACTAAGAGGTGAGAGGTGAGAGGTGAGAGGTGAGAGGCCATCGTAAAGCCGTTACCCAACGGCAGCACACAATTTAGCGTATCGCCAGGCTGTAACTGCGCCAGTCGACGGGTACCGTCACCCACGGTGGCAACAAGGAGCCACAGCTCGTTCTTCTCACGATCTACGAAGTTAATGCTGATGGGCCTGCGCAGGAAGGTCGTCGGCGAGTCGTCCACACGCACCTCCACAAACTGTCCGGGCAGCATCTCGGGCAGTGTGTCCTCCTGCGTCAGCTTCAGCAGCACATAGCGTTCGTGCAGACGTGTCACAGAGCTGACTGTCAAATCGAGAATAAATTTCTTCACACTTCAATCATTTTTGGTTTCAGCATGCAAAGGTAGTGCAAACCGAATGAAATACCAAATATATTTAGGTATTTCTGAGCGCCTCAAGCGTCTTAAACGTCTTAGCGTCTTTTTTGCGAAACACATAAGACGCAGAGAGAGCATTACTAATATATATTAAATTAAGGGAACGATATACCTGTTGGCAGTAAACACCAATAATGTATAGATATACAAAAATGAGCAGCCAATCACGGTTGCTCATTTAGTTTAATATCAAATTCTGTCTTAGGTATTGATTAATAACTTCAGATATAATTTGATTTATATTTCTGCTTTCGTTCATATTTGGAGGAACTTTTAGACCGAATTCTCTTGGCTTTAGACTTGCCATAAAAACATAAACAAGTGGTTGACCAGTTGCATTATCGTTTATTATAGTGTAGCCAACATTATACCCAAAATCCCCAATAAATCTACCACCATTGCGGAGTCGTGGGTATCTATTCATATTATCCCACGCTATTACAGATTTAGATAGATAACTCTTCATTCCATCAAGATATTCACTCCACTGAGTGAGTGCAGCACCATTCTGACGATTATAGACACCGATTGCATTTATCTTCTTTGTGATTTTTGAAGAAAAGTTCACAAGAAGATTTGATGGTAATTTATCCTCCCTCAACCAACATTGTTTCATTATTGTTGTTTACACATATTTCTTAGATTATTTATAACTTCATCTGCATTCATACCCATATCAAATGAAGAATCAACGTTTATAGCCCTCATAGGCTCATTTGATTCATTAATTGGTAGTTTAGATATATATTCCTTTACTTGCTCTTGCGTTAAATCACCCATTGCATTCATATATTCTTCAAGTGGCAATTTGTCAATATGTTCAACATCCAAACTTCCGTTTTCTTTCAATAATACCATAATCTCAATTCTATTATTAATTCAACAATAAATATCTAATTTTCGGCAAATATATGGATATTTTCTGATAAAATCAAATTCTACGTGATATTTATTAGAAAAATAAATGTTCATATGATAAGAATAAGATTAGCTGAATCTAAGTTGCATAAGATTATCAACGAGTCAATATACAAGATTATAAGAGAAGGACGGAGTACTCCGAATACAATAGATATGTGCATTAAATTGGGCATTGACCCAAATGAGATTGCAAGATGTTTATTTAATAATGGTATTGATGCATACCAATTTACTCACGAAGTAGAGGATGTATATGAAATGTTGCAAAGCGATGCACAAAGCAATAATACCCCCAAGATGTTATTAGCCAATGCAATTAAGAAATCAAGTGATTTTGATGACACATCAGAACAATATGGCTGTGAGGCTGGTGATGCTAAATTAACTAAGCCAATAGGAAAATTTGGTATAACAAGACTTGGATATATCCTAAAAAATGGTGACGTAGAATTCTATGGATTTAGGACTTCAGATGGAGAATGGTTTGACGATATTGAATTTGGAGAAGAACAAATACCACAAATAATTAGTTTAATAAGATAAATGAATATGAATAAGAAACTTATAAGATTAACGGAGAGTGACCTTCACAGAATAGTGAAGGAATCAGTAAATAGAGTGCTGAATGAAATAGGTGATACTCCAAGGGGACAATATATGCTTGGAAGACTACAAGGAAGACAACTAAAAAATGGAGATAGTAAATCTGCCGCACGAACAGCAATGTATAGTGGTTCAGAACAAGGTAAATTCTATCCAAATGATATGGACAATTATGAAGATTTATCATATTCGAATTTGCTTGGGTTCGAAGATGAAAAAAACGGTGAGCCTTATGAAAATAACAAGTTCATTAATCAAGATTACCCAAGAAATTTAGAGCTACACATCTAAATGGTATAAGAAAGTTCTAACTAAGCAGCCATCAAACCAACCTTAATTCCATAAGAGCAATCACACAGTTGGTTGCTCTTTCTTTATGCACTCTGCTTATTGTGCATATACCAGTGGTAGTACACGTTATGTTTGAACACACGATACTCGTCATTGACCACTGTAGACAGTGACAATACATCGTTGTAATCGAAGTGCTTAACAGCCTTCACGAACATATCGTGAAAACGATAGGAACTCTTCTCTTCCCTTGTGTTCCATCTGTATGACTGTTCATCGATATAACGCTGAACATAGTCCTTGCTTACACAGTGGTAAGTACTGAATATAACACGCTTAAAGTGCCCCCAAAAGCCCTCAATAGAGTTGGTGTGGATGTCCTTGCATCTAACGAATTCACGCTTGCCGTGATTAACGATAAGGTGGTCATAACCTTCCTTGGTAAGACCATTGTAGGCTGACAGTTCATCAGTATAGGTAGTGCTACCTTCCTTCACGAACTGACCAACGATGGGCAACAGTGTTGCACCTTGGGTGTTCTCAACCTTCATCGCAACGACCTTTCCATCACGCTGAATCATACCAAAGATGGGAGTCTTCGTCTTGGTTGAACGACCTTG
>Ga0265299_10005496_pt1 | contig 11751 bp, 8 predicted proteins | sample AusTroGonzalo_MG_4_FD_193485 | JGI IMG/M metagenome (GOLD analysis project Ga0265299, IMG submission 193485) | Bovine rumen microbial communities from tropical cattle in Woodstock, Queensland, Australia - Gonzalo_02 | ecosystem: Host-associated > Mammals > Digestive system > Stomach > Rumen ...
GGGAAAAATTTTTTTTGAAAACAAAATTAGCTAATTACTTCGTCTCGCCTTATCCAGCGCTTCTTGCGCCCATTTCATACGGAGGCGGGCCTTATCGCGCTCGTCATTTGCCCACTTCATGCGCATTTGCGCCTTTTCAGTGGCATCTTTGGCCCATTTTGTGTACATGTTCGCCTTGTCGTAATTATTGTGGCGGGTGTAATAGTCAGCATCGCGCAAATAGCTTTTTGCCTGCTTGTTATAATAATCTGCATCGCGTTCATAACTGGCGGCCTGCCGGTTGTAGTATTCCGCATCGTGCATATAACTTTCCGCCTGCCGGACATAGTAGTCGCTTTGAGCAAAGGCACTTGCACCAACGGCCAGCAGAATGACGACCACCGTAGCAATTCGAAAAAACGGTGAGTGGGATAGGGTGTTGTTCATAAAGTATTCTTTATTGCTTTTATCGCACGAATCTCTATCCAAGTGACATTAGAATTCTGCTTGTTTCAGAATTTCCGACGCGTCATGGAAAAAATCGTGGTCTAAAATTTTGCAGGCACGGAGGATGAAGTTGGTGTCTAAATGTGCACGACCCAGCAACTTGTACATGTTGCTTCGGTCGCAATTCATTTGCAAGGCAAACCATCGGATGCTTCGTCCTTGAATGCTCAATCTTTCCTTTATAAGCCCGCCAAAATGGATAACTTCCTCATATTCGGTCGTCTTATAATAGGGCTCTTTATTTACTTCTTTGGCCATTTTTCGTCCCATTGGTTGGACTTTTTGTTAAAACAGCGACAAAATTGTAAAAAATTATGATTCGAAAACAAAAATATTGTCGCAAAATTTACCTCATTTTGTCGCTTTTTTAACCACACTGTTACTCAGGATTGAAAAATGTCGAAAAGCGGTCTTGAAAATAGGAATAAAAAAAAGGACCGATTTAGTGTCGGTCCTTTTAGTATTATAGGATAGTAGCCTATTTCAACAGCTTGAAGAACTCCACGATGAGGTCCCAGCACATCTGCACCGTGGCGATTTCCAACTTCTCGTCAGGAGAGTGCACGCCGCGCAATGTCGGACCGAAGGAGACCATGTCCATGTCGGGGTACTTCTCCGAGAACAAGCCGCATTCCAATCCAGCATGGATGGCCAAAACTTGCGGCTCTTTGTGGAACACGTTGTGATAAGCCTCCACAAGCACGCGCAAAGCTTCGGAATTGGGGTTCGGGTTCCAGCCGGGATAACCGTCGGAGTTCTCCACATCGGCGCCGATCATCCAAAAAGTGGTGGATACCTTGTCGACGATGGCTTGTTTCTTGCTCTCGACAGAACTTCTCTGGCTGGTGGTGAACACCACATTGCCGTCAACGATCTTCACGGAAGCTAAATTGGTGGAGGTCTCCACGAATCCCGGGATGTCCTGAGACATGGCGACGACACCGTGCGGACACACGACCAAAGCGTTCAGCACGTCAATTTGGAAGGTCTCTTCAAAGACCACCTTCACGGCCTCGGCGGGCTCTAAGGTCACAGTCACGCCAGCATCGGTGGTGTGAAATTCTTCCTTATAGGTTTTGTCCATCTGGGCCACGTAGGCTTTCCAATCCTCGACATACTCTTTCGGCACAGCCACGACAGCGAAACCTTCGCGGGCGATGGCGTTGCGCAGGTTGCCGGCATTGATGTCGGCCACACGCAAATTGAAGTCGCTGTAAGCATTCCACAGGATGCGGGCGAGCAGCTTGACGGCATTGCCGCGACCTTTGTTGATGTCGTCGCCGCTGTGACCGCCTTGCAGGCCTTTCACTTCAATCTTGAAAAATTCGCAATCCTCTTCCGCAGGTTCGAACTCGCAGGGCAGGGTAGCCACGGTGTCCTGACCGCCGGCACATCCGATGAAGAATTGACCTTCGTCCTCGGAGTCCAGGTTGAGCAACATCTTGCCATTCATGAAGCCAGCTTCCACAGCTTTGGCGCCGGTGAGTCCGGTTTCTTCGTCGATGGTGAAGAGCGCCTCGATGGGACCGTGTTCCAAATCGGGATCATCAAGGATGGCCAATGCGATGGCTACGCCAATACCGTCGTCAGCACCGAGGGTCGTGCCCTTTGCCTTCAGCCATTCGCCGTCGATGTAGGTTTCGATGGCATCCTTCTCAAAATCGAACACCTTGTCGTTGTTCTTTTCGCACACCATGTCCATATGCGCTTGCAGCACCACGGGCGTGACGTTCTCCTTACCCGGAGTGGCGGGCTTGGCAATCAACACGTTGCCGGCTTTGTCACGCTTGGTGGCGAGACCCATTTTCTTGCCGGTTTCCTCCAACCACAAGGACATTTTCTCCTCTTTCTTGGAAGGACGAGGAATCTTGGTGATTTCATTGAAATAATAGAATACCTTAGCAGGTTTCAAATTCAGCATTTCTTCGTTCATATTTTTATATTTTAATGTTAAAATCAATTGCGACTGCAAAAATACAAAATTCCTTTTTAGATAAAAAAGGAAATATCGGGTTTATAATACGGTGATGCTCCCTTTGAAGAGGTGCGGTTTCCCGTTCCGGTCGGTGCATCGAATGATATAATCGAAGACCGTGTCTGTCAGCAGTTTGCCCTTAAAAGTACCATCCCAGCTGAAATTCTTGTCGTTAGAGAAAAAAACAAGTTCACCCCAGCGGTTATAGATGTCGATGCTGAAATCGCCAATCATATTTTGGGTGTACTCATTCAAGTGGAGTACATCATTGAGTCCATCCTTTCTGCCCGGCGTGATGGCATTGGGCAGGTATAGGATGAGCGGGCAATTCGGAATGATGATGTTGGCGACGCGTTCGCAGGCGTAGTTGGAGGCGGTGACACTGTAGGTGCCGCTTTCCGTCACGAAAATCGCGGCTGCCGTTTCTCCCGTGCTCCACACATAATTGTCGAAACTGCCCTCAACAGACAGAACGGTCTCGCGGGTGTCGCAAAAGTCCGGGTTGGATTCGAAGGTCCGCAGGAAGGTGTCCACGACCGTCAAATGCAGGGTGACCACACTGTCACAACCGTAAGAGGAAGTGAAAATATGGTCGTATTCTCCTGATTCCGTGAACGTTGAATTAGCCCATGTATAACTGCCGCAGGAAACCATTGTCTCCTCCTTCTCTTCAGGAAAACCGATGGCGAGCTGCAAAGTAACCACACTGTCACAACCGTCAACCGTAAGGAAAGTCTGTGTGTATTCGCCGCTTTCGGTGTATTCTTCGTCGTTCCATAGGTACGCCTCGCAGGTGCGTTCCGAAAATTCATGTTGATACATCGGTAGTACGGCGAGATTCAGGGTGATGATGCTGTCACAGCCGTTGGAAGCGGTCTCGGTGCGTGTGGCGCTGTAGGTGTCGCCCTGACTGAGCGTACTGGCACTGATGTTGAAGCCGTTGTCTTCATAATCATGTCCTGCACATATCTCATCCGTGAGCGTCACGGTTACCATTTCAGATTCCGTAACCACTACGGTGTCACTGCTTTGGCATAAAGGAACGAATCCTTGCATGATGCTGGCGGTGAGCATATAGGTGCCTGCCGTGTTGACGGTGATTTGCGGCGTGTTAGCTCCGGTGCTCCATTGGTATAAACAGTTGTTGAAGGTGGCCTCGGGACCTAAGGTGACACTTTGTCCGTTGCAAAGCAGACGGTCGTCACCAAGTTGCACTTCCGGCGATTCGTAAACGGTGACGGTGAGGGAAGTGTCGTATTGGCATCCGAAATCATCGATGATCGTCATCGCAAATGTATGGTCACCGCTCTCCTCGGGTTGCAAGGTGATTCCATCAATGACTTGATTGCCAGTGAAATAAAAAGTGTCTGTGGCTAAGTTGAACTCCCAAGTCGATGGCAGAAGTTGCGGGTCTAACGCCAGTTCCCATTCCACAATGTATCCATTGTCCTCCATCTCCAAATCTTGCACCTGAATGTACCAGTTGCCGTTCAGCGGGCATCCTACAAGAGAATTGAAGCTCTGATAAGGGTGGTAAATCTGTGTCATCGCGGCCACGTTGGAGGAATCGACACTGAAAGAGTGATTGTTGTCTCCAAAATGTTGGTAATTGCTGTTGTCCCAATGGGGGTTGAAATGACTGTGGAAATTGCTGGAGTTGAAACAACTGCCATTGCCCGAGGCGTATTGGTAGCCAAGGGTAGTGTTGTTGGACCATACATAGTTCCAAGGCTCTCCCATGGGGTTGAGGCTGGCGTTGCAATTGGCACCGCCGTCAGGTCGGTAAGCACAGCCTAAATTGACGCGATAGTAGTTGCTGAGAGAGACGTTCTGATAGTTGGGCTGGGGGAGAATATTGCAGGAACTTCCGTTTGGACAGAAAATATCGATTTTCAGGTCTTCGATGGCCGAATGTTCCATCTTGATGCGCACAAAAAGGATATCGTTGGCATCGGTGATGGTGGCATTGGTGGCGAATTCGGTGAAAGTGACGTTGGAACGGTAGTAGATGCCGTAAGGCGGACAGTTAGCCCCGTCGGGAAGGAACACGGTGTCGTTCACTTTGAGTGAGGCGTGTTGCGTGTAACCCACCTCTTGCAGCTGCACGGTATTCTGGCTCTCAAATCCAATGGTGGGAGTGACGGTTTCCCCATGGCAGATGGGCGGCAGGGGCGTGATGTGGGCTATGGGATTCTGAGAAGTCCTTACCCGGAAAGTAATGGGGTGTTGGACAGGGCATTGAAGGCTGTCTTCCGCCAAAATGAAAGCCTCGCAACCACTACCAGGAGCAAATACGTGGGAGACGGAGTCCATGCCGATGCCGCTGATGGAAAAGTCGGACCCCAACGTCCAGGAAAAGGTGGTGGAAGCATCGGATCGCGGGTAGCCGCCTGCCTCGCTGTTGGAATAGACACCGTTCACCGCAAGTCGCAGGGGCTCGTCTTGACAAAGGTCAACATAATAATAGTTGTCAGCGGGATTCAGCGTGGGAATATGCGAGCATCGGGCCGAATCAAAGACAATCTGGAAAGGCAGACAAGCGGCCGTGCAAGTGGCGTGCAACTCGAATCCTTCCCCGTGGCTGGAGAAGGACATGAAGTAACTCGTCTTGAACCGCAGCGTGAGCGCGCCGGTGGCATTGCTGGTGGTGGCCATGATGTGATGTGTGTTCAACACACTGTTATAGGTGCTGTTATTCAACGCCGCCAACGGCTCCCCGGTGACGGTCGCGCCGTCGTAAACGTATAGCGTGTCATTGTGATGGATGTCAAGGCTCATGATTTCCAAATCCACCCGTCCGGAATTGGAATTTGGATAGACGGTCATGATGTAGTTGTGCGAAGGTCCGTAGTCGTTGTTGGCGCCTCCGTCGTCAAAGATGGTTATGTCACAGCCTGTTACACTGCTCTCTGTACCCATGTTGACACTCGTTTGGGCGAATGAGCCTACAAACAGAGCCGTCAGGAAGGTAATCACAAAGAATAATTTATTCATAACCATTTGAAAAGAAAATGAAACTGCAAAAATATATAAATATGAAATGTTATCTTTGCAAAAAAGTAATTTCACGAGACATTAGTTATAAATTGCTGAATATGAGAGTTTTTGATATGATGAAGAAAGGACGTTATGCGGCGTTTTGCATGCTGACTTTGCTATTGTCGGCCCAAACTTTAATGGCACAGACGGATACCGTCCAACAGAAAGAGAAGCGGGAGCGGGTTTGGAAACTCAGCGACTACCTGCAAATCCATGGCTATGTGGACACGCAGTTCGACTATCTCCTCCAGCGCGAGAACAACGGTGTTTTGACGCAGCAAAGCGTCATCATGTTGCGCCGTGCCCGTTTTCATTTCGCCGGGCAGCTCCATCCTATGATTGACTTCCGTGTCCAGGCCGATCTGGCCATCTCTCCGCGACTGTTGGATGCGTGGGTCCGCGTGAAATTCTGTAAATATGTGAATTTGGAGGTTGGACAGCTCAAGACGCCCCTCACGATGGCCACGGTGATGTCGCCGTTGGATTTGGAGTTCATAGAGCTGCCGCAATCCATGGCCACATTGGCGGGTTATGCCGATATCACAGGGATTCCTAACTATTCCGACGGTCTGGAAGTGGGTGCCATGCTTACGGGTACATTGGTGGATTTTGAAAAGAACGGCGAGCGGATTCCCATCTTGAATTACTACGCCGGAATATTCGGAGGTGCTGGGGTCCACCTTAAGAAAGACAACCTCAGTAAAGATTTCTCTGCTCGAATCGATTTCTTCCCCTTTGTAAAAGGCTTTCGACTCTCCGGGTCCGTCTATTATGGCAATTATCCGCTTTTTAAGGATCGCAATGCGCCGCGCATCCGCTATTCCGGCGGTGCGGAGTATAAGGATCAACATTGGATATTCAGAACCGAATATCTACAAGGTGTGACGGGCATCGCAGACGAGAACCCGATGGCACTCGATTCAGTATATCTGGTTAACACACAGGGACTGTATGCCTTGGTCGGATATTGGTTTGATATGGGGTGGGGAAGCAAGAGCACGATGGTGCAGCGCCTCCGTCCCGCAATCCGCTACGACTATTATCTCCGTGACAAGCAGGATCCTTCCACCACCGCCCATTACTTCTCACTCGACCTCGACTGGTGGCCGGAGGAGCATGTGCGTGTGCAATTGGACTACACGTTGCGGCTCAGAAAGGCTTATACCACCCCCGGACACACGTTCGCCGCGAAGGTGTCGGTCAGATTTTAGGACTATATATTAACGTTCCCTGTTTTAGCTTCTCCACATAATCGTTCACCTTATCCATCATTTCCGGAATGCGGATGCGTTGCGGACAGTGGGAAATGCACTCGCCGCAATGGATGCAGTGGTCGGCCTGACGCAGCTTCGGCACGCTGCGGTCATAACCTACGAGGAAGGCCTTGCGCATTTTCTTGTACCCGCTTTCGTCCTGACTTCTAGCAAGATTGCCCTCCTTAATGCACTTGTTGTAGTGGGTGAAGATACCGGGAATGTCCAAACCGTAAGGACATGGCATACAATACTGGCATGCCGTGCAAGGGATGTTATTCAAGTCATATATTTTCTTGGCGATGTCTTCTAAGAAGGTAAGTTCTTCATCGGTAAGCGGTTTCAGAGGACAGTGGGTGGCGAGGTTGTCGTTGAGGTGGTCCATATAGGTCATGCCACTCAACGAGGTGAGCACGTCGGGGAAGGTGCCGCAGAAGCGGAAGGCCCACGATGCCACACTGCGCTCGGGTTCGCGCTCCTTCATCTCCCGCACGATGTGGTCGGGTACGTTGGCGAGGCGACCGCCCAAAAGCGGCTCCATGATGACAGCAGGTATGTTCCTTTTTGCCAATTCGTTATAAAGATATTCAGCTTTTGTGTTCGCCTCTTCAATTTCATGGGCGAAGTGCCAGTCGAGGTAGTTCATTTCGATTTGCACGAAGTCCCATTTATACTCATCATGGCGCGAGAGCAGGTAGTCGAACACCTTGACATCTCCATGATAGGAGAATCCGAGGTTGCGAATGACTCCTTGTTCGCGCTTTTCGAGCAGGAAATCGAGGATGCCGTTGTCGTAATAGCGCTGTTGCAGCATCTTCATGCCGTCCTCGCCGCCGCCCACACTGTGCAGAAGCATGTAGTCAATGTAGTTGGTCTGCAACTCTTTGAGAGAGTTGTTGAACATGGCGATAGACTCCTTGCGGGGCCAAGTAGCAGGCGCGAAGTTCGACATCTTGGTGGCCAGGTAGTACTCGCTGCGCTTGTGGCGTGACAGGGCGATGCCGGTGGCCTTCTCGCTGCGCCCCTGACAATAGACCGGGGAGGTGTCGAAGTAGTTGACACCGTATTCTATCGCTTTGTCCACCATCTTGTTGACCATCTCTTGGTCGATGGGGGCTTGGGCGGCTTCGCGTCCGGACGCGCCTTTCGGCGCCTCTGTCTCGATGACGGGCAGTCGCATCATGCCGAAACCGAGCAGCGACACTTTGTCGCCGGTATTGGGGTTCGTGCGATAGGTCATCTGCCCTTTCTGTGGTTGAAGGGTGCCCTTGGGGTTAAGGTCGTCATTGTTCTGGCATCCGGCCATCGTGGCGGCGGTCACTGCGGTGCCCGCGCCTAATATTTTGAGGAAATCTCGTCTTGTTATATCTTTCATGTTTTTCTTTTTCTTTCTTGTTCCGACCCCACACTGCGCTCCTTCGTCGCTTATGTGGGGTTAATTGGATTTTGTTCGTTTTTGTCTCCCTTTTCGACCCCACACTGCGCTCCTTCGTCACTTATGTGGGGTTAATTGGATTTTGCTCGTTTTTGTCTCCCTTTTCGACCCCACACTGCGCTCCTTCGTCGCTTATGTGGGGTTAATTGGATTTTGTTCGTTTTTGTCTCCCTTTCCGACCCCACATTGCGCTCCTTCGTCGCTTATGTGGGGTTAATTGGGGTTTTGTTCGTTTTTGTCTCCCTTTTCGACCCCACACTGCGCTCCTTCGTCGCTTATGTGGGGTTATTAGCACTTCGTGCGTCTTGCCTCTTCGAGGCTGCTTAAGGAATATGTTTCTTTATATATTGGGGTAATCCGTTAAGTACAAACCACTAACTGCTAACTAAATCGTTCTCTGTTGTTCCACGCCTTCGACGTAGATGGCGGAAAGCGGGCGGGCGGGGCAGACGTATTCGCAGGCGCCACAGCCGATGCATTTGCTCTCGTTGATGGCGGGGATGAGCTTGCGGCCGGTCTTGTCGCCGCGCATCGGCACCATCTCGATGGCCTCGGCGGGACAGTGGCGGGCGCAGTTGCCGCACGACACGCCGTCCGCTACCACGATGCAGTTCTGCGCAATCCAGAAGGCCTGGCCTTTCTTGGTGACGGCCTTCTCCTCCTTGAGCAACTTTTGGATGGCACCGGTAGGGCATACGTCACTGCAGGCAGTGCACTCGGGACGACAGTAGCCGCGCTCGTAAGAAATTACCGGCTGCATCAGGTGCATCAGTTCGGTGGAAGGACGCAGTATGTCGTTAGGACACTGCGACACACAGAGTTGACAGCCCGTACAGCGATTGCGGAAACGTTGAAGCGAACCCGCTCCGGCAGGTACGATGGGCGTTTTCCGTTCCGGCGCTACCTTGTCCTCGATGAACGCTAATCCGCCGTCCACCTTTTTCTTTTCCTGTGCGAAGGCGGCAGTGCCCAACGCCACGGCAGAACCAATCAGGAAGGCACGTTTAGATGTATCGACGGTCTCCTCTGTTTTCTCGTCCGTTTGTAGGGACGAATAATTATTCGCCCCTACAGGGGCAAGATTACCCTTACCATGTTTATATTCAATCGCATCCTTCGGGCAAACCGCCATGCAAGTGCCACAGGTCACGCATCGTGAATAATCCACGAATCCGTTCTTGCCGTCAATGCAGGAGGCCTTGCAATTCTTGGTGCACATTCCGCATTGGATGCATTTTTCTTCGTTGATGTGCATCTTAAACCAGGAAAAACGGCTGAAAAAGCTCAAAAATGTGCCCACCGGACAGATATTGTTGCAGTAGGTGCGGCCGTTGCGCCAAGCGAGGATGAAAATCACCACGAAAGTCACTGCCGCAATGATGAAGGTCGGTAAGCTTCTCATCCACACCTCTTTACTATAGAAGGCATAGCTGTGGAAGTGCTCGCTGAGAGCGGCCAAGCCGTTGTTGCACCACTGGTAGATGGGGCCGAGCAGACTCTGCACCATGCGTCCGTAGGCAGAGTAGGGGGCTAACAGTACGGCCAAGGAATTCGCGCCGGCAATCATCAGCACCACGAAGACACCCAACATGATGTATCTCAGAATGCTGTGTGCCTTGGAATAGGTGTAGCGACCCTTTTTGAACCAATTGTGGACGTGTGCCACGCCATCCTGGAAAACGCCTAATGGACAAATTACTGAACAGTAGGTTCGTCCGAGTAACAGGGTGATAACCAGAAAGATGACAACAATGACGAAATTGAGCGCCAGCACGGCGGGCAGGAACTGCACTTTGGCCATCCATGCCAAAAATTTGTGGAGTGTTCCCGTGAAATCGAGGAACATCAGCGTGATGCCAAGGAAAAAGATGGCCGCGAGCACCCGCCGGATACGTTGTAGGTTTTTCTTGTTCATATATTATTATTGTAAATTTCGTGCGGCAAAAATACAAAAAATAGTTTAAGGTTTAGGGTTTAGGGTTTAAGGTTTAAGGGTCGGGGGTTGAGGGAGTAGGTTGGTTATGAATAAATAAAAAAAGGCGCGACTGGATAGCCGCGCCCAAATTCTTAATTCTTAATTGTGAATTATTTCGTAGCGTCGATCGCTTGTTTGATCAATTGGAAGGTGCGTTCCGGATCGTTGTCCAAGCCCATGGAGAAACGGATGAGGCCTTCGCTCATGCCCATTTCCTTCTGGATGTCCTCAGGAACCTCAGAAGAGGTGGATTTACCTGAGTTGCTGAACAGAGTCTTGAAGTAGCCGAGGCTGACAGCGAGGTAACCCACGCCCAGTTCTTGCATCTTCTCCATGATGGCGCTAGCTCTTTCAGCCGTGCCCATGTCGATTGAAATCATACCGCCGAAGCCGTAACCATCGTTCATCATGGATTTGAACAGCTCGTGGTCAGGATGTTCAGGAAGACCAGGATAGTTGTACTTGATACCGGTTTCTTTGAAACGTTTAGCCAAATACATAGCGTTTTCGCTGTGTTTCTTCATACGGATATGCAGAGTGTGCAGGTTCTTTTGGATGCTGGTGGAACGGAAAGTATCCAACACCGGACCGAGCAACATGGCGGTACCGTCGTTCACGTCGATCAAAGAGTTGATATATTCAGCAGAACCGCAGATAGCGCCAGCCACGCAGTCGTTCATACCGTTCACATATTTGGTCATACTGTAAATCACCACGTCTGCGCCCAAACGGTAGGGTGAGAAAATCATCGGGGTGAAGGTGTTGTCAACCAACAGTTTAGCACCAACAGAGTGGGCAATCTTAGAAAGTTCAGGAAGATTGGCGATGCGGAGCAACGGGTTGTTCATCGTCTCGGTATAGACAACCTTGGTGTTCGGACGGATAGCTTTCTTCACAGCGTCGAGGTCCTGCATGTTCACGAAAGTGACATCCACGTTGAATTTCTTGAGGTAGTTGTTCAAGAAAGCGAAAGTGCCGCCGTAAGTAGTCATGCTGGAGAGGATATGGTCGCCGGATTTCACCTCGTGCAACAAAGCGACGGTGATAGCAGCCATACCAGAGCCAGTCGTCCAAGCCAATTCAGTACCTTCAATAGCAGCCAATGACTGTGCCAAAGAGAGGGTGCTGGGGTTCCAGTGACGAGAATAGAGGAAGTAACCTTCAGTTTCGCCGTGGAAAGTGTCGGTCATCGTTTTGGCCTGTTCGAACATGAAAGTTGCGCTATCACAGATAGCCGGGTTGACACCTCTGTAGGCATCTTTTTTGTCCAATTTTTCAAGATTGGTTGCGGGATCGAATTTTTCCATATTTGGGTTTAATTTTTGATGTTTAATTTGATATTCAAAATAATGGTGCAAAAATACAATTTTTGTGGATAAGTTGTTTATGCAAAAAGCTTTTCTATTTGCTCTTCGTACTTCTTTATCAAGACATTTCGCTTGAGTTTCAATGTAGGTGTCAGCTCACCTGACTGGATGGACCATTCGTGGTTCATCAGCAGGAAGCGTTTCACTTTCTCAGTGTCTCCGAAGAACTTATTGTATTCATCCACAATCTTCTTATACTTCTTCTGCACTTCAGGATGCTC
>Ga0265299_10005499_pt1 | contig 11748 bp, 6 predicted proteins | sample AusTroGonzalo_MG_4_FD_193485 | JGI IMG/M metagenome (GOLD analysis project Ga0265299, IMG submission 193485) | Bovine rumen microbial communities from tropical cattle in Woodstock, Queensland, Australia - Gonzalo_02 | ecosystem: Host-associated > Mammals > Digestive system > Stomach > Rumen ...
CGCTGAATCGGGCGAGCACCGAATTCCGGCTGGTAAGCACCTTCCGCAATGGCATCAAGTGCCGCATCCGAAAGCGTAAGCACCAAGTCCTGACGGGCAGCGCGGTTCGCCAAATCCGCAAATTTGAGTTTCACGATTTCGCGAATCTGCTTCTTCGAGAGGCTCTGGAACACAAGCACTTCGTCCAAACGGTTCAAGAATTCCGGGCGGAAGAACGCATGCAAGTCAGATTCGACATCCGCAAGCGCAACCTGCGGCGGTTCACCGTTCTTGGCGCTAGCCGCACTCAAGCGGAACTTCTCGGCACCCAAGTTCGAGGTCATCAAAATCAAAGTGTTCTTGAAGTTCACCGTACGGCCCTTGCCGTCCGTCAAACGACCGTCATCAAGCACCTGCAACAGCGTATTGAACACGTCCGGGTGCGCCTTCTCGATTTCGTCGAGCAAAATCACGCAGTACGGATGCGTACGCACAGCTTCGGTCAGCTGGCCGCCTTCTTCGTAACCCACGTATCCCGGAGGCGCACCGATCAAACGGCTAACGCTATGCTTTTCCATATATTCGCTCATGTCGATACGGACAAGCGCATTTTCGCTATCGAAAAGTTCAACAGCCAACGCCTTCGCCAGTTCCGTCTTGCCCACGCCCGTCGGGCCCAAGAAGAGGAAACTTCCAATCGGCGCGTTTTCACGACTTAAACCGCTACGATTACGGAGAATTGCTTCGGACACGGCCTCGACAGCTTCGTCCTGACCAATCACACGGGCGTGCAGACGTTCGTCCAAGTGCAACAACTTCGCCTTTTCGCCTTCGCAGAGCTTTGTCACCGGAATACCCGTCCAACGGCTCACGACAAGCGCAATCGTCTCTTCGGTCACCTCTTCGCTCAAGCCACCTTCTTCGGCACTCTTGCGGAGCGCTTCGGTCTTTTGAGCCAGTTCCTTTTCGATGTTCACAATCTTGTTGTACTTGAGTTCGGCAGCGCGGTTCAAGTCATAACGGGCTTCCGCCTGTTCCATCTCGTCCTTTGCAGCCTTCAAAGCTTTCTTCAAGTCCTGCACTTCGGCAAATGCGGCACGGCGATCCTGCCAGCGTTCCTGCATCTGCTTTACCGCAGCATCGGTCACGGTCAAATCCTCACGGAGTTCCTTCAAGCGCTTGACGCTCGCTTCGTCCGTTTCCTTCGCCAAAGCCTGCTCCTCGATTTTCATCTGGAGTTCCTTACGCTGCAACGTATCGAGCGCTTCCGGCACGGTATCCATCTGCGTCTTCACAAGGCTTGCCGCCTCGTCAATCAAGTCAATCGCCTTGTCCGGAAGGAACCTATCACTGATGTAACGGTTCGAAAGTTTCACAGCCGCCACGAGAGCATTGTCGTGCAGACGCACGCCGTGGTGCGCATCAAAGCCGTCCTTAATGCCACGCAAGATGGAAATCGCTTCGTCTTCGCTCGGCTCCGAAACCTGCACCGGCTGGAATCGACGTTCCAGAGCGGAATCCTTTTCGATGTACTTGCGGTATTCCTGAGTCGTCGTCGCACCAATGCAATGGAGTTCACCACGAGCGAGCTTCGGTTTGAGCATATTGCCCAAGTCCATCGAGCCTTCGGTCTTGCCGGCCCCCACAATGTTATGGAGTTCGTCAATGAACATCAACGTATTGCCATCTTCTTCAATCGCATCGATAACGGCTTTGAGCCTTTCTTCAAAGTCGCCACGGTATTTTGCACCTGCCATCAGCGCGGACAAATCAAGCGCAAACAATTTCTTGCCCTTCAACGCATCCGGCACATCGCCACGGTAAATACGTTCGGCAAGGCCTTCAACAATAGCCGTCTTACCCACGCCCGGTTCACCGACCAAGCACGGATTGTTCTTTGTCTTACGGCTCAAAATCAAAATCACACGGCGAATTTCCTCTTCACGGCCAATCACCGGCGAGAGCTTTCCGTCCGCCGCCATTTCCACAAGTTCACGACCATAAAGCTTTAACGGAGACTGTTCTTCGGCATTCGCGGCACCCGCAAACGGATCCGAAAGCCAAGTTTCCACCACTTCGGTCGAACCAAGCGCATCTTCAAAGACCTTCGCAAGGCCACGGTCTCCCGAGAACTTCATCAAGGCCACGAGCAAGTCACCCGGCGTCACCATACGGCTCACCTGACGAGCCGCCTGCACAGCGGCACGCAAAATGCGGTTCAAGTCGCTATCCGGTTCCACATCCGGGTTCACGCCTTCCATGCGCGGAATCTTCTGCACGAACGGCTCCAAACGCCCACGAAGTTCGTTGGTCTTGACTCCCTTGGACTTATAAAGTTTCTTCAGGGTTGCATCGGGGCCTTCCACAAGGCCAACCGCCAAATGCGCCGCCCCCAAGTAGGAATGCGAAGAGCGGTCACGCAAGCTCTGCGCTTTGGCCAAAACTTTTTCTGCATCATTAGTAAAATCGGACATATAACACCTTCTTTTTTTATCGCCCTACTCTTGCAAATAGCATGCCAAAAAAAGCAACCCCTCAAAAGACGCCCAAAACAACTTCAAAAAACGTCAAATTTCGCTAAAAAAAATAAAAATAGGCTCCCCACCTATTCAAAAAATAACACGCCAGCGTTTCAAAAGCAACGAATCAAAGCATTTTTTTGAAACACAAGCCTAGCGGGTGATTTTTATTTATACAAACAAGAGACCCGCACAACGCGAGGTCTCTTGCTTTTGGGCAAATCTAATGCCGTAGCCGCGGAACGTGTCCGGAGCAAGCCGGGCTCAGATTAACCGAGTCCGTCGTTCCAATTTGGAGGTTCGCCACCAGTGCTATCAGACATCAGATTCACCTGATGCTTGAGCTCAACGATTTTCATTGCAGGAACGGAGTAGTCCTTCTTTTGTTCAATCTTATTCGTCATAAGTTTTCCTTTGTCTAGAGTTAAATTTTACTTTTTCAGATACACGCCACGAGCCTTGCGACCTTCGCCCACGTTACGGCCCTTGAGGTCATACGTACGCAGCACAAAGTTCATGCGGAACTCGCTTGCACGTGTATTGAACTGGCCAATAACGGTCGTATGCACGTCTTCGCCGTTCTTGTCACCCTTGACAATCACGATAGACATGCGGTCCGGCAGTTCTTCGGTAATGCTCGGGACCGGTGTGACGTAGGCGCCGTGAGCAGCAACCTTCTTCGGCAAGACCTTGATCAAGTAAGCGCGCATCGGGTTGATCCATGCTCCGGCAGCGACCTTGACGAAATCGCCCACTTTCACGCCGAGATCTTCGTTGTTACCTGCGGCAAAGCCATAGACAATGCCAATTTCCGGATCGTTTTCTTCCCACTTTTTGTATTCCAAAGTACCCCGGAGAGCCCAGCCATCTACGACGGCAACAGATTCTTCCATCTTCTTGAGCGTCACGCTCGACTTGATGACGAGATTTTCGCCACTCATCATCATAATGTACGGCGTGTAAGCCTTCAAGTCGACATGCTCCGTCGAGGTTTCTGCCGACCAGACTTCTTTCATGCCCACGGCCTTTTGGCCCTTCTCATCGACAGTCAGACCATCAAACGCAAGAACCTTGAGCACGCCTTCGAGGTCGTTCGTGTTCACATCGAACGGCAACACAACGGTAGAATAGGCGTTCTTCGGGAATTCACGGTTGAACTCGACACTTTCGACCTTGACATCTTCGGTAAGGACTTCGGCAAGTTCGCCACTGAAATTGCCGTCAATGACAGCACGGAGTTTATCGCCACCATCCTTGTAAATACCGATAGCAGCGTATTCGGCAACCTTCTCCCAGATTTCGAAATGCTTCTTGATTTCGCCCGCGTAAATGCCCGTACCGGTAATTTTCACATAAGGCGCAGTTGCAGAGGCGGCTTCATTGTCAACGCATTCCGCAAGGTAGTCCTTATTGACTTCAAGCGTCTTTTCGCCATCCTTCACAACGACTTCGGGGCATGGAGCCGACTCCGCAAGTACCTGGCGAGGAATGTCGGCCACAACGATGTTCTCGTCTCCGAGCGACAACGTCGGGATAAGCGTCTTGCCGTCAAGAACCGTACCACCATTTTGATCGAGTTCTATTGTTCCACTATAGACATTGCCTTCTTCATCCTTGAAGTACTTGCCTTCAGCGATTGCAAGCGTTCCGGTCGTGAGAAAGTAATAATTTTCAACCGTAATACGGTCTTCAAAGCTACGCCAGTCGAGAACAACGCCCAACGCATTCCAGTCCACAGCCATGATAGCACTAATCTCTGTAACGCCGCCATTTATGGCAACCTTATCTAGATAAGCGACCATAGTAGCATTTACATGACCGCCATTGAGTGTCACATTATAGCCCGCAACACCTTCTGCGCTCAAAATGCCAGATCCAACAACCGGGCTGTCATCTTTAACAGCGAAGGAGCCTGCATAAATCGAAAGACCATATCCATTATCAGCTTCAACAGCGCATATTTCAGATTCGGAGAGTTCCTCAATCGTACGTCCTTTAGTCAGATTCATCTCTGCACCATCCTCAAGAATCAGGTGCGCATCGCCATTGAAAATGATTCCTTCCTCTAAAGACAAATCTACACCATCCGGATTCGAATTCGGCACAACGTACCAGCCCCCAGAAAGACTGTATTTTTTACGTTTCTCATCGTACGGCAGAGTCATACCGTTCGAGAGCATAATGTAGTCTTCGATAACCAGCGTTGCGCCCTTGGCGTCAACATACTTGACCGGTTTCTGTTTCCACTTGGCGTAAATCGTCGTATTTTTGGTAATAACAACAGGTTTACTCCAGTCAACCAATTCATCGCCATCAGCCATATACCAGCCGAGGAATTCAGCGCCATCAAAACGGGCCGGGGCTTTCGGGAGATCCACAACAAATCCATTGAGCTTTTCATCAAAGATCGCAGCCACGGTCTTGGCGGGATTACCATCTCGCAAATCAAATGCTACAGCATAGCTCGGCGTAAGTTTTTTTCCATTGAGCGGGCTGACAAGATCTCCGCCCTTGATGATGTATTCAACCTTTCCGCTATAGAGTTGGCCATTTTCGTCTACAAAAGCCTTGTCATCGGCAATTTCAGTAGATGAGCTAGAAGAGGGCTTCACATATTCTTCGACTTTAATCGAGTTATTGAGATCACTCCAGCCAAGAGTCACATAACCACTAAGAGTGTTGATGTCCAAATAGCCGCCATATACATATACATTGTTTGTTTTGATAGAACCTTCTGATGCCAGATGAACATTATTTATAGAAACATCGTGAGCTTGCAGGTTATCGACATTCAACTTGCCAGAGCCTTTCTTCTGCCCATAAATATCAAGATTGCCATTAACAGTAACTTTTTTCTTGTCGAGGACGGACATTTCGGCTCCGTCCGCAGCAATCAGCAGAACATCGCCACTGAAATTAATCGAGCTCGCAAATTCCACTTTTGCGCCTTCACCGTCTGGCACCACCACATAAGTACCACCCGGAAGATTGAGCTCTCCGTTTTTGTCAAGTTCATACTCTGTATTGTCCGGATTGTTCAACTTTTCAAGCACGTCGTTGAGTACCGTAAATTGAGTAGCAAGCTGCGTCTCACTATTTTTGTCAACATATTCAACACCCAGCTTGGCATATAAGGTCGTATTACGGGTAATGGAAATGCTACCCATTTCAACCTCGGTTTCGCCATCTGGCATAGTGTACCAGCCAAGGAACTTAATCCCTGAACGTTCCAGATAACGAACCTCAGCCCAAGCATCACCGTTTTTGTCAAATGACGCTATTTCAGTTGAAAGTACACTGCCGTCCGGCAAAACAAGCGTCAACGTATAGCAAGGCCTGAGCATCTTACCATCAAGCGGACTGGAATAATCACCCGATTCATTTTGCTTGGCTTCAATATGGCCTCTATAGACTTCTTTTTCTCCTTCTTCTACAAAGGGGGTGTTTTCGTCAATTGCGACAAAAGAACCACTGGAAGATTCAAAAGTACCCACAAGAACTAAGTCTGTACTTTTATTCCAGCGAAGTTCGACATTTCCGGTAATCGAAGCCGCATTTAAAGATCCTCCGTTAAAAACAAGAGAATAATCACTTCCCAATTGAATTGCCGTATTCGAGCTTATTTGAATATTATTTAGCGTAAGCGTTTTACGGACATCAAAGACATCGATGTTAAGTACGCCGGATCCGTCTTTCTGGCCGTAAACAGTAAAATTCCCTGCACCCGTAAACTTATTTGTGGCGTTATCATTAGTAACAAACACTGTAACACCATCTAGAATAACCAGTTGGACATCGCCCGCAAAATCGACGGGATCATCGGTTCTCATGTTATTCGACACCACATACCAGCCCCCGGGGAGGCTGATGACACCATTATCACCAGGTTGGCCATATTCCCCACCAAGCAAGGTATCGAGCAAGGTATAAGAGCCCGGTTCAAGGAACTTTTCATCTCCATTTTCGTCGATGTAACTGATAGGTTCGGTCTTTGCCCATGACGTTACCGCCATGAAAAGAGCCAAAATCAACGTCAGTTCTATGCGGACAGAGCACAATTTGTTTATTAGGTTATGGGTCATAAAGCATCCATTTTGAAAAACTTTGCAAAAATTTACCAAAATACTACAAAATCATCAATAGCCCATTAGAACTACAGAGACAAGAATCAATAACCCATTAGAACTATACGGATGTTTATTCCGAGATACTTTGGTAATTTTTTATTAACATTTTACTAGAAGACCCAATTTAGCGTTGTAAACCTTTACATCGGAAAAGTACCCCTACCGATATCGAATATTCCAAATTAAACTATTTTATCAATACAAAACCAAACATCCCATACACCAAAACAACGGCACCTCTTACGAGATGCCGTTGTTTCTTTTTTTTCATTTTTGCTTGTTTTATTCGGACAAGTTTTGTACTTTACTCGAAGTTTTTAATTCTATGACAACCCATAATACACCAAAGTCCTCTTTACGAGGACTTTTCCTTTATAGGATTTTCAGTTTTTCGTCGTTCCGAGTGAAAACAAAGCACCCAGTTAAGTCCGCAATCTCGTCATTCCGAACGAAGTGAGGAATCCAGTTATGTTTTGTATTGCGGCTACCGGCTACCGCCCCAAAAAACGAGGTGTCCTTCGATACTGCAAAGCCCTCTTTACGAGGGCTTTTTCGTATCGGATAATCGGCTACCGCCCCCCGACTAGGATTTGATCCACCTTTATAGAGGGCTGTCCGACGGTCACGGGCACGTGTCCCGACGAGGCGCCGCAAACGCCAGCGGCCTGCTCAAAGTCCGTTCCGACCATACTAATGCGCGGCATGATTTCATGGCCTTTACCGATAAGCGTTGCACCGCGGACAGGCTCGCAAATCTTGCCGTTACGAATGACATAACCTTCATCCACGGCAAAGTTGAACTCGCCTGTAGCCGGATTCACGGAACCGCCGGCCATGCGTGCGGCATAAAGCCCGTTATCGACACTTGCAATCATGGAATCGAGCGAATCCTTGCCCGGCGCGATAAACGTGTTGCGCATGCGGCTTACGGGAGCGTACTTGTAGCTTTCGCGGCGGGCACTTCCCGTACGGGCAACGCCCACTTCCATGGCGCCCACGCGATCGCTCATGTACGTTTTCAAGATGCCATTTTCGATAAGCGTCGTACGCTGCGTTGGAGTTCCTTCGTCGTCATACTTGAGGCTTCCCCACACGCCGTCCATCGTGCCGTCGTCAATAGCGGTAAGGCAAGGCTGGCCGATGGCTTCACCGAGCTTTCCGCAGAACGGGCTTGCGTTACGACGGATGGATTCCGTCTCCAGCGGATGTCCGCAAGCTTCATGGAAAATCACGCCACCAAAACCGTTTCCCATCACGACCGGCATCTGTCCGCCCGAGATGTAACCGGCATCAAGCATGCGGAGCACGCGTTCGCCACATTCCGTCGCAAGAGCTTCCGGAGAATAGTTTGCCAAAAGTTCATAACCGCCGAGAGCGCCAGGCGCCTCGTGCGTTGTCAAGCGTTCTGTGCCGTCCGTCGCCGTCACGTTCACGTTCACACGCAAACGGCCGCGGGTCAATTCCAAACGCAATCCTTCACTGTTCAAAAGCGATATCGAAGTGCAACTGTCGGTCACACTAACGCCCACTTGTGCGATTTTCGGGGAAAGCGCACGAGCCGCCTTGTCCGCCCGGAACAAAAAGTCCTGCTTCATCGCTTGGCCCAGCACACGCGGGTCTTTGTAGGCCGTCATATTAAAATCGCAAACACGCTTTTCCGGAGCAAACTCAAACGGCCTTGCAGCCGAGCCTTCCGCCCCCGCTGCGGCGGCGATGCGCCCGAAAGCAAGCGTTTTCACAAGCTTAACCAAAGCCTCTTCGCTGTCGTCGCTCGTAAAACCGTACAGAACCTCCGTCCCGTACAAAAGGCGAACGCCGATACCGTACTCGGTACCCGCGGTCGCCGTCTCAATCTGGCAATCCTTCAGGCCGAGACTCGAACTGCGGGTTTCTTCTTCGAAAATTTCAACAAAATCAGCCCCGGCACTCTTGCCCGCCTCAAAAATCTTTACGGCAACTTCCGGATTCATCTCAAACCTCGCCGTTCATCTTCTTGCGCACGGGAATCCCGGCCGCAAGCATCTCGCCCTTAATTCCAGGAACCGTGTAATCGCCAAAGTGGACCATCGATGCAACCAACGCCGCATCAGCACTTGTTTTTCTGAACAAATCCACGATGTGATCCGGAGTTCCAGCACCACCGCTTGCAATCACGGGCACCTGCACCGCCTTTGCAATCATGTCGGTAATCGTGAGTTCGTAGCCGTTCTTCACGCCATCCGTATCGATGGAGTTCAGACAAATTTCGCCCACACCGAGCTCTTCGGCACGCTTAGCCCACTCCAATGCGTCAATACCCATCGCCTGGCGACCACCACGGATAAACACTTCATAACCGCTCGGAATCTTGTCCGAAACGCCCACGAACTTCGCATCCATGCCAAGCACGATGCACTGGCGTCCAAACGCCTTCGCGCCTTCGGCAATAATTTCGGGATGGAGCACAGCAAGACTATTCACGCTGACTTTTTCCGCACCGGCAAGGAGCGCCTCATGCATATCGTCCAAGTTGCGAATACCGCCACCCACAGCAAACGGGATGAACACGCGCTTTGCAATTTGACGGATCATTTCCATATCGCACGGACGGTTTTCGGCGCTCGCCGTGATGTCGTAAAAAACAAGTTCATCGACACCATCATCGCTATAACGCGCGCCCATTTCGACCGGGTCGCCAATATCAATATTACCCTTAAACTTTACACCCTTCGTGACCTTGCGGTTACGGACATCCAAGCAGACAATTAAACGTTTCGTGAGCATATTTCAAATGTAGAAAAAAACAATTCATCGCCGGAAGCCATCGCTCCCCGACACTTTTATATCCTGGCAAAAGCTAGCGTAAACAATAAAAAGTATCCCGAATCGAAAACTCGGGATAAAAAACATTATAAATATTTTTGCTCTTAGAGATTCTTCTCGATGGCGTTCTTGAGAGTCGCCTTCGGCACGGCGCCAACGACATTGCCCACTTCGACACCGTTTTTGAACAACTTCATGTTGGGAATGTTCGTGATGCCAAAGCGAGCGCAGATATCCGAGACGCCATCGTCATCAACATTGATTTTCGCGATAACGGCGCGACCTTCAAATTCCTGAGCGAGATCTTCGACCACCGGCCCCATCATCATGCACGGACGGCACCAAGTCGCCCAAAAGTCAACGAGAACAAGTTGACCACTAGAAATAACTTGATCAAAGGATTCTGCAGTAAGATTCAAGGCTGCCATAAAAAATCTCCTATTTACGGCCAGAAATATAGCATTTTTTAGTCGGCAGAACTTAGTTGGTAGAACTTAGTAGGAAGTAGACGGTAGGAAGTAGGCAGTAGGCGGTAGGCAGTAGGCAGTGAACGTCATTGCGAGCGAAGCGATATACGATACTAGGGGCTCAAGCCCCTTAGTAGAGTTAGGTTCGAAGGAGCAGGATCCAGTGAAGGTATGAGGTATGGACTCGGCACTGCATGCTCTTTCAGCACGCTCCGCTTTGAGGTATCTGCAACCTGTTCGTTCGTCAACTTTTTTAGCTGTTTTATCCAATAAAGCATTGAACTTTTCTAATTACATTAAGCCCATAGCTCAAAGGACCGCAAGGTCCGAGCTCATAGCCCACATGCTCTAAGCTCTAAGTTCTCTTCCTCATCTTCGCGCAGTAAATGGGGCCGCATCCATGAGCCCGGTCCGGCAATATATGAACGCCCAGTTCCGTTCGGTCCGCGCCCTCCGGCAATTCCTCGATACGAACAAATTCCATCATCTTGCGTTTTTTCAAGATTTTAGCGACTACTGCATCGTTTTCAAGAGGCGAAAGCGCGCAAGTCCCATAAATCAGCTCGCCGCCCGGCCTAAGCGCATCCACCGCCGACGCCAAAAGCGAGCCCTGTTCCACCGACAAGCGCTTTACGCGCTTCACCGACCACACTTCCAAATGCGAGGGCGAATTGAGCACGTGCCTGTCCGAAGAACACGGCGCATCGAGCAGAATACGGTCGTAACATTCCTTCTTGTGCATCCCGAACTTGACACCGTCATAGCCCGTGACGTTGATAATCGAGCGCCACGACTCCGGCAAGGAATTTTCAAGCACATGTTGCAAGCGCAGCCGCCTGTCCGGAGAGCGGTCATTGCACTGGAGCGAACCCTCGCCCTTGAGCATCGACGCAATCACAAGCGATTTGCCACCCGGAGCCGCACACATGTCGAGCACGTCCATCCCAGGCTCAGCCATAAGCGCCTTCGCTGCAAAAACCGAGGCCTCGTCCAAAAAGTACGGTTCAAGCGAATCCGCAAACTGAAGCTTTGTCGCACAGCCTTCACCCTTCAGCGATTCCAGCAGCGACGGCCAGCGCTCACCGTAGACCTGTTCAAAGTAATCGAAGAATTCCATGACACAAATGTAGTTATTAGTCAATAGTCCTTAGTCATTGGCTATTCAAACTCGACAAAATCGCCAATTAAAAAACGTCAAATCAGCCAAGCACAAACAAACTAAATCATCCGTAAAAATCCAAATTTTTGAAAATCGCCCCAATTTACGTGAAAAAAACTCTATATCATCAATTTTTCACGTAATTTTTCAACTTTATCCGTAATATTTCTTGACATTTTACGCATTTAGCAACCTTTCATGGCTGTTTTTCGAGCCAGAACACAATAAAACACAGAAAAAAGGACCAACTCCGCCCATAACAAAAAAAGCCCCTCGGAGTAGAGGGGACTTTAGTTGAGCTACCAGGATTCGAACCTAGACAAACAGAGTCAGAATCTGTTGTGCTACCGTTACACCATAGCTCATCGGTGCGCACAATTTTAGAAAATAATCTTCAATTCTGCAAGGGGTATTTATAAAATTATTTCATGCTCTGTAATGTCGGCGGAGCAAAAGTCATCCATTGCTGGTCCAGCGTATCGTTCTTGGGCAATTGCACATGCGTAACGGTCACATAGTCGTCCAAGTCCATATCCGCTTCCTGGAGCGTCTTTATCACCCTGGGGTCGCCGGAATACAGAACGATATCATGGCTTCCGGCCGGGAGATAATCCATTTCCAGCATATTGCATGTCACGCCCCTTATGAAGTGGGACGTTCCCTTCAAGCCCATGACAATACTGTTCACGAAAGTA
>Ga0265299_10005500_pt1 | contig 11744 bp, 5 predicted proteins | sample AusTroGonzalo_MG_4_FD_193485 | JGI IMG/M metagenome (GOLD analysis project Ga0265299, IMG submission 193485) | Bovine rumen microbial communities from tropical cattle in Woodstock, Queensland, Australia - Gonzalo_02 | ecosystem: Host-associated > Mammals > Digestive system > Stomach > Rumen ...
ACGGAATACCCGTCCTACGTTCGCACGTATTATATCAAACCAGTGTGCCGTGCGTCAATGGTATGGACGGCTATATGTGATGGGTCGGCTGTCAAGATTCTTGACCGCCGACCCATTCTAACGATGTCAATACCGTTATTGGAAGCTAATGGCTTAATACACCATGAACAATGTCGGGCGCTTCGTGACAAGCGTATAGACGGTGTATTCCACTTCGCCAATCGTCTCAGTGCCCGTGCGCACCGACTTGCCCGCGACATGTGTCTTCACGGTCTTGCTTGCACTCGCCGGGATCTTCAGCGTGCCGCCATCGAGATATGTGTCGCCCGTATAGAGCGGAGCAACAGAAAGAACGAGCGTTCCCTCGCCGAGTTTCACAAGACCAGCATCCTTGCCAGTCTCCGCATCAGCAACCTGCGCTACCAGCGCAGTCGCCCAAGTATGCACTTCGTTTACCGCATTGGAGAAGCAGATTGGCGCAGTAGACTCTACAATGCGCGACGACGGATCGTCTGTCACATCTCCGCCGAAGGCCAGCGTGCCGCCGCCAAACGTGATGCGCGAACGATAGGTGGATGCGTCCTTTGTCCAGACAAACGCCGCATCGTTCGTTATCAACAGCGTTCCATCGTTGATTTCATACTTGCGCAAGTACTTGCCGCTGAAGGTCAGCGTGCCAGCGCCGACTTTTCTGAGGCAGTGCCCGCGGTTGCTGTCATTCACCCTGTCAGGAAGGTTAGAATCGACAACGAGATTTTTGTAAGTATCCGGGAACCATTGGCCGCCAAGAGTGTCATCCAATCCAAGATGACCCACCTCGATTGTCTGGTGCTTGTAACTTGTCTGATTCGCATATTGGATACTCCCCCTAAGAGAGCCAAATCTAAACGTCCCGCTTTGGACCTTCGTAAAGCAATCGGCTCCGCTGGAATGTACATCCCAAATCGCGTTGGTTGAAGATGCACTCTCTGCCGTCAACTGGATTGCATTTCTATCCTGTGTATCCTTTGGCGCACTGATAGTTCCCTTGAAACCAGAGTTGTCGCCAGACAACACATGGCTGGGGCGCGTTCCGCCGAGCGTCAATGTCCCAGCGCCAGTCAAATTGCCCGCGATGCGCGTCGTTAGATAATTAGCAGAAGGCGTGACGCTGACAGAGCCTACGATCTCAAGGTCATTGGCGATTGTGGTTTCAGCATTCACGTAGAACCCTGCGCCGTCGTCAAGCGAAAGCTTGCCGTCGCCGGTATAGGATGGCGAGCATATCTGCGCGCCGGAAATGGCGACATTCGTGTTTGCAATAAACGCGGCTATGGTTTGGCGAGAGCCAAGAACCACAGTCCAGCCCGCGAATTCCTCTTCCTCCGACGAAGGGAACTGGACAGTATCAGACTCCCCGGGGAGTGCGACGGGCGTTGCCGCGCCAACGCGCCAGTTGGAGAGCGTCGCCCAGGCGGTTTCGTTCTCACCCGGAGTCCATATGTATGTCGATGCAACACGCGTATTGACGATAGTGCCAGCATCGCCGTCGTACTCAGCCGTCCATGGTGCATTCTGGGTGAACGTCAGCACCACTCCCGTATCGAGCACGACGTTCGTCACATTGACTTCCGTCGTCCCAAGGTCTAGCGCCGCAGACTCGTAAATCGTGAGAATGCCGGACTCATAGGCTTCAATTGCGGCAACAACAGTATCATAAACAACGCCGTCAATGTCTGCGGCGCAATGCTTGATAGTGACAGTGCCCGCAGAGACATCCACCGTCGCGCCACTGCCAGAAGCAAGTGTATATGTAGAGCCGTACGGAATGATGAGCGTCTGTCCGACGGACACGGAGACAGGCGCCGTAATCGTCAGCGCGCCACCGGTGACGGTCGCCGCGCCAGTTCCAGTTACTGTCACCGAATCGACCGTACGGTCAAGTCCGGACAAGCCAAATGTCGTCCCTCCGGCAAGCGTCAGCGGGACACTGCTCGGCATCGAGACCATCCCCGAAATCGACCACTTATTGCCAAGATAAGCTTCGGTGCGCTTGCGGACGGCGCAGCCAGTGTCGGTGGTGTTGAACCCGACGAATTCCGCAATGGCTATGTCGCCGCTTGTTCCACCAAGTTGTTCAATCGTCGCACTGCCGTTATAGTACCCTGCGACCGTAAGGACAGTCTCGTAAGTACTGAACCTAATGTCTGACGTTCCTCCGTTCTGCCAAAGACTACAAGCCGTGCTAGATGTCCTCAAGCAGCTCCAATAGTTGTTGCCGGAATTGCGCTTGCCAATATAGTTGTTGCTGACATTCTTCTTGTACAGTATCGCTCCAGTTGCGGAATTTGAATAATAGCGAATTGCCGCAACTGCGGACTGCACCTTGTCGCCCGTGAATTCCGCCTGAAGCTGGCTATTGTTTGTCCTGACTACCTTCTTTCCGCCAAACACGCCTTCAGCCGCAACGTATGTCATCGCAGACGCTTCATTGGTGTAGGAATGCCCGTTCACGAGAGACGCCCACTCAGTAACCTTGCCGCCGGTTTCGGTTATTGTGGTGGCGTCGGAAGCGTCAACCCAAACGTATGGTGATACGCCGTCCATCGAGTTGTCGATGATCACGCTGCCACCTTCGACGACAAATCCTGCCGTCGGTGCCGCCACACCGGCAAACGTCAAAGTGCCAGAACCCCTCTTCGTCATTGCCGCCGTATTGACCAACTTAAGCGAGACCGTGATGTCGCTGTCGGAAGCGACCTCGCCAATTGTAATCTGTGCGCCATCATACGCATCAAGCACGGAAGATGCCGTAGCGGACAGATTGGAAACGACTATGCTACCCTCGCCTTCCACACGGATTCCCTGCGTCGTGCCAAGAGTAATTTCGCCAATCGTATAGTTTGAGCCGTTAATTTTAAGGCGGAAAGTACGGTTGCCGGAAGTTGCGATGTTTCCGCCGCCAGTTATCGCGCCGATGGTGTTCTGGGCAGCGAAATTGTTGAAAGTAATCGTTTTACCAGTCGCAATTTCGAGCGACGACACATTCAACTGATAGTTGCTGTTGCCTCCGCCATTGATTGTGATATTCTTCGTAACAGCAATGCTCTCGGAAGACATGGCTTTCACCAGCGTAATCGTGTCGCCATCATCCGCCGCCGCGATTGCATCGCCGACGGTGGCGTAGTTGACACCATTGCAAGTCGCGACAGGCTCCACGAGCGAGTCTCCGGAGAAGGTGCGGATGTCGCCGGTGCCGGTGAAGGAGACAGATTGGACCATTATAGCATCATCATCGGCAGAGCGAAACCACTGAGTGCCCGCCGTGTCGGCGAGGACGGTCAGCGAGCCAGCAGGCGGCGTGATCGAATAGCGGACGTAGCGGACATTCGAAACGGTCGCAAAGTCCATGGTGAGCGTGAACCAGACGTTGGTAAGATCTGCCGCGTTCGCATAAACGAGATTCGTCCAGACTCCAGTCGTGCCGTCGGAGACATAGGCCGCAAGAGAATGATCGACGCCGTTAGCCGAATAGATTGCAAATGCACCCTGTGCGCCGCCCTCGGGGTCAGTAAGCGTGTCCACCGGCACAGTATTCACATTGACAGACACTGTCTCCATACCTGTCGCAGACGCAAGCACGGCTGGAGTGAAGGTGAGCTCCTCGTCCGGAGCGTCAATCGTAAGCTTTGTAGCCCCCTCGCCAGCATCAGCATCAGCAACAAACTTTGCCGTGCCTGTCGCGGGCACAACAGTCCATGAACCCGCTCCGCGCGTGATGCCAGTTGTAGAGTCCTGCGCGATGACCGTATCTACCGTCTGCGCCGTAAAGCTCGCGTCGAACCAGTCGTTCGTTACGAGAGTCTTTCCGTCAAACCCTGCGGCATTGACGGTTAAAGCGCAGCACGCGGCAATCGTTGCAGCGAAGATCGATGCTGTCTTGCGGAACATATCTATATCTCCTTTCTATAAAAGCATTACCTGAAAATGACCCTGAACGGCGTAGTCGCAGGCGCGACGCAGAGACTACGAGCGTTGCCAATCGTCATTACCTTTAGCACCCACTTCGACGCGTCAACCCCGTCGGGAAGCGTCAACTCAATAGCGTTCAACTTCGCCTTATTGTAGCCTGTGATTGCCGTCGCCGACGCAACGACATACGGCTGCCCAGACATGAACGTAGCGGCAGAGAGATCTATTGTCGTGACATTCGTGATATCGAGAGTGCCCTCAAACAACTTCCATGTCTCATTGCCTGTAAGCGTGGTATTGGCGGGATATGCGAAGCGAGTCGGCGTTACGCCTGACAGCGTTCCCGCTGAAAACGGGTTGAAGACAATGTCGGAATCCGAAGGCAGTACAAGCGTACCCTCCTCAACCGTCGTTAGACCTGTGTAGAGCGGCACGGCGGTCAGCGTCAGCGTTCCGGCACCCTTCTTAGTGAGGCCACCGACGTTGGTGTCGGCAAGTGCCGTCGACCATGTGTGCACCTCTTCCGTCGCGTTCGAGAAGCAGATGGGTGCGGTGGAATCGACAATCAGCGACGAGGCATCTGCAAATGCCGTAGTCACCGAATTTGTGGTGATCGAGCCGTCACCGTTATCCGTGGTGTCGTATATCGTTGTCTTTCCTGTGATTGCCATCGTGCCACCCTCAAACGTGTAGCGGGTTTCTTGGTGCACGGAGTTCGTGCCGTGCGCAAGCGTAACGACGCCATTGGCAAGGAACACGTTACGAACACGGTTTGCCTTAAGCGTCAGATTGCCCGTGCCGACCTTGCGGATGTCGTTGCCGCTACTACGCACGCGCCAGTTACCCTTGCTGTCCTGGCCCTCCGAGTAGCAGAACGAACCGCCCAGCGACATGTCCTTGTTGAGCGCGCCGATTTCCAGCACATTCTTGGCATAGCTCATGGCATTGAAGTAGAGGTTGCCGCTCAGACTGCCGAACTTGACAGTCTTGCTGTCGAAGTGCAGGAAGCCGTCGCTGCCGCCGCCGGCAGAATAGACAGTCCAGTCTGCAGCCTCGGATGCGGCCGTTTCAGAAGAAAGGAACACATTATTGCGGTCATTGCTGTCCTTCGGGGCAACGATCACGCCATCAAACCCAGAGTTGTCGCCCGCGAGCTCATAAGTCGGCCGCTCACCCTCAAGCGTCAACTTCCCGCTACCGGAGATATCGCCGTAGAAGTGGGTCCTTATGTACGTCGTCGACGGAGTCACGGTAACATCCCCGGCGATTTCAAGGTCATTGGATACCACCGTCGTCGCGTTGACGTAGAAACCGGCTCCGTCGCCAAGAACAATCGTACCTTCGCCGCGGTACATGGGCGAGCATATCTGCGCGCCGGAAAACGCGACATCGGAATCGGCGACAACCTCCGCAACCGTCGTCCGCGCAGACAACACGACATTCGTCTTGTCGACAAGCCCAGCAGGGAACGCCGCCGTGTCGATCGCGAGCGGTGCAGTCATGGCCGTCACACCTCCGACCGTCCAGTTTGCCGCGTTCTCCCACGCTGTGTCCGCCGCGCCAGTCCACGTGAAGGCCTGCGCGGTACGAGTAGCCTTAACGATATAGCCAGAACCGCCATCGGACTCGACGGCAACTGTCGCGCCTGGAATGGCGACTGCGTTCGTCAGTGCGTCGTAATCCGTACCCTCTGCGAGTACAGTGATGTTGAGAACAGTCGTATCGTCCTCCGTGCCGGCGAGAGGAACAGTCAACTTGCCGCCATCGCACGAAAGTTCCGCAATCGTCGTCCCCTGCGGCACTACAAGAATGCCATCTTCAACTGCCGTTTTCGTAGTGTGCGTCGGCGCCGTCGTAAGCGTCAGTGTGCCAGCGCCCTTCTTGGCGAAGCCGTATGGCACACGGGCGTCAATCAGTCCACCGCCCCAAACATTGTCAAGGCCTCTATCGTCGAACACGACGGGAGCCGTCGAGTCAGACGAGAACTTGGACGGAGGATCGACCGTCACGCCATCGGCAACGCTGAACGCGCCTCCAGCGAAAATCATCGTGTCCGGGAGAGCGGTCGTAGAACCGATGATGTATGTACCGTTTTCAATTGTGATGTTGGGTATCTGCGAGCCAGTGAACGTCAAGTCCGCCGTGCCGACCTTCTTCGTGTTGCTCGCATAACCGCTACGGGCAATTGTGCCGCCAAACGAGCAGTCCTCGTTCTTGCCGCCGATTTCGAGCGTATAGCCATAATATTGAGTGCTCTTCGTGTTGTTGTTGCCGTCAAAATGCACTTCACCGTTTATCGCGCCCATCTGGTAGGTCACATCGGATCCGCCACCGCCACACAGAACATAGTTCTGGCCGCCGCTGTTGTAGGTTGCGGCAAGATCGTACGTAGCGAGTCCGCTAACGGCATTGGGTGCCATGAACTGGATGCGGGCAGCGTGTTCGTCACCATCACGATGGTCGGCGATGGAGCCACTAAACTGCGAGGCGTCTCCGTAGAAGTAAGCCTGGTATCTGCCGCTTTCCGTGTTGCTGCGGACGACGAGGCGTCCGCTTCCCGACATGGCGCCGCGAAAATACAAAGAGGCATAGCGGTCGTTTCCGACGCAAAGCGTGAATGTGTTGGTCGTTCCCTCGACGATTTCGACGGCATTCGAAATCTGCGTCTCTGCATTAACGGCTTTAGTCGCATATGGCACGTTGATGTTGATGCCGGCCAAGCGAAGCAAACCCTCGCCGCCGACGATGAGAGGCGCCGAGTTATTCGAACTTGCCGTTCGCACGCCGCCGGAACCGTTTCCAGAAAGGGTCAACGTGCCATCCGTGAATATCTTTCCGACGGTGACATAGCTGTTAAGCGTCAGATTTGCGCCCGAAGGGAACTGCGCAGCATCGCCATACGCGTTCGGATACGCGTTCGCCGCCTCGCCGCCTTCCGTCAGCGACCAGTTGGAGCCGTTCGCCCATTCGGCGGAGTCGTCGCCAATCCAGTAGTAGGTCTCCGCATGTGCGCTGCAAGCACATAGCGCACACATCGCTACGAGGAGAAACGAAAGAATTTTTGTTGTCTTGTGCATCATGGCTTTACCCCTTTTTTCCGTTGCAGCGAAGGCACACACCCCCTGCCGACGCACATATGATAGCAAATTCCGAAAACCCGCGCCCTACCCGATGGTGTAGGTGCGTAAAACACCGAAAACCCGTGCAAAAAAGTCGACGACAGGCGATGCTATTGACGGGCAATTGCGACAGGCCCGACGAGCCCCGATTTCAGCACTGGGCGCTTGGAAGCGTCGAGTTTCTGGTAGTTCATGTCTACCATGTTTATGTCGGTGAAGTATTTCCAGTCGACCTTGTTCAAGTCGTTCCACCTGAGCCGGTTGGAGCCGAGGTTCGTGACCTCGACCTCGAGGACGTTGCCCTTCTCCTTGAGGACTCCCGCCGGAATGGGAAAGTCGTAGGGCGGCATAAACCTGACTCCGAGATCGCGCCCGTTGAGCTTCACGCGCGCGATTTCACGCACTTCGCCAAGAGATAGCGAAGTTCCCTGCGACGCGTCGAACTCCGTCTTATAGAGCATCGTCCCCGAGAAGAACTCGTCGAACGTCTCCCAACCGACAAGCGAATTGAGCTTGCGCGGCGCAGGAAGCGCGGGCCCTCCGCAGACCGGGGAAACCTCCCATGGTCCGGCGATTGGCGAGTTGTGGAGTGAGGGAGTGGAGGAGTGGGGGAGTGGGGGAGTTGCGAAGAAGTTGTGGTCAGGCGAATAGGCAACAATGAATAACGAGTGACCGGGTGCGATTTCGACGGGCTCGCACCGATTGGGTTCGATATCGCCCGACATTGGGTTCATAACGCCATACGGCTTTTCGCCCGAAGAAACGACACGCGCGACCGTCCCTGTGTTGACGACGAAATACGCCGTCTCGCCGTCCTTCTTCCATCGCGTCGCCAACAGCCCCGACTTCGCATCAAACGGCATCTTCCTAACACTCTTTAACAACTCGTATCTCGGCGCCTCCGGATCGACCACCACCGCATACTTCTTTGCAAGCCCATCCTTCACCATTCGCGGCGAAACATAGTCAAACGCATAGCCCGCCTCGTACAGCTCCGTCGCTACCTTGCCGATCTTCTCGCCGTAGAACCATTCGCGATTATGGACAGTCATTTGCGCGACTTCACCCTTGTGCTTCTCGCGGAAACTCGTCGGATCCCACAGGATCGCAAGATCGTTGTCGGGCGTCCATGTCTGGAAGAGAGACTGGCACCGCGTGATGTACTTGTTCATCGCCCCCATTTCGCGCCATATCGGATTCCGTGGATTCATCTCTATAGACGCATAGAAGCACCAGCCAGGCCAGACGGCTTCGACAGGCGAGTAGCAACAGCCGTGGAAGAACATATGGTTCACACCGGAGAGAAAGAGCCGGTCGATGAACATCTTGATCTCCTGAGGCCGCTCGCAAAAGTGCTCGTCGATCCATGTGCAGCTTTCAGACGAGACGAGCTTCGTCCCCTTCACATGCGCGGCGGACGAGGCGAATTTCGAGATCAGGATGTCACGGTCGTTCTTGCCGAACATCTCGGTCTCCGGGATGTCGGCAAGCGCATAGAAGTCAAGCCAGTTAGAGGGTGCGCCATGCGCTTCGTTGCGCGTCAAATACCCGTTCTCGCGGCACCAATCCGTCCACACTTTGAAGCACGCAAGCTGCGACTCGTCGACATCGCCTCCATTCTTCGGCTTCGCGCCGTAGTATTCGTAGCTGTCGTGGTAGAAGGCACGCGGAGGCATCGCGACGAGTATGTCCGCGTCCGCAGAAGCGAGGCCGTCGCACGTCACGCTCTGCGCCGCCTTGCCGAACCACTTGTCGAACTGCGCGACATGAAGCTTCATCGCCTCTGGGTCAAACGGATCGAGCATATAGCCTGTGCCGCCAAGCCCGGCGCGCTTTACCTTCATCCCCGAGCTCGCTGCGTGCTCCTTGTCGATCCACGGCCCCCCAAAGCACCAGCCCGAGCCCATCGTGAGGTCGATGCCAAGTCCGTTGTAGCTTGCAAGCCCTGCCGCCAAGTTCCACGCCTCGATCCACTGAGGGGAAAGAAGCGGTTTCCAATTTTTCTCGTAGCCACCCTTCGCGCCATAGATCGGAATCACGTGGAAGCCGCCAAAGCCCTTGTCGGCAAGCTCACGGCACTGATACTCCAGCCCGGACTTGTCTACCGCAGAGCCCATCCACCAGTTGTAGGCCCAGGGTTTCATCTCCCTTGTCGGCTCAGGCCAGAAGAGAAATCCCGTGCTATTCGACGAGGTCTTCGCCTTGCCTACGCCAAGACCGTTGAAGCGGTTTGCCGTTTCGCCATCGGAAACAATCTTGGTGTCGACTTCCTTGACAAACGCTCCATTCCTGTAACACTTCACGGAAAGTCCGTCCGTCGACACCATGCGCAATTCGCCTGGGCCAGCGAGCTGGATGTTGCCCTCCTTGCCTCGCCAGAGAATCATCGACTCACCCTCACTGGCGACAACGGTTTCGTCAAAGGCAATGCCAGTCACGCGGCGGACGAAAACGCCATCGGCCACCACGCAAGTTCCCTTGCTTTCAACGACGTTTCCCGCAATCAACTGTTCGTGCAGAAACACGAGGTCGCCGTCGCGCCACCGAGCGGGGCAGGCAAACGTCTCGCGGCCAAGCAACACCCGGCGATCCTCACCAAGAGGCCGCTTGCCGAGAAACACGGCGTAGTAGTCATCATCGCCGCCGTCTTTCATCTTGACGATGTCGGCGTGGCCGGTCGCCTGCAGGGGGCTTCCCGCACCGCGATCGCGACGCGTGACGAGCGGATTGGTGCGCATGGACTCGTAAGGTCCCCACACGCTCTTTGACTTCTTGGCTGTCTCCGCATGGTAGAAACCCGTGCCGCCTTCGGCATGTAGCAGCACATATTCGCCGTGGATCTTGTAGATGTGAGGGCCCTCCGTATATTCCGCCTTCGGGAAGACACCGCAGGATATGTACTCCCTACGCCCGACAAGCTTGCAAGCCGCAAGGTCGATCTCCTGAACGAATATCTCATTGTGGCCGACCCACTTTCCCTCCCTTGCAGGCACGTTCTGGGTCCAGTATGCCTTGCCGTCGTCGTCGAAGAAGATGCTCGGGTCAATGCCTCCGTCCGCTCCTTCGACGTGGACTGGTTCCGTCCACGGTCCGGCGGGGTCCTTCGCCGTGGTCAGGTAGTTCTTGAAGCCGTTCCCGGAATACGTGAACGCGATATAGTATGTTCCGTGGCAAAACCTGATCGTCGGCGCCCAGACCCCGTCGTCGCCGCTGAGCGGCCCGCAGCCCTCCGCATTGGAGTCAACGCTCGTGTATTGCGGCCCGAGGGCATGGCCTGCGAACGACCAATCGCGGAAGTTCTCACTGCGGTAGATAGGCAGCCCCGGCCGCCACAGGAAAGTCGACGTAACGAGGTAATACGCGCCGTCGTGCCCGAGGCACACGCTGGGATCGGGATGGAAGCCCGGCAAGAGCGGCTTTGGCGCCTCCGTGCAGACGCCCGCAAGCGCCATGATCACGGCGAATGACAACGCACAAAATTTCATATGACTGTTTTTCATAGATGCCTCTATTATATCATTTAATATGCGCACCTGTGCTGCACCCACTAGTTATAAATGGGTCGACTATCAAGATTCCTGACCGCCAACCCATTGTAATTTACCGTATAAATACCGCTATTGGAAAATCAGATGTCGCGGCGACCCGCGATGGCGCGCTTTAGGGTAAGGGGGTCAGAATAGGCGATGCCGGAGTCGGCGGGAAGCCCAAACGCAAGACGCGTGACCTTGACGCCTGCCCCTTTAAGCACCTCGGCGATGTAGCCGGCCGTTGCGTCGCCGTCCATGTCGGTCGAAAGCGCGAGAAGCACCTCGGAAACGCCCTCTCCGCGCACGCGTGCGACGAGCTCGGAAATCCTAAGACGCTCGGGGCCCATGCGGTGCGCGGGGGAGAGCTTGCCGCCAAGCGCGTGGTATCTGCCGCGGAACGCGCCCGACGCCTCGATCGACACGATGTCCGCCGGCTCCTCGACGACGCAAATGACGGAACCGTCGCGCGTCGCGTCGGTGCACATGTCGCAAGGGTCGCGGTCTATCGTCGTGAACGCGCCGCAGCGCGAGCAGCACCGCACGGAATCGTGGGCCGCCCTTAGCGCCGCGACGAGAGGTTCCGCAAGACGCGCCGGCTCGCGGACGAGCGCAAGCGCGGCGCGGGAAGCCGAGCGCCGGCCGAACCCCGGAAGCTTCGCGAGGCACTTCTCCAGCTCGGCGACAGGGGCTATCATTTCCCGAAGAGGCCGCCTGCGCCGCCCGCCTGCATCATCTTCTGCATTTCGGCCTGCGTCGCGTCCTTCGCCTTCTTAAGCGCACCGTTGACGACATTGAAGAGCATCGTCTCAAAGCGCTGGGGCTTGCCCGCCTTGACCTCATCGTAGGCCTCGGGCGTAATCGCGATCTTGTCGATCGTCATGTCGCCCTTCGCGATGACGGTGATGCCGCCATTCGAGTACTCGGCCTTGATCTTCTGGATTTCGTTCTAGATGCGCTTCGCTTCGCTGCGCATCTGCATTGCCTCTTTTATCTGGTCAAACATTCCCATAGTGTGGTTCCTGATTTAAAAGTTGAAAAGTTGAAAGGTTGAAAGGTTGGAGGGTTTAGACTTCCAGCTTGCGACCGGACAAGTCCTCGTATGCCTTTAGGTAGATTTCGCGCGTGCGCGAGATGACATCGTCAG
>Ga0265299_10005501_pt1 | contig 11741 bp, 16 predicted proteins | sample AusTroGonzalo_MG_4_FD_193485 | JGI IMG/M metagenome (GOLD analysis project Ga0265299, IMG submission 193485) | Bovine rumen microbial communities from tropical cattle in Woodstock, Queensland, Australia - Gonzalo_02 | ecosystem: Host-associated > Mammals > Digestive system > Stomach > Rumen ...
ACATTTTCCAACATTTTCCAACAACAAAACCTTAACTTTCCTTAACATTTTCTGTCGAAAAGGTTAGCATTTGTTAGCATTTTCGCCTCGTATACCTCAACAAAAATCAACATTTTTATTCTTTTGTTCCCTTTTTAGGGTGTCCGAAATGTCGGGAATGTTTACTTTTCCGAAATGGATCCTCCGGCCTTCCCTGCTGGCGTGGAGGGGTGGGGGCTTGGATTTAGCCAGGGATCTTTCCGGCGGATCAAGTGGGTGGGTTTGTCGAATTTTTGAAAACGGATTGCCTATTGGAAATTCCTGCAAGCAGAAACAGGGCAAGGAGCCACGAAACGCCCCTGCCCTGTATGATTTATCCTGTGAAATTCTCCGCCCCGTGAAGGGGCTTTTCTGTTCGTCTGAGAGTAGGAGAACCGCGAAGGCCTGTAATAGATACCTTTGAGCCGCCCGCCAAGAGGTCAATCGAGCTGACGAGGCTTGCACGTTTCCAAGAAGCGGAGATCCTTCCGATAAAGAAGGAAGTCCTTTTCGTCGAGAAGGCCGCGAGCTGCTGCCTCCGCCTCCACGTTCTCAATGATCCACATAATACAGTTATCTGTGGAGAGCTGCCGATCGAGCCGCCCGGAGATCAGCTCCCCGACGCAACGGCCGCCGCCGTCGTTATACCTTGCCGCCCATATATCGAAAAGATACTCAGGGCGAGCCAGCTCCGCCGCCCGCTTCCGTACTGCATCGAAAACGGCGAGCCAGCTTTCCGGCTGGGAGATCGTCCGCCCGTCGTCGAGTACGATTGCAGTGATCTCCGTCGAGAGCTTGACCGCGAGCGCGCCCGTCCTGTCTGCCCGTCTTGTTCCCCTGCCGCCGCAGCTGCCGGAAGTTCTCAGGAAGGAAAGCTCCTGCCTTTCTGCCCTGACCGCTTGCCGGATCGCCGCCTCGTTTACAAGGTAGCCTTCCACGCCCCGCCATTCCTCCCGCTTCTTCTTCCGCCCCATTGGCCACGCCCCTATATTTTCTCAGGCTTCTTTCGAGCTTCTTTCGTGCTTCCCTCTTGCTTCCTTCATGCTTCGGCGAAGTATTCCTGCAAGGCCGCTAAAAGGAAACGCCCTTCTTCGTCGGTCAGCGTGATCCCTTTCCCCGGAAGTTTTCCTCCGCCGTTCTCGTCGTCGCGCCACGGCCTTATATCCAGCTTCGCCGGGCGATGATTCCATGAAACGAGGCAAAGCCTTTTCGGCGCGCTTCCGCTGCCGATCGTTCCGAAGTCCTTCTCAATATCAAAAGCAATATCCATTTCTTCATTCCCCTTTCATTCGTCGGGCAAGTCCTCGATCGTCTGCATACAAGCCCGGCGCGTCTTGTCAATCTCATGCTCTCGCCGGAGAAGGCTGCTGCAAAACTGCTGCATTTCCTTTTTGTTGGCTGCGAGAAAATAGCCGCGAGCATCGCCGGAAGTCGTGGAGCAGATCGGCGCGCCCGCCCGCCTCTCCAGCATGATCGCGTTGGTGAGGTCGCGGAGTTTGATCCCAAGCCACGCGCATATATCCTTCGATGATCTCGCGCTGTTCCGGCCACGGCCAAGGATCCGCGAAATGCTATCTTTTGTTATCATTTCCGCCGCCGCCCTTCTGCCGTTCAGCTTGCCGCGCCCAAAACCTTTCGCGGTTCGCCTTCACCTTGTCCGGGTTCTTCTTCGCCCATGCCCGATAATACGCCCGGCGCGCTTCCGTCGCTGCATCAAGTTCTTTTTGTGCTGCCAATGTTATCAGCTCCCCTTGTACTATTTATTTTTCCTGTACTGCTTAAACTTCTTGTACTTATTATATCATAGACAAAAACAAAGTAAAATAAAATAGGGCGGATCTCTCCGCCCCTTTTCGCGTTTCAGGTTTTTTCAGGTTAGAAAGGAATGTCGGTTTCGTCAACCTCTCCCCACGTTTCCGCCTCCGTCATGATCCCGCCAGCGGTTTCGATCGCCGCCCGGAGTTCCTTTTCGAGAGCCGCGCAAGCGTTCGCGCTGCGGGTTAGGGTTCGGATCGTTTTCTCTTGGAGCTGCCGCCTTTTTTCCCTGAGCCGATCTTCTTCCGGCATCTGGAAAAGCCCGTCGAGTTTTTCTTCTCCGTAGAGGGCGGCTGCCTTCTCCTTCGTTTCCTCCGCCCATTCCTCATTACGGGCGAGGATCCCGATAAGAGAAAGAGCATCGTTCAGCACGTTCGAGGGCGGGGCGGCCTGTTTGATCTTGTCGCCGATCTCCTGCATCAGATCCGCCGCTTTCCGTTCGTCCTCGATCACGTCCCGGATCTTCGGGGCGGGTTCCGGTGCTTCGGTGCATGGATTGCTTGCAGCGTATTCCAAAAGGCCTTTGCTCATATTATCACGCGCCCTTCCGTACTGATCGGAGAGAAGGCCTTCTCCGCGCCCTTGTCCTCGAATAGATCAACGGCTGGATAATAATCGAAGTAACAAGAGAAGGACGAGATCCCGAAACGGTTCTTCAAGCATTTCAGTTCTACCTTGCGCGGGTTCGCCTTCTTCGCGTTCTCGATGATCTTTCTCTTTTCAGCGATTTTCCCTTCGGATCCGAAAGTCGGATCGGTGCTTATACATTGAAGCTGCATTCCGAAGATCACGTCCGCCGAGTATTCGATCCCGCCCGTTTCCTTCAAACTCTCGAAGGCAATCGGCGTTGAATAGTTCATGCGGTTTACTGACGATACCACGACAAAGGGCGCGTCCGTTTCCCTTGATAGCCGCTTTAGTTCCGTTACCGTGTTATCCAAGGCCTCGCGCTTGCCCTTCCGCTGATCGTCGTCTTTCGGCTGGAGGATCTGCAAATAGTCGAGGAAGATCGTCGGGCGGGTTCCTGTCTTATCCATGTACCGCCTTACATAGTCCCCGATAGAAGAAATGTTCACGTCGAAGTTGGCCTCCACGATCGAGAGCCGATCCTCGACGGCTGCCTTGTATTCCTCCGCCGCCCGTTTGACTTCCTCCGTAATATGTCCCCGGCGAATGTCGAGGCTGGTTGTCATAAAGTCTGACATAACGTCAAGTTGTGCAGCACGACGGGCAAGGCTTTTCGATACCAATTCGAGGCGGCTCATTTCCAGCGAGAAGAAAAGCACATCTTCCCCGGCTGCTGCCAGCTGATCCGCGAGCTGCAAACAAAAGGAAGTCTTGCCGAGCGAGCTGATCGCCGCCAGCACATAAAGCCCCGGATAAAGGCCGCCCGTTTTCGCATCGAGGGAAGGGAAGCCCGTCTTTCGCTCCTGCCGGAAGTGTTCTATATCCTCGCCCATAAACTCATTGATATATCGTGAAGTGTTATCCGGGCGGGCGGCTGTGTTCTGCTTCGCCGTTTCAAGTGCTGCCTTGAATGTTTCCGGGTTCCGGATCCATGCTTCGTTGGCATCTTTCGACGTGCCGGATATATCCGCAGAAATGGAACTGATCCCCAAACGGTGCAGCTCCCTCGCGAGGAAAGTCTGAGCCTTCCGCCCGGCGTCGTCGGCATCGAGGCAAAGGATAAATGAAACGGTAGGAGCTGGCCGCATGGCCTCCAAGCGTTCTATGAAATGCTTCGCCTGATTCGTACTATTGAGAGCTATTGCAGTATATCCCTTTTCGGTTTCCCTGCCCGCTGCCATTATCGAAAGTGCATCGAATGCACCTTCCACAACAAAGACTTCTTGTGCTTCCTGTTTGTAGCACGCCTCCATATTGAATATGCCGGGGCGGCTGCCCTTCGGGTTCATCTTCCGATAGGCTGCATCAACCTTGTCGTCATAGATCGCCCGCGCTACATAATGAAAATCATTTGTCGGGATAATGATCCGAGGGGCAGGGTGTCCTGTTCCGGCCGGATCCGATTTAGGATCATAGCCGATCCGAAAATCTAATGCGAGATCCAGCCCGATCTTCCGCTGCTCTTGGAGGTAGTCAATAGCCGGGGCGGCTCCGTCGCTGGTCAAGGCCTCCATGCACTGTTCATAATAAGAGGAATAGTCCTTCTGCCCTTCCTTCGTCTGAGGCGGGGCGGCTGGTGGATCGTCGAGGGGCTTGAAGTCGTCCTTCGGATCGCTGCCCTGCTGCTGGTCGAGGTAAAGCCCGATCGAGCTGCCGAGTTCTTCGACCGCCCTCTTGAATCCAGCTCCGTTGATCGTACTGTAAAGATAGATCACATCGCCGCCTTTATCGCAAGCGTGACAGTAATAAGTATTTGTAGTGTCGTACACCTTGACCGCGCCTGTACCGTGTCGGCCTGTACCGCTTCCACAATGAGGGCAGATATAGCCGCCCTTTGGAGCCTTTTCGAGTAAAGACGCAACGGAAACTTCGCGCTTCACTCTTTCCTTGATCTCGTTTAATCTCATAATGTTTTCCTCCTGTCCTTCCCCGTGGTCGCCTTCGGGGTTCGTTGTGCTGATAAAGGAGAGATCCTTCTTTCTGCCGGAAACTCTCCTTAGTGGAATTATAGAGCGAGCCGCCCCGCTGTCAAGCGGGCGGGCGGCGAGCAGTATAAGACTTATAAAGTCTTATATATCTTACCCAAAAATCAGATACACCTCAAACGCTTGTCGCTCAAGGGGTAGTCGGGATTTGGCAATCTACTAAAGTTCGATAGTTTATCTACTAAAGTTCGATAGTGAATCTACTAAAGTTCGATAGTAAATCTACTAAAGTTCGATAGTCCCCTATTTTTTTCTTCTTGTGTTTCTTGTGTTTCCGAGGCGTTTTGCTCCGGTCAGGTCGATCTCGATAAACTCTTTTTCTATCCGGCTGTTCTTTCCAATGAAAGCGCACTTGCCGCCCCAATACTCCAAGAGCTTCCTGATCGCTTCCTTTGCGTCGTTCTTCTGCTTCCACGTTTTGAAGAAGCATCTTTCAAATATCGTCGCAAAGGTCAGCTTCCGGGTATACTCAGGATTATTTTTCATGTGGCAGATCTGCTCGATCAGATATTGCGCAAGTCTTATATGTGGCTGGCTTTTACTGATCGGGAATTGGTACACCTCTAAAGGAAATGAAGTGATCTGCTTCCGGCCAAGGGCGAAGTCGATCAGCGGCGGATAGGCGAGGATCCTGATCCCGTCCCTGCTGATCTTCCCTTTTACATAGACGGTCATTCGATCCCAAGGAAGGAGCGCGCCTTCATATCGGAAGGTCGGGTATTTCTTATTGATCTTCTTTTCTCCGGTGTTGTCGATATAGATGATCGCAGCCCGCATCTTCTGAAGGCTTGCGTTTATCTTATCGAGTTCCTTTTTCGGCGGGGTGCTGGTGTATCCCATAGCCTTGCAGATCTGCGTCGGGGTTAGGATCACGGTTTTCTCTCCAGCTTCTTCTGTGGCTTCCCTGTATAGCGAGCCGATCGCCTCATAACATAGACGGTCATAAGGGGTTAGCTCCTTCGTGATCTTCACGTCGGCGGGCAGTTCATCGAAACGAAGTCCCCAAAGGATCAAGGCCTTATTCCCTTTGTCCTTTTCCTTCCGGCTGGCCGTGTTGATCGCCGGCAGCTCGTCCTGATGATCCTCGAAGGCAAAGCCCAAGTTCAGCTGCATCTGCTCGAAGGTCGGCTTCGATAGCTGGATATCTGACCATATATTGCTGTTCACTTTGTCCAGCGTCGCCAAGGCGTTCTTCGTTTCATGGCCGACCGTCCGCACGATTTCCTTTATCTGATCCCGATCTTCTTCCTCCGGGTTCTCCGCCTCGATGAATCTGACGAAGGCTTCCCATGCTCCGAGGAATTCCTTTTTCTTTTGGGCTTCCTTCATTTCCTTTTCCATAAAGGGAAGGATCCGCCCGTGGATCTCCTTGACTTCTTTCAGCTCAGAATCTTTCAAGGCGTCCGCCGCCCGAAGATCTATTTCCGGGTGCAGCGCGAAGAAGTAAAGTGCAGCATATCGGGCTATGATATGCGCGGTTGCGCTGCTGAGTTTTGTTTCCAAGGGATCGTCAGTGTAAAGGATCTCGATCAGAGCGCAAACGAAATTAGATCTGTAAATGGTATCGAGGCGCGCCGTCATGATCTTCCGGGTAGCGGTGAGAAGTCGCTTATACTGTTCTTCCGTCCGCTTCTTCGGGTTCAGCACGTCCGCCAGCTTCGCCCCGGTTTCCTCCGCTACGGCCTGAGCTGCCGCCCGATATTCTTCCTCGATCACTGGCCGGAAGGCTTCCGCCAGCTTCTCCCGATCGGCTTTCGTTTTGGCGTTCGTTATCATTTCGACAGGCCGCCCGCTTGGATAGGTAAAGGATTCAGCATCGAGCCACGTTTCCGCGAGCCGCTTTTGGAAGCTGTTCTCCTTGCCGGATCGCTTGCCGAGGATCAGCGCGGAAACTTCCTCCGGCGTTTCCTCCAGGTCGGCCTCGAAGATCCTCCGGGGCGGCTTCCTCCGTACCGTCGCGGCCTCGCCCTTCTCGATATGCTCGATAATGTCGCGGGCGGTTTCCGTGTCGTCGAAGATATAGTTGGCCGCCCGGATCGTTCCCATATAAACATGAGCAGGGAAGGCTGCCTTCGTCTTGCCGTCCGCCTCCGTGGTTCCTTCTTTATCCAGCACTTCCTTAAAAGTGTCGGGAAGTTCGCGGGCGCGTTCTCTCCTGATTTCCGCCTTGAAGGCCTTGTAGCCTTCCTCTAAGAGTTCGCGGATCCCGGAAATGCCTTTCCATTCGTCCGCCTTGTAGATCTCCCGCAAGTGCTGCGGATCTGATTCCGGCAGCCGGAAAGGAGCTTCCGCCCTGTACGGTGGTTTGGTGTTGCCCTGTTTAGCTTTGTTCATCTGCTTTTCGCCTCGCTTCCCGGCGTCGGTTTATTTCTTTGAGTTCCAAGTATTCGGGATCGTTCTGCATCAGATAAAGTAATGATTCATTCACGAATTCCGTTAAGGTCTTGCCGTCCGAGTAGGCCGCCACGCGAATATAATCATATACGTCCGGCCGGAAGGCCATATTTATCCTTTTCGCATAAAGGCCTTTCTTGCCCTGCGTCCGCCCATCGGCGAGCCTCGCTGCCCTGTCCTCCGCTTCGCTCTTCTTTTTATCGGCTGGGGCTGCGGGTGTCGGTTCCGCTGGTTCCGGCTGCGGTGCTGCTTCCTGTGGAGCTGCGGCCGTCCCTTTGTCCAATGCTTCAGCGAGCCTATTCCGGCGCGGTGTCTTTACGGATTCATTAAAATTTTTCGGCATGATCATTTTCCTCCTTCGATCTGTTCAAAGATTTTCATATAGTCCTGAGCTGGTTTCGATTTCGGTGCATACTTGAAAAGGCTTGCCCTTGTGGCCTGTGCTTCGCGGATCGCAATTCCTGATCGCACTTCGCCGAGGTAGGGCGCGCCTACTTCCTTTAAGGCCTCGATGATCGCTTCCCTCATGAAAGAGTTGATCTTGGATCGGGCATCGTATCGCGTGAGGATCCCTCCGATAAGAGAAAGGCCTTTCGCTCCGCGCTGTTGCAGGGATTCGATAATATCGGCGAGCTGGTAAAGTCCTGATATGCTGCTGTTGTCCGCCTCCATTGGTACGATCACGCCCGTCGAGGCTTGCAGCGCGTTATAGGTCAGCTCTCCCATTTGGGGCGGGGTGTCTATGAAGATAAAATCATAGCTTCCTTTTATCGGATCGAGGGCGGCTTCCAATCGCTTCACGCTTCCGGCTTCCGTCTTTTCCGCTGCGAGGTCGGGGCAGGAAGATATGATCTCGATCTCTTGCCCGGTCTGCTGGATCACTTCCGCCGGATCAGCTCCGCCCAAAAGTTCCAGCGCGCCCGGCTGCTCCGTGTCAGCTTCGAGGAAGGCCGAAAGGTTCCCTTGTGGATCGAGGTCTATTGCCAGCACACGCCGCCCCTTCTTCTTCGCCGCTTGTGCGAGGGCTGCGGCCGTGGTTGTCTTGCCCGTTCCTCCTTTGATGATCGCCGCCGTGATGATGCTCCCCATGTTCTACTTCCTCCTTTTGTTGGTATTGTGTTTCTTGCACAAGAAGCGCAAGAGATTTTTATCTGCAATAATCGTTCTTATTACGTCAAGGTTTTCTTTGTTCGCTCGTTGTTCAAGTAAACGACGAGACGATTTCGGTGAGCTGGCGGATCTTCGCCGGGGAAAGTCTGCTGAGGATCCCTTCGAGCCGCTGCCGATCGTCCACGCCTTCCCCATGATAGAGGGCATATAGTCGGGCGGCGAGGTCAGCTTCTTCCTTCTCCGTGTCGCTGTGCAGATATATTTCTGTGGTCGCCGGGTTGGCGTGCCTCATGTATTTCTGTACGGCGTAAAGGTTCCCTGTCAGCTCATGAAGGGCGGTTCCTGCTGTGTGTCTTAGGCTGTGAGCTGTGATCCTTGGGGAATTTATACCGCAAGCCCGGAGGGCGGCCTTTATCATGCTGCCGATCGTCCGCGCTTCCATTCTCCGCCCGCCGTGTCTGTTTCCGGTCGCCGCAAAGAGTGGAGCCGTCCCCGGCAGCCGATCCCCGCGAGTGGTCAAATATTCCTTGACCGCTTCCGCCACTTCCGGCGCGAGGGGCTTCCGGGTGTCCGCTTCGCTGTGTCCTTTCCCGTGGATCCATAGAAAGTATTTGCCGTTCTTTTCCTCGAAGTCCTTCACGTTTGCCCGTGAGAGTTCGATCGTCCGAAGTCCGGCAGTAACGGCGAGTTCATACATAGCAAGGAGCCTCGCCCCTTGTTCCGTCGTCCGCTGCTTCCGTCCGGCCGTGTCCTTCCGCTGTGCGCTTGCCGATAAGAAGGAAAGCCTCGCTTGCTGCCGGATCCCTTCTTCTACTTGCAGCACTTCGGAAATGGTGAGCGCGTCCCTCTTGTGGATATTCCTCGCCACTTTGGGCGGCCGGATATTCGCTGCAATATCAGGATACAGGCCAGCCGTTCCCGTCCAGCGGAAAAACTGCTTCACGCTGCGGAGATATTGCGCGGCCGTGTTCGGAGTGCAGACGATGATCTGCACGCGCCCGGATCCGTCCCTTCGATATGTCCAGCCGCCCGCCGCCGTTTCGTCGAGCTGGATCGCTTCATGCTCTCCAAGGAGCCAATCACGGAAGGCCGCTATATCTTCTCTTATCGGTTCAAGGATCTCCCTGTATCGTGTCCATGCGAAAAACTGCTTCAAATGGTTCGTATAAGTTCGCGTCGTCTGCTCCCCTCGATCTACCCATTGAATGAAGGCAGAAAAGAGGGAAGGCCGAAACGAGCCAGCCGTTACAAGTTCCGCTGCCACTATTAGCCCTCCCTTTCCTCTTTTGTATTGTTTTGTTTTGTTCCGATTATATCATTTCTTCGTAAGGGTGTCTATGGTTCCTCTTGTTCTCTATACACGGGAAACACTTCAAGAACTTCTTGTGCATCATGTACTTCTCGCGCTTCATGCGCTCCCTGTATTCGCGGCCTCGCTTGATACTCTCCGCGAAAGGGTTATTAGGTTTCATACCGGATCAGCCTTTCTTTTAATAGGGAAGGGCGGCTTTGTCCGCCGCCCCTCTTGTAATCAGATAAAGGGGAAGTCCAGATCGAGAACGTCGCCGAAGTTCTTCCCGATCGCCTCGACGGCTTCGGAGAATACGACGGCGGCTTCCCTCTCAGTGTCGAGCATCTTCACGCCTACACACTGTTTCCCCGTCTTGGTGTCGGTGAATAATACCATGATGATCTTTTCTGCGTCTGCCCTGCCGACCATGTTCTTTTCGCTCCCTTCCGGCCAGCTCCGAAATTATCCTTCTGCCGTATTCGTCCCGCCCGCCCTCCATGATCTTCTATTTCCTCTTCTGTTTCGCGTCCCGCTGCCCTGCCCGGTAGCCGACGGCCAGCCCGAAGAGCCAGCAAGTATAAATCGCCTCGAAGGCCTGTTCCCGTCCTGCGTCGATCTGCGTCAGGATCTCAAACATTTCCTTTCCTGTGATGTCGATCTCGCGCCGTTCCTTCCGAAGTCTTGCGAGCAGTTCCCTCGCTTCGTCGGCGTTCTTCTTTATGTTTCGGGGCATTACTTCGCGCCCCCTTCCATTCTGACCGCCGCCCGGATCGCTTCCGCTTCCGTCATAATGTCGAAGTCGGCCAGCTTCTCCAAGGCTTCCTCACGGGAAACGGCGAAGGCCTCCACTCTCTCCAGCAAGAAGGCAATCGTCAGCGGGAACTTCCTTCCGGTTTCCGCGAGCGCGATGATCGCTTCCTTGGTTTCGTGGAGTGCTGCTTCCTGATCCTTCCATTCGCCGATATGAAAACGGCGTTCTTTGTCCTGCTGCTGGTTTAATCTTTTCATGCTTGAATCTTCCTTTCATTCCTGATAAGATGAAAGGGCAGAAACACGACCGGACTTCCCTGCACTTCGCGTGAAAGGTCTTCGGCGTGATCCTGTCCTTGCCCTCTGCGCTGTGGTTTGGTCGCCGTTATGCGCTGGGGGCTTTCGTCTGCTCCGCCGCCTTCGGGCGGCTTTTCTTTTGTCCGGCTGCGGATCAGCTGCGCTTTTTGTTCAGCTTCTCCATTCTTCGCCGTTCTTTCCGGTTCCGTCCTTCGGCCAGCTTGTAAAAGCCCGCCCTGTTCACATTCCCTTTGAGCTGCTGCGACAGGGGCAAGTTGTCGAATGGCACGCCCTGCTGCATGGTTTTCTTCATGCGTTTTCGCCTCCTTTCCTTTATTGGTCAATGTTGGGATACTCCGAAACGAGTTCGCATACTTCCGCCGGATCCACGTTGAGCGCGTCGCAGATCTTCTTTAGGGTGCTGTTCCGTGGAGCCGTCTTTCCGTTGATCGCCTTATAAATGGATACCTCAGAAATGCCCGTCACGTTCGCCAGCTGCCTCGCGTTGATCCCTGCCCTGAGCATGGCCTTCGCTATCTGTTCGCGCCTGATCCGAAACTGCATCGGCATTCTTTCCGCCTCCTTTCCGCTACGTTTTTGAATGAAGCGTTCCCATGCGCTATCACTGATCTCGCAATCGTTCCAGCCTGCCCGCAGCTGGGGCTTCGTTGATTCACGCTTCATAAGGATCAACCTCCTTTTACTCATTACCATTATATACTTTTTAATAACTTTGTCAATACTACATTACAATTCATATTATCTTTTTACACAATCGCCGCAAAACTTTTTACTTCCGATAAGTGCGGTTATCGGAACTAATCCTTTGTTCGCCGAACACGGCGCGCCCTTACTCCTGCAAGGCTTCCAGCGTTTCGGAGTTTTACGCGGTGGATCTTTTCGAGGGCGGTTTCCGTGTTACAATAACGACGGCATTTCGATAACATCTTGTTCTTGTTCGGTTTCTTATTCCTCTTAAACTTCTTGTGCATTATGCACAGATAAGAAAAAAGCAAAACTTCCCCGTCGAATGCAGCTCGATCATTCCGAAAATCTGAAACAATCCCCCGATCTACGGCCGCCGGAGTAGCCTTGCCCGTTTGATGATCCGCCGCCTCGGCCTCCATTCGCCATACTGCCGGAACAATTTATAGGTCTGTTCTTTTATTTCCCTGAGCCGACGCCCGGCCTCTCCTTCGGGCAGTACGCCATACCTCAAATAGATCTCCAGCTGCTCCCGCTTCAGATCATAAAAATTATTTCGCTGATCCTCCGGCATCTTCTCGATCCAGCCCAAGGCCGCCCGCCTCCTTCTTAATGGATACCAACATTTTCCAACATTTTCCAACAACAAAACCTTAACTTTCCTTAACATTTTCTGTCGAAAAGGTTAGCATTTGTTAGCATTTTCGCCTCGTATACCTCAACAAAAATCAACATTTTTATTCTTTTGT
>Ga0265299_10005505_pt1 | contig 11737 bp, 8 predicted proteins | sample AusTroGonzalo_MG_4_FD_193485 | JGI IMG/M metagenome (GOLD analysis project Ga0265299, IMG submission 193485) | Bovine rumen microbial communities from tropical cattle in Woodstock, Queensland, Australia - Gonzalo_02 | ecosystem: Host-associated > Mammals > Digestive system > Stomach > Rumen ...
AGACTATCGCAGATTTTGAGGCCTACATCAAGACAATGGAGGAGAAACTTGTTGAACTTGAGAAGGATCTTGTCGATCTTCAGGTTGAACTTGCATACGGCGAGCAGAATGGTCGCGGTCGTTCGCGTGAGTATACCGCTGCCAGGATTGCTGAACTCGAGGCCAACATTGAGATGTACGAGACTGCTATCGAGTACCACGCTGCTCAGATTGAGTACTATCTCGAGGCCATCGCAGCCATTATGGCCGGCCCCGTTGAGTAGTAGTTCCTGCCTTATTTAAACGATTACTTTACAAGCCAGTACAATGAATATCAAACGTATATTTGCTTTTGCCGCAGCAATGCTCGTCGGGGTTAGCGTCCTGGCGCAGGAAGGGCCCGTAAAGCCCGTTCGCGTGGGCGTTAGCGTGACCGTGGGGAGCAACGCATATGCAGGCATCAGTGCCCTGCCTGGCACGCTGGCTTCATACGAAAGCGCAGCCTTGTCCACAAACTGGATGGACAAGGCTCCGGCTTTCGGAATTGAAGGCAGTTTGATCCTGGCCGACAGCTGGAAACTGGACCTGGGCGGAGCCTTTAACTTTGGCTACAACCCTGGTTATCCGGGCGTAGAGGGAACGGGCACCCAGATGGGTGACATCCCTAGCTATGAGCCGGTAATTCTCCAGCAGAGTGTGTCGTACCAGGTCTATCTGGCAGGCAGCTACTATTTCCGGATTCCTATGGTTCCCGCCGTTCGCCCTTCCGTGGGTCTGCGTTTTGGCGCCACTTACGCCAACAACCAGCAGCGCAAGGACGTGGAAGAATGGATGGGTACTTCCGTAGGAGAGAACTACACCCTGGGTGCATCTATCATTGCCGGATTTGACTACTACTTCAGCCGCAACTTCTTTGCCGGCATTGGCGTAGACCTCTTCCGCTATGTATATGGTGTAACCGCACAGCGTCCCCAGGAAGGTCTGGGCGTGCTGGGTGCCGATTCCCACAACTTCGGTTTCCTGGGTGCTCCCAAGATTAAAGTGGGATTCGTGTTCTAAACTTCTAAACACGAATTACATACACATTTTAAGAGCCGTTGCGACCCTTGCAACGGCTCTTTTTTATAATAATCATTTATTTACGTTTCTTCCGGCTCGGATGTTTTTTTGTTTCTGGAAAAAAGAGTATCTTTACAAGACAGAAACACTAGGACTATGACCTTCACTATGATTGTTGAGCTGCTCATTGTGTTGGCAGCGCTGTATGTGGGTTCCCGTTACGGATCGTTGGCACTGGGTGCCATCAGCGGCATTGGCCTGGCCATTTTGGTCTTTGGCTTTGGTATGAAACCGGGAACACCCCCCACGGACGTTATCTACATTATCATTGCAGCCGTTACCTGCGCGGGTACGCTCCAGGCCAGCGGCGGTATGGATTGGATGATCCAGATAGCGGAGAAGATGCTGAGAAAGCATCCGGACCATATCACTTTCCTGGGTCCGCTGGTGACTTTCTTCCTCACCGTCCTGGTGGGTACCGGTCATGTGGTTTATACCATCATGCCCATTATCTGCGATATCGCCCTTAAGAAAAATATCAGGCCCGAAAGACCCTGCGGCGTTTCTTCCGTAGCTTCTCAGGTGGGTATTACCTGCTCTCCCATTGCGGCTGCCGTGGTGGCTTTTGTGACCATCTCCAACGCCAACGGCTATATGGTGAGCATCCCGCAGGTGCTTATGGTTACCATTCCGGCCTGCGTGATTGGTCTGATGTGTGCCGCCGCCGCTTCTTACAAGCGGGGCAAGGAGTTGGACGAGGACACCCAGTTCCTGGCCAGAAAGGCAGATCCTGAGATGTACAAGTACATGTACGGTAGCTCCGCCACCACCCTGGACAAGAAGATTTCCAAGACGGCCAAGGCTTCCGTGTTCATTTTCCTGGGCGCCCTGTTGGTTATTGTGGGCTTCGCTTTCTGCCAGATGCTTCACACGGCAGACGGCCGCACGGTGGCTCAGGCCATTAACCTGCCCAAGATGAATATCTGCATTCAGATTATCATGCTGGCAGCGGCTGCCGCCAACATCATGTTCTGCAAGGCTTCTCCCAAGGCGGCCGTGGGCGGCGCCGTATGGCAGTCCGGTATGGTGGCCGTGGTGGCTATTTACGGCATTGCCTGGATGGCCGATACGTACTTTGGAAACTATATGGACCAGATGAAGGAAATGCTCACGGACCTGGTTACCAACTACCCGTGGAGCATAGCTCTGGCGTTTTTCCTGGTGAGTGTGCTCATCAATTCCCAGGGCGCTGTGGTGGTGGCTATGCTGCCCCTGGCGTACGAGCTGGGAATTGCCGGCCCCGTTCTGCTGGGTGTCTTCCCCAGTGTGTACGGTTATTTCTTCATCCCCAACTACCCGTCCGATATTGCTACGGTGAACTTTGACCGTTCCGGTACAACCGTCATAGGCAAGTACCTGCTAAATCACAGCTTTATGATGCCGGGCTTGATAAGTGTCTTCGTAGCCACGGTAGTGGGCTACTTAATGACCACGGTCCTGTTCCCCGGATACTTTGGAAGCTTTATACAGTAAAAAAGGAAGATTCACAAATGCCGGGGGCCTCTAAAGCCAAAAAAAGCAGTAAAACTCAAATTAATTTGGTTTTACTGCTTTTTTGCCTTTGCTCTTTTCGTGATTCCGTTGGGATTCGAACCCAAGACCCACAGCTTAGAAGGCTGTTGCTCTATCCAACTGAGCTACGGAACCATCCGTAAACGGGGTTGCAAAGTTAGCAAAAATTTTCTTTTTACAGCGAACTCACGTAGTAGATGAGCTGGAGTTCGTGGCCGAGGGCCTCGGAGAAGGTGAGTTCTCCGTCTTCACGGGCGGGGAAGGTATCTGTGAGGGTGCCGCCTTCGTAATCGATGGAAAGGCTGCTGATACCTACCTCGATCATTCGGCCCAGATCTTCCATGGAAGGATATACCAGGACAAAGTTCACATCGTCGCGGGCCTGGAGGAGGCCGATTACGGAACCGTCCGTGAGGGTAAAGCGCACGGCGGCGTCAAACGGGATGTGGAACTGCTCCTTTGTGCCAATCACAAAGTAGAGGTCTACGTCGTCCTTGTCTCCGTTCTTGTAGGCCAGGTGGGAGAGGAGGATGTTGTAGTCGTAGTTGGCGCCGCGGCCCACCAGGGGATTGGTGGTGGTCATGATGCTGGAGACGGTCTCCTGTCTCTCGGCCAGGGTGGCCTTGAACTCGGTGGTGGTTTCAGAGGCCTTGAGGATGTTCTCGCAGTGGCGCTTGAGGAGGGCTCCAAACTCGTCGTTGGCAAAGTTGGCCTGAACGTAATCGTCCGGGTCCCAGCCGGTTACAATGTCTACCGACTTGATGCCGCGCACCATCTTCTCCATATCGGCACTCTCTACGGCGTACTTGAGCTGGGTGACCTTGCTGGAGGCAGGGTACTGACCCATCTGCTCCAGGCGGACGAGCTTGCCGTTGGTGAGGGTGACACCCATCTTGACGCCCTTGGGGGCGGCGGTGGAGGCCTTCTTGGCGGGCTCCAGGGTGAGGTACATCAGGTACAGGGTGGAACCGTCGGGGAAGCCCACCAGCTCTACGTTGCACTTTCCGGGAACGTTTCCAAAGGAGATGGACTCGGGCACGGTGGCTATATGGGTCATTCCTTCAATGCGGTAGTTGGCGCGGACTTGTTGGGCCTGCAGGGCGGTGCCCAGCAAAAGGGCCAGGGCGAGGATTGCCAGTTTCTTCATGTTTGGTTTTTATTTGACTGCAAAGATAACATTTCTTACGCAAAAAATGGCTATCTTTGAAAGCTAAACGTATAAAAGACAGTATGTACAAGTATAAGAGAGTAAAAGTAACGGCTCCGCTCACGGAATGGAACGAGCGTTACGTCCTTAGCATAGACAATCACCAGGAGATCATGGAGGCCCTGGCCCACTTCTGTAAGAAGCAGAAAATCAAGGCCGGAGAAATTACCGGCATCGGTGCCATCTCGGAAGCCACCTTCCGTTTCCTGGATCCTGCCACCAAGAAATACGTGGATAAAACCTTTGCCGAGCAGATGGAAATCACCAACCTTACCGGTAACATTTCGGCCAAGGACGGGGAGCCTTATCTGCACGTGCACCTTACCTGCAGCCGCCGGGATTATACCTGCGTGGGAGGCCATCTCCTATCGGCCCGTATCAATGGGGCTTGCGAGCTCATTGTCACGGACTTCGGCCTTACTTCCCTGGGCCGCCGCGCGGATGCGGAGACGGGGCTCAACCTGTATGACTTTTAAGCAAAAAGTTGTATCTTTGTATGAATATGCATAAAACTCAAAATATGTCAACACTCAGAAGATGTATAGCGGCCCTTTGTGCCGGCGTTTTCCTTGTGTCGGGCGTGGCCCTGGCACAGAGCACAATGACCGACGCCCAGGTCCTCGAATATGTGCAGCAAGGTTTGGCACAGGGTAAGACCCAGCAGGAACTCACCACCGAGCTGGGCCTTCGCGGTGTAACCAAGGAGCAGGCTCAGCGTGTGTACAAACTGTACCAGGAGCGCCAGGGCAAGACCGATACCAAGGCTACCACCCAGGAAAAAGGCCGACAGCACAGCGTGAACAAAGAAGGCAACCCGGAATACCAGGCAACGCGTCCCGTCAAGGGTCAGCAGGGCCAGCAGGGTCAAGCAGGTCAGCAGGGACAGCTGGGTGAGAATGAGGAGTTCCCTCTCCTGACAGATGTTGAAATGGAAGCTCCTAAGGAGGAGATTCAGGTTTACGGCCGCGATATTTTCCGCAACCGGACCATGACGTTTGCTCCCAGCGAGAATATGGCCACGCCCAGAAACTACCGCCTGGGCCCCGGAGACGAGGTTATTATTGACGTCTTTGGCCGCAACCAGACCACCTTCCGCGGCGTTATCTCGCCGGAAGGCAGCATCAACCATGATGTGCTGGGTCCCGTGTACCTGAGCGGCAAAACCGTGGAGGAAGCCAACACCTATCTCAAGAAGCGCCTGTCTTCCATTTACGGCGGCCTCAGCGGAGAGGACGGCACCGATATGCGTATGAGCCTGGGTCAGATCCGCTCCATCCAGATTAACGTGATGGGAGACGTGGAGAGCCCCGGCACCTATGTGCTCTCCGGCTTTGCCACGGCTTTCCATGCCATCTATCGCGCCGGCGGTGTTAAGGAACCCGGTACGCTGCGTAACATCAAGGTGGTGCGCGGCAACAAGACGGTGGCCAACGTTGACGTATACGAATACATGCTCAAGGGAACCCAGAAGTCCGACATCCGCCTGGAAGAAGGAGATGTGGTGCTGGTGGGAGCCTACACCGAAATGGTGCATGTAGAGGGTCTTGTAAAACGTCCCATGTTCTTTGAACTCAAGGAAGGGGAAACCGTTTCGGATCTGTTGGCTTATGCCGGCGGCTTTGCCATTGGCGCCAACGAGGAGTCCGTTACCGTACTCCGCCAGCAGGGCAAGAGCCAGGAGGTAAAGACCGTTCCTTCCAGCGAGTTTGGCACATTCCGTCTTCGCAACGGAGACCTCATTGAGGTGGGCATCCAGCAGACCCGTTTCGAGAACCGCACCGTTATCACCGGTTCCGTGTTCCTCCCCGGTACTTATGAGCTCTCCGATGTGAGAACCGCCAAGGGTCTGGTACAGAAGGCCGGCGGCGTTATGCCGGAAGCCTTTACGGACCGTGCAGTGGTGCACCGCGAGCATCCGGACAAGACCATGGAAGTGTTCTCCCTCAATCTTACCGATATTCTGGCCGGTACGGCTCCGGACTTTGTGCTCCAGAACAACGATGAGCTTTATATCGCCAGCAAGGACGAGCTTACGGACCGTGGCATCATGACCATTTCCGGTATGGTGAACAACCCCGGCGAGTTCCCCTTCGCAGAGAATACCACCATCGAAGACTTTATCATCATGGCCGGCGGTCTTAAGGACGGCGCCTCCACTTCCCGTGTAGACGTAACCCGCCGTAAGAAGGACGCCAGCGGCATGGTAGCTACCAGCGACATTGGTGAAATGTATTCCTTCGCCCTCAAGGACGGCCTTGTGGCCGACGGAGAGCGCGGCTTTGTGCTGGAACCTTACGACGAGGTAATGGTTCACCAGAGCCCTTCCTATAATGTTCAGCGTCACTTTACCGTTACCGGTGAGGTGAACTTCCCCGGAGAGTATTCCCTGACCAACCGCGAGGAGCGCGTCTCCGACCTCATCATCAAGGCCGGCGGCCTCACTTCCTTTGCCTATATCAAGGGCGCCCGCCTGGTCCGCGAAGCTACGGAAGAGGAAATCACCCAGGCTCGTGAACTGGGTCAGCTGCTTGTCAAGCAGATAGACAGCACCGCCGCCGTCAACGATGGCCGCAACACGCTCAAGACCGGTACCCGTCACTATAGCATCGCCCTGGATCTGGAAGATGCCATGCTCAATCCCGGCGGTCCTTCGGACGTGGTTCTGAGAGAGAACGACCGTCTGGAGATTCCCGTGCGCTCCAATGTGGTACGTGTGTTCGGTGCCGTTATGTATCCTACCGCCGTTACGTGGAATTCCAAGATGACGGTGGCCGATTATATCGATGCCGCCGGCGGCTATTCCCAGCACGCTCGCAAGACCAAGAAATACCTGGTGTCCATGGGTGGACGCGCCAAGAAGGTGTACGCCGGCTCCAAGGTGGAACCCGGTTCGGAAATCTTTGTACCGGACAAGGAGAAGAAGGACGGACCTAAGGATTACTCCGGCGTCATTGCCATCGCATCCGCCGCTTCCTCCGTGGCAACGCTCGGTGTGACGGTGATGACCTTGGTGAATTCCTTCAAGAAACAATAATTAGCCTTATGGAAGAGAATCAGAACAACAACGTATATCAGGACAACTACGATGAGCTGGAGATTGACTGGATGGGAATCCTCACCAAGATCCTGAAGCATTGGAAGCAGATTGTCCTCATTTCCTTTGTGTTCGGCTGCCTGGGGGTTGTATCGGCCCTTATGATGAAAAGGTCCTACAACGTGTCCGTGACCCTCTCTCCCGAGGTGCAGGGCCGTACATCCAGCAGCATCAGCAGCATTACCAGCATGCTGGGCCTGGGTTCCAGCCTGTCCAGCAGTGGCTCCGACGCCATGAACATCACCCTGTTCCCGGAAATCTGCCGCAGCACGCCTTTCCTGGCCTCCCTGCTGGACGTTCCGCTCACTTCCTATGTGAGTGAAAAGCAGAAGGAAGCCGGTGTGCAGCCTCTCCAGACTACGGTGTACAAGCACTTCTCCAGAGAAGACCAGCCCAAGAAGGGTCTGGCCAAGCTCCTGGCTAAGAAGGAGAAGGACGTTAAGCCGTACACCGGCGTGGAAGATCCCACGGAGCTTACGCCCCGGCAGGCTGCCGTGGTGAAGTCCCTGGGCCAGAGCATTTCGGCCGATATGGACAAGAAGACGGGCATCACCACCATCTCGGTGACCATGGACGACCGCCTTATGGCCAAGCAGTTGGCCGATACCGTTTGCAACCGCCTGCAGCAGTGCGTGACCGAATACCGCACCAAGAAAGCTACAGCCGATTATAACTATTACGTCATGCTGGCCGATGAAGCCCACGAAGACCTGGTAAAGGCGCAGGCCGCCTATGCCGCCGCCGTGGACCACGACCGCAACGTAGTGCTCCAGAGCGCCACCGCCCGTCGCGAGCGCCTGCAGCAGGAAGCCTCCCTGGCCAACCAGCTGTATTCCCAGATGGCCCAGCAGCGTGAACTGGCCCGTGCCAAGATCCAGGAAGACAAGCCGGTCTATGCCGTGGTTCAGCCCGCCGTTCTGCCCCAGCGCCCCTTGAACAGCCGCTCCAAACGCGTGCTCATCTGGGGTTTTGTGGGTTTCATCCTCTCCGTCGCCTGGTATGGCTTTGGGGCCGATTTCCTGAAGCAGTTCAAAAGCGATGTCAAAGAAAAAATGGACGAAGAACAGTAGTCGTTTCCCCTTATGCATCACAGACTAATAACCCTTTCGGCCATTGCCCTCCTGGCAGTGGCTTGCGCGCAGCCCGTCGTTAACACTTCCAAGAAACTGGGAGAATGGGCCGAGTATGTGAACCCTATGGCGGGCACCCTGTCCACCTTTAACCTGTCCACCGGTAATACCTATCCGGCCATTGCCGTGCCATGGGGCGCCCATTTCTGGACACCGCAGACTGGCAAGAACGGAGACGGCTGGACGTACCGTTACGACGCCACCCACATCCGGGGTTTCAAGCAGACGCACCAGCCCTCGCCCTGGATCAACGACTACGGCGCCTTTAGTCTGATGCCCGTAACCACCGGTCCGTACTATGACGAGGATAAGCGTGCCAGCTGGTTCTCGCACAAGACGGAAGTGGCCAAGCCCTATTATTACAGCGTATACCTGGCAGACCACGATGTGACCGCCGAACTGGTTCCCGCCTCCCATGCGGCCTGGTTCCGTTTCACTTATCCCGAGTGCGAGAAGTCGTACCTGGTGCTGGATGCATACGAGGGCGGCAAGGTGGAAGTGATAGACGACCACACCATCCACGCCTGGGCCGTTAACAACCACGGCGGCGTGGCCCCCAATTTCTGCAACTACATCGTTGTCACCTGCGATACTCCCTTTGAGGTAGAGAAGACCCCGGCCAATATCGCCATGGTTTCTTTCCCCACCGCCAAGGGACAGGTGGTATCCCTCAAGGTGGCCTCTTCCTTCATCAGCATGGAGCAGGCCCGCCTCAATCTGGGAGAAGTGAACGACCCGTTTGAAGAGGTGAAGATGTACTCCCAGACGGCCTGGAACCAGGCTCTGGGCAAGATTGAAGTGGAAGATGACAACATCGACCACCTCCGTACCTTCTATACCTGCCTGTACCGCAGCCTGCTGTTCCCCCGCGACCTCGCGGAGATTGGCATGTTTGGTACGCTGCAGCATTACAGCCCGCATACCGGAGAGGTGGCCCAGGGCCATTTCTATACCGATACCGGTTTCTGGGATACGTTCCGCAGCCTCTTCCCCCTGATGAACCTGCTCTACCCGCAGGTGTCTTCTCAGGTACAGGAAGGTCTGGTGAACGACTATCTGGAAAGCGGTTTCCTGCCCGAGTGGGCCTCGCCGGGTCACCGCGGCTGCATGGTGGGCAACAACAGCGCCTCCGTGGTAGCCGACGCCTATCTCTCCGGCGTCCGTGACTACGATATCGGCAAGCTCTGGGAAGCCGTTACCCATGACGCTCACGCCGTGCATCCCACGGTGAGCTCTACCGGCCGTCTGGGTTGGGAATACTACGACGAGCTGGGCTACGTGCCCTGCGATGTGGGCATCAAGGAAAATGCCGCCCGCACCCTGGAGTACGCCTACGACGACTGGTGCATCTACCAGCTGGGTAAGGCCCTTAATATTGACGATGAGCAGCTGGAGCCTTACAAGAAGGCTGCTCTCAACTACCGCAATGTCTTTGATCCGGAGTTCAAGCTCATGAATGGCCGTCAGGCCGATGGCACCTTCCGCCGTCCCTTCAGCCCCCTCAAATGGGGTGGAGACTTCACGGAAGGTAACTCCCTGCACTATACCTGGAGCGTGTTCCACGACATCGAGGGCCTCATTGGCCTGATGGGTGGAGAAGACGCCTTCAACGCCCAGATGGACACCGTGTTTGTGATGCCGCCCAAGTACGACGACAGCTACTACGGCTTCCCCATCCACGAGATTATTGAAATGACCGTGATGGGCATGGGCAACTACGCCCATGGCAACCAGCCCATCCAGCACATGCTGTACCTGTACGATTGGAGCCGCCAGCCCTGGAAGACCCAGGCCCGCGTACGTGAGGTTATGGAGAAGTTCTATACTCCCTGGGCCGATGCTTACTGCGGAGACGAGGACAACGGTCAGACCAGCGCCTGGTACGTGTTCAGCGCCCTGGGCTTCTACCCGGTTTGCCCCGGCAGCGGCCAGTACGCCCTGGGTACGCCCCTGTTCAAGAAGGCCACCCTGCACCTGGATGGCGGAGACGTAGTGATTGAAGCCCCCGACAACAGCGCCGAGAACTTCTATGTGAAGGATCTTCATGTGAACGGTCAGGAGTGGACCCGCAACTACCTCCTCCAGTCCGACCTCCAGAAGGGAGCCAAGCTTTTGTTCAAGATGGCCGATGAACCCAACCTCAAGAGGGGAATCGCCGATGACGACAAACCCTATTCTTTCTCCAATGAAAAAGACGCTGATTAGCCTGGCCCTGGGGCTTTGCGCCCTTAGCGCCTGCGCTCAGAAATACCCGGACCAGCGGCCTGCGCCGCAGGACCGCCTGTTTGTGTCCGAGGCCGTTGAGGCCAAGATTGCAGAGGTTGCTCCTCAGCTTACCAATCCCAAGCTGCGCTGGATGTTCCAAAACTGCTTCCCCAACACGCTGGACACCACGGTTCATTTTGATGAGGAAAGCGGACTTACCTTTGTGTACACCGGAGACATCCACGCCATGTGGCTCCGCGATTCCGGTGCCCAGGTGTGGCCGTATGTGGACCTTTGTGCCGACGACGCCCACCTGCAGAAGATGCTGGCCGGTGTTGTTAAGCAGCAGTTTACCCTTATTAATATAGACCCTTACGCCAACGCGTTCAACCAGGGTCCTACCGGTGAGGGTGCCAAGGACGAGACCGGAGCTCCGCAGAACCCCAACGTCTTTGAGCGCAAGTGGGAGATTGACTCGCACTGCTATCCTGTGCGCCTGGCCCACCATTACTGGAAAGTCACCGGAGACGCCTCCGTATTTGACGAGGTATGGCTCAAGGCCGTGGAGAACATCCTGGAAACCTTTACGGTGCAGCAGCGCAAGAACGGAGACGGCCCTTACTTCTTCCTTCGCAGCACGGACCGTCAGCTGGACACCAAGGCCCGCGTGGGCAGGGGACACCCCGTGAACCCTGTTGGGCTCATTGCATCCTCTTTCCGTCCCTCCGACGACGCCACCCAGTTTGAGTTCCTGGTTCCCTCCAACTTCTTTGCCGTGAGCGCCCTGCGCCAGATGGCAGAGATTCTCTCTGAGGTAAACCACAAGCCCGAGCTGGCCGACCGTTGCACCAAGCTGGCCAACGAGGTGGAAGGCGCCCTTAAGAAGTACGCCGTGGTCAACCATCCCGATTTTGGAGATATCTACGCTTTTGAAGTGGATGGTTTTGGCAACGCCTATATGATGGACGACGCCAATGTTCCGTCCCTCCTGTCCCTGGCCTACCTCATTCCCGAGATGGCCTCCGACCCTCTGTACCAGAATACGCGCCAGTTTGTCTGGAGCTCTTCCAACCCTTATTTCTGGAAGGGAAAGGCTGGCGAAGGTATTGGCGGCCCCCATATCGGCCTGGAAGCTATCTGGCCCATGAGCATCATGATGAAGGCCTTTACCGCCACCGATGATGCAGAGATCAAGGCTTGCATGGAGCAGCTTCTCCGCACCGATGCCGGCCTGGGCTTCATCCATGAGAGTTTCCACAAGGATAACGCCTCCAACTTTACCCGTCCCTGGTTCGCCTGGCAGAACACCCTCTTTGGCGAGCTCGTTCTCAAGCTCGTCAATGACGGCAAACTGCCGGTATTGAATTCAATAAAGTAACTTATGAAAAAGCATGCTGTCCTTGCCGCGCTGCTGCTCAGCAGTGCGCTGTACGCCCAGACCGAGTGGGTGAACCCGTTTATCGGCACGTCCAACTTTGGCGCCTGCAACCC
>Ga0265299_10005506_pt1 | contig 11737 bp, 18 predicted proteins | sample AusTroGonzalo_MG_4_FD_193485 | JGI IMG/M metagenome (GOLD analysis project Ga0265299, IMG submission 193485) | Bovine rumen microbial communities from tropical cattle in Woodstock, Queensland, Australia - Gonzalo_02 | ecosystem: Host-associated > Mammals > Digestive system > Stomach > Rumen ...
TTTTCGGTAGTTCGAATCTACCCATCCCGACTTACTCGCTATAGTTAATGGTTCAAATTCTGCTAGCAAATAAACAATAGAGATCCCGCATGGTGAAAGCGCGCCAATAGGATGCTCAGCGGGTATATAGTCCTATGGTGTAAAGGCAGCGTGTCTGACTCTGACTCAGAAGGTCGAGGTTCGAATCCTTGTAGGACTGCTTGAAGACCTGTCAGCAACTCTTTTCAAGCATTGGACTTTTAATCTAACTAGCTATATAACAGGTCTTGTACTTTATAGGAAACTGGTGTAATGGATAGCATACACGGCTCCAACCCGTTTGGTCAGGGTTCGAATCCTTGGTTTCCTGCCATATGCCCTATTACCCCAACTGGAAGAGGGAACTGACTCAAAATCAGTGTAGTCTCGGTCCGAATCCGAGATAGGGTACTTCGCGCCTAACTAACAATTATTAAACAAAAATGGCGCGTTGGGTAAGCTCCTGCCCTATTTATTACAATTATTAATTTATTGGAGCGTTATGGTATTAAAGGGTGAGACTCGATAACACCGTAAATACTTTCGAGAGGTATAATAGGTTCGTTTAAAGAAGGACGGCGTAAGACCAGGATGGTTTCTTGGCAGCAAATGGAGAAGGACTCCACCTATTATATGCCAGAGTAGCAGAAATGGAATATGCTGTTGGCTTAGAACCAGCGTAATTTTGTGGGTTCGACTCCCACCCCTGGCACTACTTGTTGTTTCGCGAACAACCCAGTGGATGGATTTGACGCATCCCGTGTCACTACTGCGAGAGGGTTCACGCCTATGCATAGCAAGCGCACCACGGCCAATGAAGGTGACACATTTATTATGGGCTTGTAGTTTAACGGCTAGAATACTTGGTTTGCACCCAGGAGATGAGGTTTCGATTACCTCCAGGTCCAGTTTATCTATCCGATACTCGGCGGCCGGGTGCGAGACTGCAACTCTCGTGTTAATGGGTTCGACTCCCATCTGGACCTCTCGCGCCGTATGTAGTAGGCGCTATAAAAATAAAAAACATCTCTATAGGGTAGGGGATAGGAAGTGTGAATCCAGCCACTATAGATGAGTCCTGTAGCCCGTATGATACTGAAAGGACTATGCGTGAATACGGAGAACAAAAGCCGACACTTTATGAACTGGTGGACACCGTTAAAAGTATCTGAAACGCTAGGCAAATTTTTATCTGAGGTATTTATTATGATTGGTAATTATAAAGTGATTACTTTATGTGGGAGTACGAAGTTTAAAGATGATTTTGAACGTATTAATAAAATGCTTACTTTATCTGGGAACATTGTTATTTCTGTTGGCTGTTATGGACATAGTGGAGATGTTTTTACGGAAGAACAAAAAATAATGCTTGATGATATTCATAAGCGCAAAATTGATATGGCGGACGCTATTTATGTAATTAATAAAGACGGATATATTGGTGCTAGTACACGTAGTGAAATTGAATATGCTATTATGCATGGTAAACAAGTAATTTATATGGAAGATGATTTAATATAAGGTAGCTAAACCGGACAAGCGCGCCGGCATCTGGCAGGTGAATCTGCAAGGCGTGGAACCTGTCTCGAAAACAGTGTGAGCGTAGTTGCTTGTGGTTCGAGTCCACCGCCTGTCGCTTATTAGAGGTGATAATATGGGAAAAATAAGACCATATACAAAAGAATGGTTAGAAGAATTATGCGCAGAAAGTCATAATTATACAGAAGTTGCGCGAAAAGCGGGTAGAAATCCTAGAAGTAGTAGTGTAATACCTACTATAAAAAAGAAAATTGCTGAATTTGGTATTAATATTGAGCATTTCAATCCAAATTATGGTCGTGAACCACAAGGTCAGGCAAAGAAACGATATACAGTTGATGAAATCTTTACCAAAGATTCATTTGTTTGTGGAAAAAGAATTAAAGAATATGTCTATGATTTAAAATTACTGCCATATAAATGTGTCAATTGTGGAAATATTGGTGAATGGCAAGGACATGAATTAAAATTACAACTTCATCATATTAATGGAATTAATAATGATAATAGGTTAGAAAATCTTTGTTGGTTGTGTCCAAATTGTCATTCTCAAACAGATAATTACGCGGGCAAAAACGCTAGAAAAGCAAATAATATGTAGAAGGATACCGGAGTGGTCTGGTGCCCGCCTGGAAAGCGGTGCGATCGTGATGAACGGTTGAGGTTCGACTCCTCCCATCTACGCTTTATGTGGTGGCGAAATAGGTAGACGCTGCGCGAGGTTGGTGACAATCAGCCATTAAATTGAGCGGGTAGCCAACTATGTAAGGTGCAAATCCTTACCCACATATATTATACTATAATGGAGTGATGCATATGCGTAACTTAGCAGAAAAACGTCACAATGATTGGAAAAAAGCCATTCGTAAAAAGAAAATTATTAATGCTTATGGATGGGATTATTATGATAATCTTCATCAGTATAGCAAAAATAAAATTCATTGTTCATGTCCAATATGTCGCGCCAAAACAGGTAAACGTAAGAGTCTTGGCACTAATAGAAAGAATTGGTGTATCGCTGATGAAAAACGCATCGAAGAGATGAAAGATCAAATACTTGACAATGAGTAAAAATTATAGTATAATTTAATTGTAAAGAGGAACAAACGTGGTAGAAAGGGCAAAATCAATATGATTTGTTGCGAAAAGTAATAGAAGAAGTTCCTCTTAATATAGCCGCGTTGGTATCCCGCAAGGGTATTAAAAGAGACCTGTTTTGAAAGAGGCCGAGTAGTATCCGCAACTCTTCCGCGGCATTTTTTTATTTTAGGAGGAAATATGGACAAAAAATTACATGAAGTTTATAATTGTTTGAAATTTATGGATATGTTATTATACAAGCATGGTTATGAACCACAAACTGTTGTAGGTTTCAAATCTACAGAAGATATGGCAAAATATTATAGAGAATTTCTTCATGTAATACTTCCGGAAGAATATAGATATAATAAAGAAGAATGACACTATGGCGGAATGGTAACGCACCGACCTGCTAAGTCGAGGTTACTTGTAAAAGGGTATGCACGTTCGAGCCGTGCTAGTGTCGCTACGACCGAGCAGGAGAGCCATTGGAGGTCGTTAAATAAAGCCATAAATCGGGCGCAAGCTCAGGCTCTCCGTTACTATAGTCCCTTAGCGTATTGGCTTTGCGCATTCGGCTTTGACCCGAAATGAGGTAGTTCGATTCTACCAGGGACTGCCACAATAAATAATAAATTTTTTGAAAAATCATTAAATTTATTATTTGACTTTTAGCAGAATTTCTGCTATAATTATTATGTTGAGAGGGAAACCTCACAACAATACAACTGAATATGCCTAGTTAAATAAATGTTGAACTCAGTGTAGATGCGCTAACCACGCTGCTGAGATTGCTCGAATGATATCCGCAGAACTTATGAACGATAGCTTATAAGGAGCGGACCGGATGTTCGTGAGGGCATTTGGATAAAGGATAAAATCCAAATATCATGGGCAAGTGCTTCAATATTCGCTATTAAAAGTAGGATTCCTCGCGGCGACATAATAGAAAGACAAGCGTTAAAAGCGTAGTCAGAATCCAGATAAGGGTATGGCTGGTAACTATATCAAACTCTGGAAACACCAACAAGTCGTTAGTATCGTTGTTGAACCGAGAAATCGGGTATAAGCAAGGTTTGCCGTAGTAGTAGCCCAAAACAACGAAAACTTAATGCATTTAATAAAAGATGTTCTAGAGGAGAACAAATAATGCTGAATGGTTTTCTCCAGTTGTAGTGATTGGGGATGCGGGTTATCCCGTGGGTGAGGCTTGTAGGTAGTCAGACCTACCGATTCGCAGGCGCTTGGCGCGGCTTGAAGATGATTCAGGGTAGCTCCCGGGGTCACAGCCTTCAGGTCAATCGTTACTGAATATAGTAGAAGAATAATTGAGGTATGGCGAAGGCTGCGACACTTATTTAACTAGGCATATTTAGTTTATGGAGGAATAATATGAATAAAGGTGAATCACCAATTTATGAAGTTCATGTTTATCAGAAACCCTGGACTTTGATTGAAGATGGATATTTTGATTATGGACTTGATGAGCGTGTCGGATTTTATCATGAAAAAGATATTGCTATAAAAGCAGTAGAAGAGAACTGGTGTGATATTCAAGACCATTATGCTCATGCGGCTATGATAAAGGAAGTTACACCCGGTCTTTATCCACTAGTACCTCGTTCTAAATGTTGGTATTATATTTGGAATCAAAAGACAGAACGCTTTGAAAAAGCGGAAATACCAGAAGTAGATTGGTGGCCGAAAGAATGAAGATATATACATCATATTGGGCGCAAGGTGATGCAAATGAGTTGTGGAATATATAAAATTACAAATAATATAAATAATAAAATTTATATTGGTAAAGCATTTGATATACAAAGACGTTGGAGTGAACATAAAGTAGCAATAAATAATCCAAATAAACAATATCACTTATATCGAGCAATGCGAAAATATGGAATAGAAAATTTTTCTATGGAAATTATTGAAGAATGCCCGATTGATAATAATATTCTTTGTGAACGAGAGCAATATTGGATTAGTTATTATGATTCTTATAATAAAGGATATAATCAAACACTTGGTGGAGAAGGAACAATTAAAGTAAAGCAAGAAGATATAGAATCTTTATGGGATAAGGGCCTGTGTGTGGCAGCTATTGCTATACAATTAAATTGTAAATCACAAACTATTAGAGATAGATTACAAAATTATAAAAATTATAGCACAGATGAAGCAATAAAAAGAGCTAATTTAAGTTCGCATAAACGAGATGCTATATCAAAAAATCATTCATATTCTTTTGGAGGAACTCCAGTTCATCAATATACATTAGAAGGAAAATACGTTGCTTCATATGATAATGTAAAGGATGCGGCAAAAGCATTAGGCCATTTAGTAGATAATAGCATTGGACGGGCATTAGATCCTACAGATAAAACTCATTTTAGTGCCTATGGATATCAATGGAGTCGCGACAAAGTAGATAAGTTACCACCTTATTATCCACCAAATTGTAATCCTGTAAGAAATATAAATACTGGTACTATATTCACTAGTTTACGACAAGCCGCGGCATGGGCAAAAATTGATAAAGAAGGAATTAGACGAGTAATAAATGGGACTCGTAAAACTGCTGGAAAGCATCCAGAAACTGGTGAACCACTTTATTGGGAGGCTGTAAGATGAAGATATATACTTCCTATTATTATCAAATACGTAATTTTCCACCCAATTTAGTAGGATTATCAACGGCTATATGGCCACCAAAATATATAAATTTAGGAGAAAAAGATAAGCGCGGCGTTCTAGTAGTTGATTGCCCACCACTTAAGCCGGGCGCAGAATGTGAAGGTCTATGCGCCGGTAAGTGTAATCCCAAGCATCCGCAAGACTGTAGCTTTCTACAAGTATATTATCAGCAATTGTGTAAATTAGACTTTAATGATTTTATAAATCATTTGAAAAAGTTGAAATTTGAATTTTGTAAAAATGAACTACTAGATGATGTAGACTTTGCCTTGATTGTTTTTGAAACACCTACTAATCCTTGTAGTGAGAGATTTCCGCTCCAAAATTGGATGAGAAAAAATGGAATTGAAATAGAGGAATGGCATAAAGATGAAACTTAAATTATTAGATTATGATGGTAATCCGTTTGAATATGAAATTGGAGAATTAGAAAAAATTAAAAATATCGAACTAGAAGTAGTAACTGGCGATGAAGTGGCTACTATTTATTATAAAGATGGTACAAGTATCGTGTATGATACAGGCTCAGACCGTATGGTGGATTTCTTTGATACTTCATATACAGTATACAATGAAGAAGGTATAAATCTTTTTAATGATGAAAAATGGGTCAATCGGTTAGATTCCTATTATAACCTTTTTAGTTAATATGCCGTTGTAGCTCAACGGTAGAGCAATCGCTTCGTAAGCGATAGGTTGAGGGTTCGATTCCCTCTTGCGGCTCGGTAACCCCTAACGAAAATAGGAGGCCCACCGGAGACGTGCCCGTGTAGTCCGCCAAATAAGAGCGGTGTAGGTCGCGCAAGTATAAAAGAACCTTACGGGTTAAGGTGAGGGACCAGGGACAATAGCATACAAGTGACAGCTAGTAACTCCTTTGACTTGTGTGTTTGCCCGAAGACTAGACTATGCTGAAAGGTCGCAGGCATGTGGAAGTTGGGAACGAGCGCTAGGTTAGATGCATCCGAGAATTGGGTTAGAGGCGCTCACTGAACCGAGGTACCAGTCACTCGGTTAAAAACGACTGTGTATATAGAAGCGTGGCGGCAGCTTCAGAAAAATGCCACCGTGCGGCGCCAGTGGGATAATGCGGTCAACGCAAAAGTCGCCCCATTAAGACTGGCAATATGGGCAGAGAAATCTGCCCTATTTTTTATTTGACTTTTTATTGAAATTATAATATAATTTTTATGTAAAAAGAAAGAGAGGTTTAGTATATGAATCTTGATATTTATACAACTGAAATGAGCAAATCCGTATGGGATAAGGCATTCTTCATGGATAAGATTCCTGGAGTAAAATATGTAATTGACTTTGGATGTGCTGATGGCGCGATGATTCATTATCTTGCGCCATTATTTCCAGATATTAAATTCATTGGATATGATATAAATGAAGAATTGATTAATCGTGCAAGAGCCAAGATTCCATTTTATACTAATGAAAGATATTTTACGGATATAGGAGCAGTAATTGCTTATTTACGCTTCACGCCTGGGGAAGAAATTTGTATCAACTTTTCTTCTGTATTGCATGAAGTATTTTCTTCTACTGGCGGAATTGATGCTATCCAAAGACTTCTTGATGAATTAAAGCCACGTTATATTACAATTCGTGATATGTATTGCGACGATCCGGTTGAATTTGGTTTTAGTAGGGATGCAGTAGATATACTTACGATTATGGATAAAACTCAAAATCAAATAGAGTATGCTGAAGAATTTAAAGATAAATTTGGTGTACTTACTAATTGGCGTGATATGACTCATCTTCTTATGAAATTACAATGGATAAATAACGGATGGGAAGATGAAATGAAAGAAAACTATTTTTCTTGGCGATTAGAAGATATATTTAAACTGACAGGATATAATTATAGTCCTATTTTTGAGTGTCGTTATCAGCTTCCGTATCTTGGCGAGAAGTGGCAAAAAGAATATAATTGGTTTAATCCTGATATTCATACTCACGCACAATTTATTTTAAGGAGAGATGATTAATGACTGTAAAGAAAGCATTAGAACGTATTACAGAATTAAAACGCGCAGAAGAATGGATGAAATTAGTTCATACTAATGAAGACGCTCAATGTTCTTTTGGAAAACCAAATGATGAATATTTTAGACCTATTGTAACAGATTTAATTCGTCATGAATATTGGCGTTTACAAGAATGTGAGGTGCAAGAATGATGGCTAAATTATATATTCTTTGCGGGCCTTCTGGTTGTGGTAAAAGCACTTGGGCAGAACAGTTTATTAAAGAACATCGTGAAACGGATGACATTCGTTATGTTTCGCGCGATAACATTCGTTTTGATATGTTAATGGAAGACGAGGATTACTTTGCGCATGAAAAAGAAGTATTTAAGAGATTTGTACAAGCTATTAGTCAATCTCTAATTGATGGGTTTGATACGATTGCTGATGCTACTCATCTTAATAAAGCTTCTCGCCGTAAACTTACTGAAGGAATTGACATATATACTACTAACTATGAGATTATTTATGTAGTATTTAATGTTGATGTAAATACTTGCCTAGAACGTAATAAGAATCGTACTGGACGCGCGAACGTACCGGAAAATGTCATTAGAAATATGTGTGGTAGTTTTCGCGCGCCAAATCTGGATGAAGATGAACGAGCAAAGGAGATGATAATAAATGAGTGAGATATTCTTTACCAGCGATACTCACTTTTGTTAGCCATAATAAGCCTTTTCTATATGAGCCTCGCGGTTTTTCTTCTATAGAAGAAATGAATGAAACACTAATAGAGAATTGGAACAAGGTGGTAAAGCCAGGAGATGTTGTATACCATCTTGGTGATACTATTCTTAACGATACTGATAAAGGTATTGAATACATGCGCCGCCTTAATGGACAGATTTTTCTTATTTATGGCAACCATGATAGTCCAAAACGTATTGATGCTATATTTACGCATGAGGAACTTCATTATAAGATGCTTGGCGGCTGGTGGGCATACCAGTTCAAGTATAATAACAAATTTTCTATTTATATGAGTCATTATCCTACTCTTACTGCTAATTATGATGATAAACATTTTAGTCAGCATGTAATTAATTTACATGGTCATACTCACCAGAGAACTAATTGGCTTGACCCAAAAAATCCTTTTATGTATCATGTTGGCATGGATAGCCACAATAATACTCCAGTTCACATTGATGAAATTATAACGGATATACGTCAACGATGGAATGAAATCGGACAACTCCCAGTAATAGTTAAGCCGCAAGACATATATCCTTATGGAGGACTTATAAATGGAAATTAAATATGAGCCTGGCGAAGTAAGTTATAGACCAGTATATATTTCTATAGATGGTACTCATCATTATCGTAGGGTTGATGCAATTAGACATGACGCTGTAAGTTTGGCTGGAACCCGTCATGTGGCAGCAAGTGGTATTTTTCTTCCTGATGATGAAACTTACATGCGTGTATTTAATATTACATGTAAAGAAGATTGGGATTATTTATACTATACAGAATGGGAGCAAAATACTTTTTGTGATAAATATACCGGTCCTAGCTGGTATGGCTCAATCAAGCATGATGGCGGGGATTATGCTGATAGTTATGAAATTATAAAAATTGATGAAAATTATTTTAATAAATATGAAATTTTTATTAATGATCTTGAACATTTGACTTTTAATGAAAATTAAATTATAACAATATTATGAAAGATGAAAAAGTTTGGGATTATACTAAGTGTCAGATTGGGCATCCATGCAATGAATGCACTGATACTTATAATTTTAAAAAGAAGGAGCCATATAATGCTAAATAGTTATGGTTACAACCGCAAGACACTAGAACAAGACAAAGCAATTCTCTCAGCCGTGAAAGCTCATCACGAGAAAGTTCGTACAGAATTGAAGAAACATGAAATCAATAATTTGGTAATGACGGTCTTGATTGGTTCACAAAATTACGACTTAGATGACAAACAGAGTGACATTGATACTTTTACTTTCTTTTTCCCAAAGATTGATGACCTAATGACCGCGGCCGATGTTAACTCATTTGAATTTGAAATGCCAGATGGCAAATGCTATGTAAAAGATGTTCGTACCGCACTTAATCTACTAAAAAAGACTTCCCCTAATAGTGTTGAATATTTAACTAGTAAATATAAATACTATGATAGTAATTTTGAAGATATTTTAAAACATTATATAAATAACAATGATTATTTGTATCCAATGGTACATTGTAATTATAAACATATGCTGATGGCAATTGCTGGTATGGCGCATCAACTTTCTAAACGTAATATGCCCGCAGGTAAGAGCTATGCTCACGCATTAAGACTTGTTGACATGAAATATCACTTTCTTGAGAGTATTAATGCGGAAAGCGTGCTTGAGTTACGGGCCGGTGGTAGCATTGAGTTACTGACACAAATTAAGCGCGATACTAATAAAGAAAACGAGATTGTTTATACAGAACAGACAGATGAAATTGCGCATCAACTTCAGCAATTTGCTGAAGAATACGAACTATCTGATAAAGAAAAAGAAATTGAAATTACTGGAAAATTACTAATCTATAGTATACAAGAAGATTTATTCAAGCGTTATATCGCTTTAAATAAAAATATTTTAATGGAGAATGAAAACTAATGGATATCAATTTACGCGCCGGTCAGCGTGTACTCTATAAGAAAAATGGCGGCTGGAGAGTAGGAACACTTCCTCCTGGTAATATGAGCCTTACTACAGAAGGCCTGTTTGCTAATGTGTATGATATTAATGACCAACATTTTGAAAAGAATATTAATGTAAATAATTTATTTCTTAATGGAATAGAACTGGAGGACTGGGCGAGAACACCAGAATATTGTATGCCTAAGCAGAAATTCATTGAATTCATGCACTCCGATGAATTTCTACAGGTTTATAACGAACCAACTGCGTTCGTTTCTGACGGCGAATATGCCTATTATCCAGTAAACAAGTTTAATGAAAACTGGATAAACAAACAACCGTTTGAGTATATCGTTATAAGCGATTAAGTGGTCAAAATTTGACCACTTTTTTATTTGACTAAAAATAAAATTTATACTATAATATATATGTTAGGGAGAGATACCACCCAACTATAGTGGAGTTTTCAAAGTAGCTGGTTTCTCCTGAGATAAAGAAAAACGACGCAACTACGTTTTCTTTGGGCTTGCCCGTTCTATTTTTACGCGTAAAAAAAGAACCAGGAGCAAGGGGCTAGCGGATAGGACCACCTGTAAGGTATCACAGATACTATGACGCTCCAAAATTAAGCAAATATTTATTATTTGCTTTTTTCAGAAATTATGTTATAATATATATAGAAAATGAAACGAAAGAGAGTGAATTTTATGAAGATTACCGACAAACTGAGTGTTACCAAACGTGCGAAGGATGGTGCTTTTTACGGCGAGAATAACGGTAAGCCGTATGTGATTGACCCGTCTGGAGATGCCACTATTTACCAGGAGTATGATACTTTTTATAGCATCATGCGCCAGACCTCCTATGATAAACGTAATGAGGTACTGAATGATCTCATCTCGCGCAATCTGTATCCTCATGTCCTCGGTAGTGTTACTCCTGCTAAACCTAGCGCTCCGGAGATTACTAATGAAGAGCGTCTGAAGCGCGGTATCAGCGGATTGATGAATTTCTTCTCTGAATTTTCATTCACTCCGTCTTTCCGGTTTACTAATACTCTTGCGTTTATGCTTCAGAAAAGCACTGATGATGCGTTCGCATATATTATGAATTACTTCTCTCTGATGGATTCTTCTTATAAGAAAGAAGTCTCCCAGAAACTGAAGAGCGCAGAGTTTGCTAAAGTCCTTGAGGATATCAAGCAGTTTGGTGCGCCAGAAAAGCATATCAACACTCGGTTGAAGGTTTATTTCGGTAGCGCCGGTACCGGTAAGACCACTCTTGCGCAGTCTGAAAGTAATAACCGGTGTATTGTGTGTAACTCCTCAATGCTTCCGGCTGACCTTATGGAAGACTTCGTATTCACCGATGGTAACCCCGATTTCAATCCTTCCCTTCTGTGGCATTGTATGGAAGAAGGTAAAACTATCGTGTTGGATGAAATTAACCTGCTCCCATTTGATTCCCTGCGGTTCCTCCAGGGTCTGGTGGACGGTAAAACCGAGTTCTATTATAAGAATCGTCCCGTTCACATTAAAGATGGTTTCCAGATTATTGGAACCATGAACCTCAATCTCGGTGGTATGACCTATGGTCTGCCTGAGCCGTTGGTTGACCGTTGTTGCGAAACTCGCGAATTTATTCTCACTGCCGACCAGTTGGCGAAAGCCATCGTCGGCGGTGAATTCAATAGTTAATAAGAAAGGTAGGAATATTAATGGATATT